>OBLU010001329.1_pt1 | contig 23040 bp, 11 predicted proteins | sample 1518681 | NCBI WGS metagenome assembly OBLU01 (sample SAMEA3539304, study PRJEB22396) | soil metagenome | biome: tundra; feature: field; material: soil | place: USA | collected 2010-05 | depth 0.15 m
CTACGGCAAGAACGAACACTGCGAATACACGTTTCTTTTTCATCCTCACATCTCCTTGGCTTGTCTTCTGTCGTACCAAGTCTCGATTTGATAGGGCTCACGCTGTGTGAGCCCTATCGCCGACGAAGCACTGCGCGCCCATCGCCAGCATTCAAAAGGTCAGGCGCCCGCTCCATTGCACCCTTCGGGGGGAGCTATTTTCCGTAGCAGCTTGGCCAAAAGCGGCGCTGGTCGGAGTCGTGTTGATGCCGCCCATCCACACCGTGTTGAATGCGTTAAGGAACTCCAACCGGAACTCGACTCCAAACCTATCTCTCAACGTGAACCTCTTAATTCCCGAGAGGTCCGCCACGCTCAAAGCAGGCCCTCTGATGTAGGAGAACAGGCTAGGCATCGTTACCAGGTTGTTAGACAGTTGCAGGTTCGAGGCGGTTACGAAGCACGACGTGTTGAACTCCTTGTATATGCTGCGCTGATCAGCCGGCAGGGCGATCTGCTTCCAGGTGCAACTGCCATTGAGGAGGGCGTTGCCGAAGCCCAGGGGCGGGCCCGATTGAAACCGGTACACTCCTTCAATCTGCCATCCTCCCAAGAGGGAGTCTACGGTTTTGGAACTACCGCCGAGCAGCAACCGCCCGCGTCCAATGGGGAGCTGGTAAATGCCACTAAGGGCGAGGTAGTGCGGGTAATCCAGTGACGAGATCATTTTGGTGGGAACCGGGTCGCCGGCGTTCAAGAAGCCCGTCGCACCCATGGTCTTCGACCAGGTATAGGAACCCTGCGCCGTGAATCCGTTCGCGAACCGTCTCTCGGCGGTCAGCTCCAGCGCGTGGTACCAGGAATATCCCTGCTGGGTGTCCAGTGAGACGCCGGTGAATTGCGGATAGGGGGTAAGCAGCGTCGACCGGGCAATGGTCGTGTTCGAGTTCAGGCTCGTTCCCGCCGGTACCAGTTGGTAAAACGGATTGGCTATGTTGGCAGTTACATAATTGATAGTGGTTTGGTCGCGGACCGGGGAACTGCTCAAGTAGGAGTTCGGCAGGGCGTCCAGGTTCTTGGTTATGTCCAGATGCGTTCCCCGGTTTCCATCATAGGCGGCCGACACCACGATTCGCCCCGGCAACTCGTGGTCCAGCTTCAACTCCCATCTTTGCACGTACAGGGCTGGGGGATGGGTATTAATCACTGTAATGCTACTGCCCACATTGGTCAGGGCTCCCAAGCCGGCGCCTAATGGATCCAGCACGCCGCTCGGGAACGGGTTGGACAGAGGGTTGGTGTAAGTCAGGCCATTGTCCACACTGCCGTTCGTCGTTGTCGTCCGGCTGAAGCCCGCTTGAGACACCGACTGGTGTTCAATCCCGCCGGCGCCGAAAAAGATTCCATAGCCGGCGTGAACTACAGTCTTGCTGTTCAAGCTGTAGGAGATCCCTAACCGGGGCATGAAGTCATGGTTGCTGGCCTGCTGCAGCCCATGTGGCTGACCGCCAATGCCCGCGAATAAGAGGCCTCCGTGCACGGGGAGTTGGCTCACTTCGGGGGTGGGGTTCTTGAGGTAGTTCGCCTGGACCGCCGCCGCAAACGCGAGCGGCGCATTCGGGTCCCAACCCTCGGTGCTGCGGTTATAGCGCTCCGAGGTCGGACCCCAGAACTCGTAGCGCATACCCAGGTTTACAGTCAGTCGCCGGCTGGCGCGCCAGTCCTCCTGGAAATAGAGGGCATGGGAGATGCCCTGGGCTGCGGAGCTCGGTACCCGATTAATCGAGGAGCTCGTAGGCAACCCGTACTCCATCTGGGCCAGCCCCTGCCCGATCGGCGCAGCCGCCGCACTATCGAGCGGCCCTCTCATGTATGTGCCGTCGAAATTGAAAGAGCCGGTTGCCCCCAACCCAGGGAGATACTCGTTGTCCTTTCTCACCAGCATCTCCCAGCCGAAGTTCATCGTGTGCGACCCACTGGTCTTTGTAAAATGGACCGAAGGGTCGTAGGTCTCGCTTACATAATGCTGGAGATTCGCTCCGGGCGGCGCCCCTTGGTAGCCCGAAGGGCTGATTGAGGGCATGCGCTCTATTGACCGATCGACCAAACCGTCCATGTAGGCCGGGAATCCGTTGGCTTTATACGTCCAATTGAGAACGGCCAACCCCAAACTCGTGACGAGCTTGTCGTAAGAATCGAACCCGATGCGCGCATCCACAATGAAACTCGTGCTGATCACGTACACATCGTCGACAACACCGCCACGAGGGTGTACTTCCCACGAATCTCCACTGACGTCATTCTGAAAAATGTTGTAGTCCTGGTTGACACGGTCGAAGCGATGCATGGAGCCGTATGCCCGGTTACGATCGCTAAAGTTGTGATCCAAGCGAAGGTCCATCCCCCAATACTGGTTGCTCTGGCCACTGTTGTTGCAGTAGAAATCGTTAGTGCCGTTCGCCGTGCCAGTTGTTGTGTTCGGCCGCGGCCAATATTGGAGGAGGCCCATGCCGATGGGGTCTTGTTGCGCCTTCGGAACGATGTTCCCGGGAAGGGGGGTGGAACTTACCCTGCCGTTCGCAGCGGGAAGCCGGGAGAACGGATCGTAGATCTGATACGTGGAGCCTAAGGCCAGCAGGTCGGAGAAATCTCCCGTCCGCTCTTTATCCGTGGGAACGGTTAAGGATTGGGTTAATACCTGTGTTCGGTGGATCCCTTCGTAACCGAGGAAGAAAAACGTTCGATTCTTTCCGTTATATATTTTAGGTATATACACCGGGCCACCGACACCGCCGCCCCTGCGGAAATACGGGCCGCTGGGCGATTTGGGAAGCCCCTTGACGACATTAAGATACTGGTTCGCAATTAAGCTTCCGTTCCCCCCCCCGTAGTCGTAAGCTGCGCCGTGCACACTGTTGGTCCCGGACTTGAGGCTGACACTTACGTTCGCTCCCTGAGTGAATCCCTGCGAGGCATCGAAGTTTGATGTCAATACCCGCAATTCGCCCACCGACTCCTGCGGGGGGCTGAAGGAGGGCGAAGTCGAGCTGCCTGCAAAGCCTCCGGTAGCCGCGCCGTCGACGGTGATGATGTTGGCGCCTGCGCTAGCGCCCCCCACCGAATACGATATGATCGACCCGTCATACGGGTTCTCGTCAAGCATATTGGTGCCCGTCCGGACGACGCCCGGAGTCAGGGCCATCAGGTGATAGGTGACCCCCTGCTGAATCGGAAGTTCCTCAAGCCTCTTTGCGTCGATCGTCTGCCCCGCCGAGGCGCTCGCCACGTCCAGCAGGGGCGTCGCTGCCTGGACATTAACTGTTTCCGTGGCACTCCCGAGTTGCAGTTGCGCGTCGACTTGCACGATCTCATTGATGCGGACTTCTATCGGGGTCCGTTCGAAGGCCTTGAAACCTTGGTGCTCCGCACGCAAGCTGTAGGTCCCTGGCTGAAGGTAGGGGATCGTGTAGTGTCCGTCGGCATTTGTGTCCGTCGTGAAATGAACATTGGTGGCGGTATTGGTCAGAGTCACGTGCGCGCCTGGAACGGCAGCGTCGCTCGGGTCCAACACACGACCAGCCACCGACCCACGGTATTCCTGGCCGAATAGCCCTTCCGCAGCCAGGAAGAGGACGAGAACCGCAAACATCGATATCCGAAGTCTCATTAGAATTCTCCTTGACGACCGGAAATCCGGCCGGCGTCTCGATAAACTCCGTTGCTATTTTGGGCAAATCGTCAGCGCCTTAAATCAGGCGCGCCAACGAAGTCCCACATCCAGAACTTTTCTGGCGTACTCAAAGCTACGCTCCAGATCGACACGTTCCTGCGCTAGTAAGGCTGCGCGATACTCAGGCGGCTGATTCTGGCCACGGCCGCCGATGAGCATAGGCGCCAGCAAGGGATGGCCTTTCTTCGCGAGTTCCACGAAGCGCACGAAGTCGGCCGCCAGCATGTTTGGATACGGCCTCCAGAACGCCGGCTCGTAAAAGGGCATTATCCTGGGCCCACTGCCAGTGATCACCTCAAGCTGGAACGTAACTCTTGGACACACCCGGCGATAGCAGTCCATGATGGCCTTGAAATCGATAGAACCGTCGCCTAATACCACCCACTGAACCGCCGCGCCTAGCGGGTGTTCATACACCACCGAATCGCGCATGTGGGTTGTAAGCGCATAAGGCCCGAGCACCTCCATCGTCAGTAGTGGATCCTCGGCAACCCACACGGGATTGCCGGTATCGAGGTTTACGCCGACGAAATCCGTACCCGCTTCCGTAACGAGTGTTTTCAGTTCCCTCGCCAGCAAATCGCCAGCGTGGTTTTCAATGGCGAATTTGACTTCAAGGTCGAGAGCTTGGGACCGCAACGCCTTCAGCAGCTTGAGCGCATTTTCGATGTGTCCCTCGATCGGGATCGGTCCAAGACGGTCCCGGTTGGTGCCGAGATAGCAGCGCATGACCCTGGAGCCCACCGCGTTGGCCACTTGCAGCGCCTTGCGGACCTGTTCGACCGGATCCCCCGCCGTCTTATTGAAACTGGTCGAGCTTGGGCAGATCGAATCCGTACCGGTCTGGAGCAGGATGCCGAGCTGGGCGGCGCGGTCTTTCACCTTCTGGAGGTACGCTGGCTCCAAGCTTTCGAAGTCGCCCAAGCTCGACATTTGGACGGTATCGAGCTTCTGGCTTGCAGCATAGTCCAGGAACTGGAACGCCTTCCACCGAAGACGGTTCAGCGAATAGGTATCGAATCCAAGCAGTATGGGCGCGACGACTCCCTGCTGAGCCTGCGCTGCCGACGCGGCCAGTGCCCCCGCCGAAGCGGCCTGCAAAAACGTTCGCCGTTGCATAGCGTTTCCTCTCCACACCCTTTAGGTGGACTTCCAGCCGCCGACTAGACCGGCTTCGCCCCGTTCACGTCCCAAGCAAAGGACCGTCCTTGCTGGATCGCCAAAAGCGCCAGAAGCAAGGGAAGCGTGGAGTAAAAGCCCGCCTCCATGTCGCAGACCGTCTTTTGTCTGGACTTGACGCAATCCAGGAAATTGCGAACATGCCGCGGACTTCCTTCCTCCACGTGGTCATCAAACTTCGTGGGTTGGGTCGATGCAACAGTTGCCGGCTGCGGCGCGCCCCCCTCCCCGCTCGGGCCTCAACGTGAGACGGTACCCGTGGCGGTTCACCAGCAAGCAACATCTGGAACCATAGAAGTAGTCGCCCCCTTGAGCGTCCGAGCCAAAGAAGGGAGTCGCGCCGGCCACACAAAGGTCCGGGTCGGGCGGAATGGTATTGGTGAACGATACCAGGGAGTTCTTATATTGCCAGGAGCAAATGAAGGCGTTGGGCACTTGTTCACGGTCTGGATTCTGTATATTCACGTATTGCGCCGATGCGCTAGAGAGCAGAGGCGCGTCGCTGCCAGGGTCGAGACACATACGCGGTGTATCGACCAAATGGACGCCCCAATCCGTGACGAGACCGCCGCCGTAATCATAGAAAGCGCGCCAGTTCCTTTGGCGGGTCGGCGAGTAGGGATGCCGCGGGGCCGGTCCCTGCCAAGCTTCCCAGTCCAGGTCCGCCGGGGGCGCGCTTTCGGGGGCGAGAGTGTTAGTGTAGTGGCCCCCGCCAAAAAAGATGACCGCGTGAGTCACGGGACCGATGACCCCCTCCTGGATCATTCTTGCGCACTGCTGGAAGTGAGGCCAACTGCGCTGCTGTGTGCCGACCTGCACGACGCGCTGATGCTTCTGACTGGCTTCCAACATCCGCTGGGCGGCGGGAATTGTGTTCGACAAGGGCTTCTCGACGTAGATGTCCTTGCCCGCGGCTAAGGCATCCACAGTGATCGGCGAATGCCAATGGTCGGGGGTGGCGATCAGAACGGCATCGACATCCTTTCGATCCAGCACGCGCCGGTAATCGCCATAAGAGGCCACGGTGCCTCCACTCTTTGCCACGGCCGTTTCAAGCCTGCTCTTAGCGACGTCGCAGTCCTGGTTTGCGACGAACCGGCCCATGTCATCCGTGCCACGGCTGCCCACACCGATGACCCCTAGCTGCACTCTGTCGTTGGCGCCGAGGACGCTCTTGGAAGCCGCCATTGCCGCGGCGGAAGTTCTCACAAAGTCACGTCTGCTTTCCATTGCAACTCCTGTACAAAGGAGCTTCTTTCTCTCCCATGGCGTGCCAACCGCACTGGCTCCCAGCCAGAGAGATGGCAAGCCGCGCCCCGTCGAACCGCTATCTCGTGCGGCAGGCGAAACAAGAAGTTACCGAAGGGTATCCAGAGCGCCCGCGCTCCTTCCCAGTCATAGTCCTGTACTCCCGGGCAGCCCTCTCTCCCCAACCTCGCCGCGCAGCGGCGCTCGTACCGGGGCGCCCCGCCCATTCTTCGCAAAGGACAGGGCTGCTGCTCTTGGAAAGAGGCGGATCGCTATTCGTCAAAAACTACTCTCACTTTTTAATATTGATATAGCAGTTGGAGTATATGCAAACGCCTGTTCGATGTCAAGGGCCAACAACGCCAAACAACGCGAAATTGTCAAGCCTCGTTTAAAGTATTCCCGCAAACTGCAGTTTTCTGGTTTTTCACCGTGCCAAAAAATATTGAAGGTCTTGAAACAGCGAAAAGCCTTGACAGCCTTCGTGAATCGAATTATATTAACTGCAATATCAGCACTTTGTGATCTGCAGTTGTGGCTCTTGGCCGAGTAAAAGGGCCACGCTGTGGGCGATATCGAGCAGTGGTGGAGGCGCTTCGCTGACGGCGAGAGCGCATCCTGGAGTATGGTGGATCGCATTGGATCACAAGCGATCTGTAAGTGAAACTGACACAGTAGATTTCCGGCGTTAGGAGGCATACATGTCTTGCTCGTTCCAACAGTTTGCACGGCGGCGCACGCTTATACCGGTCCGGAGCGCGTCCGGCAGTGTGACCCGATTGCTGGCCGCTGTGGGGCCAAACGGGGTTCCGGGCTCGCACGGTCGGTCGTGGCGGGCCGCCACGACCGTTTTGCAGCTTCTGACTCTGCTGCTGATCCTGGTACAAATGGCGACCGCGCAGACCACTGCGGGGTTGATCTCCGGGACGGTCACCGATCCCCAAGGCGCTGCAGTGCCGGAGGCTTCGGTTGCCGCGCTCAACCAGGACCAGAAGAGAACCGTGCACACGAATGCGGATATGGCAGGGCAATTCGTGTTCCCGAATCTTCTGCCCGGCCGGTACACCATCACCGTCGAGGCGAAGGGCTTTAAGACGCTGAGAGAAGTTGATGTGGTTTTGAACGCCAACGCCACAGTCGCGCTTGGGGGGCTCCAACTCCAGATCGGAACCCAGGTTGAGACGGTGGAGGTGGTCGCCCAGGGGCAGGAGGTGCAGACCGACACCGCCCAGCGCGGAGACACCCTGATCGGTACCCAGATTGAACATATCGAGGTGAATGGGCAATCCCCGCTGGCCTTGCTGAACCTTGTGCCTGGAGTTTATGAGACTGGTTCGGGGGTTGGCGCGGCCAACATCAATGGGAATCGCTTCGATTCCGAGCACGTCATGCTCAACGGAGCCACCAATATGGATACTGGTTATGACAATGGCTGGATGGCTCAGATCAGCCTGGACGCCGTGCAGGAAGTGACCGTTCTGACCAGCAACTACCAGGCACAGTACGGCCGGTCCGCCGGCGCGCAGATCAACATTGTGACCAAAAGCGGTTCATCGCAGTTTCACGGAACCGGCTTCGAGTACTTCCGTGATAAGGGCATGAACGCCAATACCTGGACCAACAACCGTGTGGGTACGCCCAGGGCCGCTTACCATTACAACGACGCAGGCTTCAATATCGGAGGCCCGGTTTTTGTGCCGCACAAATTCAACAAGGACCGGAATAAGTTGTTCTTCTTTTGGGACGAATTGTGGGAGCACCATACGACCGCGTCGGTCAACAACGTAACCATGCCCACGCAGGCGGAGCGGAATGGCGACTTTTCGAGCTCCGTGGATCAGAGCGGAAAGCCTGTGGTCATCCAGGATACTTCTTCGGGGGCGCCATTCCCTAACAACCAGATTCCGGCAAGCCGGTTATACAAGCCGGGCGTCGCATTGCTCAATCTGTTTCCACTGCCGAATGCAATCGCCGCAAGCCATCCCACTTACAACTACACTTCCCAGGGCGCTACCGCGAACCCTCACCGTGAAGACCTGGTGAGGGCGGATTACAATGTCACCTCCAAGTGGCGCGTGTATGGAAGCCTCATGCATTCACAGACCGTCACTGTTGGTCCGTACGGCACGTACGGCGGGTCGGCCAATTTCCCCCTCTATAACTTCGGACTCCCGATTCACGCCTATAACTTTATGCTCAATGCCACGGAAATCATTAGCCCGACTGCCGTAAACGAGATCCAGTTCGACCAGAGCTACGACTACCAACATACCGGACCGGTGATCGGATCGAACGGCTGGACAGCCACGATATCCGGTGTGACGTTGCCCACGCTGTACCCGGCGTACGAAGACCTGATTCCCGGATTCACGTTTAACGGCACGCGAATCGCCAACAGCCCGACGTATTCGAGCAGCCAAGAGCCGTTTATCAACCATGACACGGTCACCGAGGTCTTCGATAATTTGAGCATAATGCGGCACGCCCACACGCTGAAATTCGGGGTGTCCTATGGGCACAACTTTAAAGTCCAACCCTCCGGCGCGAATTATCCCGGGACCTATAACTTCGGCGACAGTTCCATCAACCCTCTGGATGCCGGCTTCGGCTTCGCCAACGCGGCGCTTGGCGTTTTCAGCTCATTCACCCAAGCCTCCCAATACGCGCAGGGTGACCCGGACTATAATCAGTTCGAATTCTATGCCCAGGATACCTGGAGAGCGACGAGTCGCCTGACGCTCGACTACGGCATTCGGTTTTACTATATGGGCCCGGTTTACGACGGCACCGGTGTTCTGCCGAACTTCTTTCCCCAATCGTGGAGCGCGGCGCAGGAGCCTCGCCTCTTGTATCCCGCGCTCAACGCAAGCGGCACTCGCATCGCGGTCGATCCTGTTACCGGCCAGACGTATCCATCCAATTTCATCGGAGCCTATGCGCCCGGCACGGGCAATATTCAGAACGGCATGATGGTTCTGGGTAAGAACGGCGTCGACCGAGGCGTTACCCAGAACCCCGGCCCTCTTCCGATGCCGCGCATCGGCTTTGCTTACGACCTCACCGGCCGGCACACGCTCGTGCTTCGCGGCGGAGCAGGGATCTTTTACAACCGGACGATGACCGACCCCTATTCGTATCTACTGGCAGACCCGCCGTTGACGGTTCAGCCCACGGTATTGAACGGACAAGCATCCACCCTGGCCTCCAGCGGGGCCGTACTGAATCCCCCGACGCTGAACGCGTTCAGCAACAGCCCCAAAGTCCCCACCACGTACAACTACAGCCTGGGCATCGAAAGCAGATTGCCGTACAGCCTGTTGCTGAACGTGTCCTACGTCGGTTCCGTCTCAAACCATCTGCTCGACACGTTGAATCTCAACCCGGTGCCGTTCGGCGCCGCGTTTCTACCGCAGAACCAGGACCCGACGCTTCAGAAGGCTTCGCCGAATGCTCTGGCTGGTACCAACGCCTTGCTGTCCCAGTTCTTGAGACCGTACGTCGGCTTCAACGATATCACCGAATACCTGTTCGTGGGCAACTCGAACTATAACTCGCTACAGGTATCTCTCAATCGGCGGTTCGCCAGCGGCCTGATGCTCGGGGTGGCTTACACCAGGAGCAGGTGCATGGATACCAATGACAGTTTCGCAGCAATCCGCTTTGATCAGTACACTCACATGGCGGAGTACGGTCCCTGCGGTTACGACATTCCGAATAATTTCGTGGCGAATTACGTTTATTCCGTCCCTAAGATCACTTCCCGGCTGGGGTTTGGGAACAACCGGATGGCCAAGGCAGTGCTTGACGACTGGCAAATCTCCGGGCAAACGACGTTTCAATCGGGCACCCCCTTTAGTCCGAGTTTCAGCGTGTCGGGAGCTTCCGGGGTCAACTTTACGGGTACGCCGAGTTGGGGCGCGATTCCGCTGTGCGTCGGCAATCCCACGAGTGGCACGACCGACAGCCCCTATAACCGACTGAATGCCTCCGCGTTTGCCCTTCCCGCGGTGGGTAGTATCGGCCTCGGGTGTTCCCGCGACATTCTGCGCGGGCCCGGAGTGAACGATTTTGATATGTCCTTGCAGAAGACGGTGCCGTTCCGGGAGAAAGCCCGGCTGGTGCTTCGCGGAGAAGCCTTCAACGTCTTCAATCACACTCAGTTCAGCGGTATCAACCATAGTTTGACTTACTCCAGCATCACCAGCACCGTGCCCACGAACCTGCCGGTCAATTCCAGCGGCGCGCTCACCAACATCAACGGATTCGGCACGGTCAGCGGCGTACGGTCTGCGCGTGTGCTACAACTGGTCGCAAAATTCGTATTCTGAGTTTTCAGAAGACCGGCACCAGCGGAGGCGGTGGGCGGCACAATCGGTGCTGCCCCGGAAGCCAAGAAGGAATTCTGGATAAGATTTGAGCGGGCCGCAAGGGGCCCAATGCCAAGTCCTTCATGGAGGTGTGAAGTCAGATGGAGAACCGACGGTCATTCTTGACTAAGGCGACTCTGGGACTAGCGGCGGTGGGAGCCTCTTCGGTTCCAGCCGCCTCCGCCCAGGTCGTGGACGGATCTAGCGGGTTACCAGGGACGCAGCCGCTGGAGACGTCGGCCCCCGGGGCTCGGGCTGCGCAAATGGTCGAGGGCATCGATCGTTACCTGAGCCGTGCGCTTGTCTCGTCCGTGCAGCAGCGGCAGTCGTTTTGGAAACGGGACTACTCCTCGCGGGCGGCCTATGAGAACTCCATAGCAGAGAACCGTCAGCGTTTTCGCAAGGTCATCGGGGTGGTCGATGAACGGGTTGCCTTCGAGAGTCCCGCTCTGGATGCCACGCTGAAGCAATCGGCGCTTGTTGCGAGCACCGCCGGATACAAGATTTACGAAGTCCGCTGGCCTGTGCTTCGAGGCGTTGAGGGGGAAGGACTGCTGCTCGAGCCAGTGGGGAACCCGATCGCCCGAGTGGTGGCATTGCCGGACGCAGACTGGTCGCCCGAGGCCCTGGCCGGTCTGGCGCCCGGTGTGCCCCCCGTCGCACAATATGCCCGCCGTCTCGCCGAGAATGGTTGCGAAGTCCTCGTGCCGGTAGTGATCGGCCGCTCCGATACCTGGTCCGGCAATCCCGGGATCGGAGTGGCCACCAACCAGAGTCATCGCGAGTTCATCTATCGCGGGGCCTTTGAGATGGGCAGGCACATCATCGGCTATGAGGTGCAAAAGGTGCTTGCGGTGGTTGACTGGTTCTCCCACAACACGCCGGCCATACCTATCGGCGTGATAGGTTACGGAGAAGGCGGATTGCTGGCGCTTTACAGCGCGGCAGCGGATACGCGGATTGATGCGGTTGCAGTCAGCGGGTACTTCCAATCGCGGGAGGAAGTGTGGCGAGAACCGATATATCGCAACGTCTGGGCGCTGCTTCACGAATTCGGCGACGCGGAGCTGGCGGGACTGGTGGCGCCCCGGGCGCTGGTGGTCGAGGCAACTCGCGGACCGGAGGTCCTAGACGCCCCTCCGGCAACCGGCTCTGTTGCGGATGGCCGGCTGGTGACCGCAGCACGGGGCCGGCTGACCAGCCCGCCGCTGGCGCAAACCCGCAACGAGATCGACCGGGCCAGACCGATCTTCCAGGGGCTGGGCGCGGCTGCGAAATTGTCCTTGATTGTCAGCGGGGATGGGCACGGCGATCCGGGATCTGCGCCAGCTCTGATTGCGTTTCTCGCGGCGCTCGGTCACAAAGCAGGGCTACACGACCTCGGCGGCGCGCCCCACGATGGGCGGCAGGGCTTCGATGCTGGCGTGCGTCTGCACAGGCAGTTCCAGCAACTGGTCGACTTCACGCAAGGTCTGCTCCGGAATGCCCCTGAGGTTCGCCAGAAATTCTGGTCTAAGGCGGATACTTCTTCGATTGAAAAGTGGCAACAGAGCAAAGAGTGGTATCGACGGTATTTATGGGAAGAGGTGATCGGCAAATTGCCCCCACCTTCGGAGCCGATGGACGTCCGCACGCGGCTGTCCTATGACCGCCCTCATTGGAGCGGATATGACGTGGTCATTCCCGTCTGGCCGGATGTGTTCGCCTCCGGCGTGCTGTTATTGCCGAAGGACCTCAAGCCCGGCGAACGGCGTCCGGTGGTGGTCTGCCAGCATGGCCTGGAGGGGACGGCCGAGAGCGCCGTTGGCACGGATCCGGCCCGGCGGCGGCCCTGGGTGTCGGACCTGGCCGACCGTGGGTTTATCGTCTACGCTCCGCAAAACCCTTACATCGGACGGGAAGCCTTTCGCGTGTTGATGCGGAAGGGTAACCCGCTCAAGCTCTCGCTGTTTTCGTTCATCCTCGGTCAGCACGAGCGGACACTCGATTGGCTATCGCAACAGCCCTTCGTGGACCCGTCCCGCATCGGCTTTTACGGTATTTCCTACGGTGGCAAGACGGCCGTGCGGGTGCCGACGCTCCTGGATAAGTACGCGCTCTCGATCTGTTCTGCCGATTTCAACGAGTGGGTGTGGAAGACCGTCTCCATAGATCGGCCCTTAACCTACCCGTTCACCATCGAGTACGACATGTATGAGTTCGATTTCGGCAGCACCTTTAACTACGGCGAGTTAGCCGAACTGATGGCGCCGCGCCCCTTCATGGTCGAGCGCGGCCAGCAGGATACCGTCTCGATCGACGAATGGGTCGCCTACGAATATGCCAAGGTGCGGCGCTTTTATACCAACCTGGGCATTCCCGAGCGGACGGAGATCGAGTTTTTCAACGGGCCTCACAGTATCCACGGCGTCGGCACCTACCATTTTTTGCACCGGTTCTTGAATTGGCCCGAGCCATGAGCGAGGGAGGCACGCCCAAGGTGGCTTGGCGCCGGTTATACCGAGCGCGACAGGCGGCTCGTCCGGGAACGAGGGGCGCACCAGTGTCTTCGTCTTGCGGAAGATGAAAACCAGTGACGAGTTGCAAAGACAGCATCAGGAGAGAAGCTATGTTTTCACAGCGAGTATTCCGGTTCGTACTACTGACCGCTATGTCTGCTCTGATCTTAACGGCGCAGACCGGAAGTGGCACGGTTCAAGGCGTCGTAAGGGACGCGAGCTCCGCCGTCGTTGCGGGAGCAACAGTGACCATGGTGAACACCGCCACAATGGTAAAGTTCTCGACAACCGCCAACGGCGTCGGGTTTTTCGTGTTTCCGCCGGTCCAGCCCGGTTCCTATGAGATCACCGCGACGTCGCCAGGCATGGAGACCTGGAAGGGTTCCTTCCTGTTGGCGGTTGGGCAGACGACGGAAATCAGCCCTGTCCTGAAGGTGGGGGTGGTGACCACACAGGTCACCATAGGTGACGCTGCTCCCCTGGTTTCGACATCGGACGCGACCATCTCCAGGAATCTCGAACACGCCCGCATCGAGCAATTGCCGGTGGACGGACGAAGTATTTCGAATCTGGTACTGACGAGCACGCCGAGTTTAGTTGGAGGACAAGACGGCGCCATTAACCCCATCGACACCGGATTGCGCGACGCGGTGGAATTGTACCAGGACGGCGCGGTGAAAAAGAACCGCGACGTGGGGGACTGGGCCGGACGGCTCCCCGGCGTGGACAGCGTGCAGGAGTTGCGGGTGGAGACCAGCCTTTCCTCGGCACAGTTCGACCGGCCCGGCTCCGTAATGCTTTCGACAAAGAGTGGCACCAACAACCTCCACGGAAGCCTGTTCGAGACGAACCGGAACAGCGCGGTGGGGGTGGCCCGCCGGCGCCAGGATTATTACACCAAGGCCCCGCACTATGTCCGCAACGAGTTCGGCGGATCGGTGGGCGGTCCAGTGTTCATTCCGAAAGTCTACAACGGGAAGAACCGCACGTTCTTCTTCACTTCGTACGAACTCCTGCGCCAAGTCAGCGCCTCGACCGCGAGCACGACGATGCCGACCGACGCCATGCGGAACGGCGATTACAGCGGGTTGGTCGACAGCCTCGGCCGGCAGACCGTGATATACGATCCCCTGAGCACGGGACCGGGCCCCACGTGGACACGCACGCCGTTTCCGAACAACACAATCCCAACGGTCCGTGAAAGCCCCAATGCCAAGTACCTCTACAGCATCATGCCGGAGCCCACGTTCCCGAATGTCAACCCCAACATTGGCAACAACTACTTCGGCCTTCTCAGCAACGCCACCTCGGACTCCATGAGCACGAGCCGCATCGACCATCGTATCGGCGATCGGGACCAGGTGTTCGGCCGATTCTCGGTCGACCGGGACCATAACACTTACCAGACAAACAGCGTGCCGGCGTTGAGCGGACCTCTGAACTATGTCTATAACTACTACGGCGATAACAGCGCCGTCGCGTCCTGGACCCACACGTTTTCCCCCGTTTTCCTCAGCGAGACGCAGGTCTCCTACTCGCATGAGTACAAGTTCACGGGCTCCCCTAGCGATCCGAACATCAAAAACATGGCCGACTATCTGAACATGCCGAATCTGGGGAACGATCCTTTGACGGCGTATCAAACCAGCGGCATGGGGTTCGGCGTTAACTTTTCGATGCAGCAAGCCCGCCAGAACACCTCTAATATCTTCGTAGTGGACCAGAACTTTACGCGAATGTTCGGCCATCATCAGCTCCAGTTCGGGGGAAGACTTCACCTCGAATATCTCAACGTGTCGATCGACCAGCCGACGTCCACGATCAGTTACGATTCCGGATTCACGGCGCTGTTCGATCCAACCAGCGGATCGGCGTACAGCGCCGCTACGCGCACTGGCTTTTCGGGGGCGAGCTTTTTCCTCGGCGACGTGGGCACCTTCAAGGACACGGTTAAGCGCCCCGCATTTGACCTGCGCGATCGCGAGGCCGCCGGCTACATTCAGGATAATTGGAGAGCAACTCCCCGGCTGACCTTAAATCTCGGCCTGCGCTACGAGTGGATGCCGCCGCAGGTCACGGCCGGTAATTTTGCGGTTGGGTTTGATAAGAACACGGACTCGATGGTGCTCGCTCGCCCGCTCTCGGACATGTACGCAGCCAATATGACGACTCCGAGCCTTATCAACTCATTGCAGAACATTGGAGGCCCCGGCATCGGCGTAAAATTCGAGACGGCGCAGCAAGCCGGTCTTCCGGCGGGCTTGATACATGGCAAGCCCTTTAACTTCGAGCCGCGCATTGGATTCGCATACCGGGTTGGCGATGGCCTGAAGCCCTTCATGTTGCGCGGAGGCTGGGGCATCTATGACGCCCAGACGGCCTTGCGCGCGTGGGACAACCTCATGGGTAGCGGCATACCCTATGGTTACCCTGTTCAGTACTACGTCAGCAACCAAGCTCTAGCGGGAGTGGTGGCAGGCCCGGGTGTTCCTGTGAATGACGGTCTTCCGAATTTTGAGGTACGGTCGGCTCCCTATTACGTGGCCGGCGTCAATACCCGGAACGTTCTCGACAATCCCGCCCTCGCGCAAATCTCGCCCGGATGTTGCGCGCTGCAGTACATGGACCCCCAGCAACCACCCACCATCGACCAGGTGTGGAACTTCTCGATCGGGCGCGAGATTCTCCCCGGTATCGTGGCCACGGCCAGCTACGTGGGCACGCACGCTTCGAACCTTCCGGAGCAGTACAATTTCAACGCTGCCCCGAACGATTATATATGGTACACAGCGACGGGTCTGGCGAAGCCCACCGGCCTTTATGCTTCGACGGGGGAAAACGCCTACGACAAGACCACGTACGGCAGTATAACCGACTACCTCAAAAGGGGTTATTCCAACGCTAACAGCGCCACCATCGAAGTGCAGCGGAGGTACTCCCATGGCTACGGATTCCAGTTTTCCTACGTGATGACCGACGCGTTCACAGAGTCAACCCTGGTGGGAAATGGGGGTGGGACGACCCTAACGCCGGCTTCGACTTATATGCCAGGCGCTGTCCCAACAAATCTCGACACGATGAACCGGTTCCTTAATTACGTTCGCGATACGGCGATCCCCCACCACCAACTGAAATGGAACTGGGTTGCGGATCTTCCGTTCGGGCGGGAAAAACTGCTGGCCAGCAATGCGGGAAAAGTCCTGAACACCTTGATCGGCGGCTGGCAGATCGCCGGCTCGGGTTCCTACCAGAGCAGGTATTGGTCTCTGCCGACCACCAACTTCGGCTCGATGGGGCAGGTGCAGATGTATGGAACCAAATACCCGATTCAGGACTGCTCTAGCGGCCAGTGCGTCCCGGGCTACCTTTATTGGAACGGATACATTTCACCGCCGCTCATCAACCGAACCGACGCGAGTGGCAAGTGCACGGGGATTTGCGGCATACCGTCCAATTACACCCCATCCAACCTGCCGTTAATTCCTTACGGCGCGACGGCTCTGCCGGCCAACGCTCCCGCTAACACCAATCTTTCGACATACTGGGAGACCCAGACCGCCTGGGTAAAGCTGCAGGACGGCTCCGTAGTACGGACCACCTATAACACGAACCTCAACCCGTGGCGGAATCAGTTCGAGCCGGCCCCCTGGACGTTCAATCTCTCGGCGTCGTTGTTCAAGACCATTTCTCTGTCGGAGGCTGTCAAACTCCGGTTCAATGCCGACTTCTTCCAGGTCTTGAACAACCCGGGCCTTCCTGCGCCGGGCAGCAACGGCATCCTGAGCACTCAGAACTCCCAGAACTCGCCACGCGATCTTCAACTCACTTTGAGGTTGACATGGTAAGAAGCGAAGAAGGCCAGGCGTCATGCGGATCCGGCTGCTGTTCTGGTCTTCCTATGTGGCGCGAATGCCGCTGGCGTCGATGAAGTCTTCCTCACCTCGACCACGCGTGGGGTAGGCCGTTAGCCGTCCAAGAATGGTGGTTGGCTCGGAGAAAGAGAGGCGCAGACGTGAACAGAAGACAGTTTATCAATAGCTCAGTCGCAGTGGGTTCCCTTGTTGCCGTCGAAGGCGCCGAGGCCGCTTCCATTCAGGAGCAGGGGGCGGCACGCAGGGAGGAGACGCCAGGTAAAACTGGACGGCCTGTCCGAGCTGTGAGCATCGGCTTTAAGCCCGGCCTCTCCCTGGAACAGATCGCCGACCTGGTTGACAAAGAGGGGGCGCGGGGCGCGGACATTATCGCTCTGCCAGAGACCTGCCGAGGTCAGAACGACAAGAGCCAGGAGGGTTTGGACGGCCCCACAATCTCGACCGTAGCTCGTTTGGCCGGTAAACATCGAACCTACGTCGTCTGTCCCATCGACCGGAAGGATGGTAATCGGCGCCTCAATTCCGCGGTGCTGCTCGACCGGCGCGGCCAGATCGCCGGCGTCTACGACAAAATGTATCCCTTCTTTGAGGAGTTCGCTAAGCGCCCCGGCGTCCAACCCGGTCAGGCTGTTACGGTTTTCCCGACTGACTTCGGCCGTATCGGCCTCGCGATCTGCTTCGACGTGAATTGGGCGCTGCCGTGGCAGCGCTTGTCGGATCTGGGAGCGGAGCTGGTAATCTGGCCCAGCGCCTACTCAGCCGGCAGATCACTTCAAGCGCGGGCAATTGACTATAACTATTATGTCATGAGCGCAACGTGGACTCCTGATTGTTTAGTGTACGACATCGATGGAGAACAGCTTCTATACGAGCATAACAACATGTCTAACGGCACGAACGTCACTCGGTTTACGTTTGACCTGGACCGCTGCCTTTTTCACCAGGACATCAATTTGCCGACGCGGCTGGAGAACCTGCTCAAGGAGCACGGAGAAGATGTTGAGCGCGAGAAATGGCTTCCGATGGAAGGGTGGTTTGTGCTTAAAGCTAAGCGTTCAGGTGTAAGTGCGCGCGAGTTGGCTCGCCGATACGGATTGGAAGAACGGAGACCTTATCTCAACCGCAGCCGTTGCGAGATCGATAAGACGCGAGGGTGGCAGTTCTCCTGATGTTCACCCCGGCGCCGCTCGCGGACCGTACAAAATTTGCCTGGTGAACTGTATGCAACGACGAATGTTCCTGCAATCCGCTTCGGCGGCCGCTCTGGCCGCGCAGTCCGACCAACGCGTCGGCACGCCCATGCCGCGAGACGGTGCGGGGAAAATTGTGCTCACCGGGAAGGAGTATTTCGAGGGGCCAGGCTTCATTTTCCTGGTCTTCCATAACAATTACTCAGGCATGCAGGGCGGCCTCGAGATGATCCTGAACGGCGAGCGGCTGCTCGATAGCGGGGGCCTGCTGCTTACGGGCAAAAACGGATCCGGTCGCGCGTCCGCTCGTGTACTGCGTCGGGTCGTCGACCGGGATCGATCCACCGCGACCGTCGTCGGCGAAGTGGCAGACCTGAAGCTGGGTTACCAACTAATATGCCGGGCGGATGGCGAGCGCATGTTTGTCACGCTGAAGTTTGACGGGCCCCTGGACTGGAGCAAAATCCGGGAAGCGGGCTTCCAGATCTTTCTTTACCCTCCAGGATACTTCCAGAAGTCGTTTCAAGGCGACTCCATGGCGGGCGTATTCCCTCGACAGTACAATGGCGAGCCCGTTCTTTTGAGTTCCACTCACGTCCTGCGGATCGCCCAAGAAGATCCAAGGTGTAGCGTGACCTTCGTACGGCGTGACGGCGTGCTGCAACTCGGGGATAAGCGCGGCGACCACCCTACCGCTTGGTTTTCGGTGGTTGCGCCCATCGAGCCGGGATCGACCGCGACCGAAGTAGAGGTCGAGATCAGGCCTTCAATCGATCCGAAGTGGCGTCGAGCGCCGGTGATCGGCATCTCGCAGGTCGGTTATCATCCCAAGCAGCGGAAACGGGCAGTGGTGGAACTCGACCCGCGCGACGAGATGGCCGGAAGCATGAGCCTCTTCAAGATGAAGCTCAATGGCGACAAGGATCTGATCAAAGCCGATAACCCCAAACCCTGGGGACGTTTCCTTTACTACAAGTACGCTACCTTTGACTTCAGCGAAGTAGTGGATTCCGGAGTATATCTCTTGGAATTTCGAGGGCAGACAGCGGGGCCCTTCCGAATCGATCCCCAGGTTTATGATCAGGCTTGGCGGCCAACATTGGAGGTCTTCCTGCCTGTTCAGATGTGCCACGTGGCAGTGCGCGAGGGCGTTCGTACCTGGCATGGGGCCTGCCATTTAGACGACGCGTCGCAGGCGCCCGAAGGCAGGATGCACTTTGATGGCTACCAGCAGGGAAAGCGCGAGACGACTTTTGCCGATTACCAGCACATTCCCGGGCTGAACTGGGGCGGATGGCATGACGCCTGCGACCATGATCTGCCGGCCGGTAGCATCGCCGCCACCACACTGGCCTTAGCTTTGGCCCAGGAGGAGTTTCAGCCGGGTTTGGACCAGACAACGGTCCGCCGGGCCGAGCGCGAGGTGCTGCTGCACGTCCCGGATGGCGAAGAAGATCTTCTCCAGCAAGTCGAGTGCGGCGTGGAAGGTTTGCTGGCTTCCTTTCGAGTAGCGGGGCACATCTTCGCCGGGATTATCGAAAGCACGCGCGGACAATACGACCACATGGGCGATCCGGTGAGCGTCACTGATAACCTTGTGTACGACAGCAGCCTTAAGCCTGATCAGGCAACCGGAGACCGGTCCGGGAAGCCCGATGATCGATGGGCATTCACCAACCGGAACACCGGGCTGCAATACCGTGTGGTTCAAACGCTTGCGGCGGCGAGTCGGGTGCTGCGCAGTAAGAAATCCGCCCTCGGCGAAGAGTGTCTGGCCGCGGCGGGCAAAATCTGGGAGTACGAGCAGACGAACGCGCCTGTATATGCTCCAAACGCCTACGTGGGTCGCGGCTCGAGCTTTCCGACGGACGAGATCGTAGCCACGGCGGAGCTATGGCTCACCACGGACGATGCGCGTTACCAGAAGCGTCTCTATGCTCTGCTGCCCCAAGTCCGCTCTGCTTCACCAGAGCAGTTTGGCGGTGGGCCGGGCTGGACGTTAGTGCGGGTGATGTCCAAGACCTCCGATCCGGAATATCGCGACCTGATTTTAGAAAAGGCGACTAAGTGGAAGGCCGCCACGGACGCCATGGAAGCTTCCAATCCGTACGGGGTGCGCTTTCCTTCGTCGGTCTTGAGACAAGACTGGAAACTGGATTCGCCCCAGCAGGCGAGAGGGAACGCTCAAATGGGCTTCGGATGGGACATGCAGACCGAAGCCATGCGCCATTATTTCCTTCAGAAGCATCTGCCGGACATCTTTGACGCGAACAGCTTGCTGAACGTGGTGAACTTCGTGCTGGGTTGCCACCCGGCCACGAATGCAAGTTATGTGTCGGGCGTGGGAACGAACTCGACATTGATCGCCTATGGCTTCAATCCCGATGAGTGGTCGTACATTCCAGGAGGGGTGATCTCAGGCGCTTCCCTGATACGACCGGAGTTCATGGAACTCAAGAGCTTCCCGTACCACTTCTTTCAGACGGAATACGTGATACATGGCGCTGGCTCTTACATCTTTGATACGCTTGCGGCGCAGTGGATACTTGAGCATCAGCGCCAGCGAGGGCCCCTGGCTCAGGCTCGCGCGGATGGTGGTGCCTAACAACAATGATCGCCTACGGACCGACGAGGACGGAATGAAACTGGAAGGAAAGGTTTGCCTGATCACGGGAGGGAGCAGCGGCATAGGCGCAGCTACGGCCCGCGAGTTCGCGTTTCGTGGAGCGGACATCGCGGTGTGCGGTCTCCCGGCCGATGACGCGCTCGCCCAGGGCGTGAAACGAGAGGTGGAAGCCCTGAATCACAGAGCTGTGACCATCACGGCCGATGTAGCGGATCCCGCCGAGGCAGTCCGTTGCGTACAGCAAACGGTCGCTTCCCTGGGGAGGCTGGATGTGCTGGTCCATTGCGCCGGCGGCCCGGCGGCGGGTGGCTTGCTTGAAGTGGATCCCTGCATTTGGTACAAGGCTTTCGACATCCACGTTCACGCGGTGTACCACCTCGCCCGCGCCGCGGTTCCGCACATGGTCGAGCGCGGCGGGGGCGTGATCCTGCTGATTTCTTCGGCGGCCGGAAGCCGTGGTTGCGCCGGAGCGATTGCCTACGGCGTGGCGAAGGGAGCGATACCGCCGTTCACGCGGGCGTTGGCGCGAGAACTGGCCGATTTCAATATCCGCGTGAATTGCGTTTCTCCCGGCATCATTCGGACACGATTTCAGGATTACCTCACCGCCGCGCAGGTCGAAGACAACACCCGGAACCGGATCCCGCTGCATCGCGAGGGACGGCCGGAGGACGTCGCGGCTGCACTTGCAGCCTTAGCCGAGAATGATTTCATCACGGGCGCCGAAATTCCGGTGGACGGCGGCATGACGATGCGCATGGTTTGACACCGAGGCGTCTGCCGGAAACGAATCGGGAAAAGCAATATATGAATACTGCACACCATTGGCGTATTCTTGTTGGCTTGTTTTGTTGCGGGGTGCTCTCTGCCGCGAGTTACCGTTACCCGCTCGAAATCAGCAGCGCGAATCCGCGCATTCTCGTCGACCAGAACAACGTTCCATTCTTGATGGTGGGTGATTCCCCCCACAGCATCTTTTCGAACCTTTCGTCGGCTGATGCGGAGATTTATCTGGCGGATCGGGCGGCGCGCGGAATCAACGCCTTGTGGGTCAATCTGCTTTGCATCCGACCTGTGGAGGGGCGCCCCGACGCCAGTCTTCTGGACGGAACCAAGCCCTTCACCGCCACCATACCAGGCACGCGCTTTTACGACCTGACCACGCCGAATGAAGCTTATTTTGCCCATGCGGACGAAGTTGCCCAAATGGCGGCCAAGCACGGAATCGCGATGATGATCGATCCGCTCGAAACCGCCGGGTGGCTGCAAACCGCGGTCGCCAACGGGCCCGATCGATGCCGGACCTATGGGCGCTATCTGGGGAATCGTTACAAGGGCTTTTCCAACATCATTTGGTTGAACGGCAACGACTTTCAGAAATGGGCCGTTCCGGCCAACGACGCGGTCATCACCGCGGTCGCGCTGGGCATCAAGGATGAAGCCCCGAAACAACTGCAAACCGTGGAATTGAACTATCAGGCGAGTTGTTCGCTCGACGACCCGAACTGGGCTCCTATCGTCGGCTTGAATCTGGCCTACACTTATTACGCCACCTACGCCAAGGTACTGGATTGCTACAATCAATCCGCCAAAATCCCGACCTTCATGGGCGAGGCCAACTTCGAATATGAGAGGAACGGCGACGAAGACGGCGGCTCGCCTCACGTTCTCCGCATGCAGGAATACTGGACCCAGCTCTCCGGGGCGACCGGCCAGCTTTACGGCAATAAGTACCTTTGGAGATTCCTGCCCGACTGGAAGAGCTATCTCGTCTCGCCCGGCATCGTTCAGTTGGGCTACATGGCGAAACTGTTTCAGACGCGGAAGTGGTATGATCTGACTCCCGACCAGGGGCACGCCTTTGTCACCGCCGGATACGGCCATTACGCTTCCACCGGTCCGCCGGCTACTGCGACGGCAGCGCGATTCGCCGACAACGATTATGTAACCGCGGCCGTGACGCCCGACGGAACGTTGGGGATGGCCTATCTGCCGCAAGGCAGGACGATCACCGTGACCATGAGCAAGCTTCAGAATGGCGTCACCGCCCGCTGGTTCGACCCCACCGACGATGCTTTCCAGGCCATTGCCGGGTCGCCGTTTTCCAATCAGGGCGCGCACGAATTCGCCACGCCGGGCAAGAACGGCGCCGGCGACCCCGACTGGGTGCTGGTGTTGGAAGCGCCCGCCCAAAATGCTAGAATCAACTGATATGTCAAAAGTCGAAAATCATGAAGCAAGGTGAGGTCGCGGCACCCAAGCCGACGGTTGCAAAGCACATGGAGAAATAATGAAGCGCCGATCCTTCCTGACCAGCGGCCTAGCCGGAGCCGCGACACTGCGCGGCCTGC
>OBLU010001331.1_pt1 | contig 23032 bp, 16 predicted proteins | sample 1518681 | NCBI WGS metagenome assembly OBLU01 (sample SAMEA3539304, study PRJEB22396) | soil metagenome | biome: tundra; feature: field; material: soil | place: USA | collected 2010-05 | depth 0.15 m
GCTAGGATATTCCGATCCTGAGTGGGAGTCGGGTACTCAAGGCTCATCTGCGGTGATAGGCGGAGGAATCGCGCCCCTAGAACTCCTGTAGTCATGGTCTTGGCCCTCGCCAGAATGACGGCGAAGAAATGAGGGAGCAGCCAGTGGCGGGAAGTGCGCGAAGGCAGAGTGAGGTCATGTTGTTTCACCCGCTCGGACCTGAGGTGAAGTGCCCGGCCTGCGGCGCGGGTCTCATCTTCACGCGGGTGAGGGTGTTTGGTGACCTGTACACCTGCACTTCCGGCAGGGCATGTAAATGCCAAGTTCTGCACTACCGGAGAAAGGCAACCAGGACTTGCGGCACGGCCGCGGTATTCACCGCGGGAGAGATGGAGAAGTGGTCCGAGTGCGGCCAAGGCGGCCAGCAGCGAAAGGAGCAGTGAGTACCAATTGTTTTGGTAGCAGCCGTGGTAGCAACGTTCTAATCTCGTCCGCGGGCTCTGCGCGCTAGGATATTCCAATCCAGGGTAGGGGGTGCGGACAAGGGTTGGCGAGCGATTTGCGATGCAAAAGAACATTCTTGGCTTATTTACGATGGTGCTCTGGTTGGCGCTGCCGGCGCCGGCGCAGGTAAAGACGGAGGTTCCTCCAGTCGAGCCCAATGCCAAGCCCGTCATGGTGGAACATATAAAGGTTCACGGCGCGTCTCTGGAGGGCAATCTTGAGGGCGAAGACGCGGACCGTGAGGTCCTCGTCTTTCTGCCGCCCGGCTATGCCGCCAGCAAGTCCCGCCGCTATCCGGTGGTCTATGGCCTCCACGGGTATTCCATAGGCGCCGAGCAGTGGTCGAAGGAAATCCATGTGCCGCAGACGATCGAGGGCGCCTTCGCGAAAGGCGCGCAGGAAATGATCGTGGTGCTGCCCGATTCGAAGACCGTGTACAACGGGTCGATGTACTCCAGTTCCGTTACGACGGGGGACTTCGAGAATTACATTGCGCGCGACGTCGTCGCCTACATAGATGCTCATTACCGGACGATCCCCAAGCGCACGAGCCGGGGGCTGGTCGGGCACTCGATGGGAGGCTACGGCGCGAGCCGGATCGGTATGAAGCATTCCGACGTTTTCGGCAGCCTGTACATCATGAGCCCGTGCTGCATGTCCGCCCGGGGCGCCGGTGGCGGGCGCGGCGCTCCCGAAGGCGGGCGCGGCGCCAACATGGAAACGGCCCTGGCGGATGCGAAGTCGCCCGCCGAAGCCGCAAAGTTAACCGGCCTGGCTACTCAGCTCGCGGTGGCCGCCGCGTGGTCCCCGAATCCCAAGAAGCCGCCGCTCTATTTCGACATGCCGTTCGGGGATGCCCAGCAGGAAGTCCTCAATAAGTGGGCGGCGAACGCGCCTCTGGTATTCGTTCACCAGTACATCGGCAATTTGAAGCAGTATAAGGCGATCGCCATGGATGTCGGCGACCAGGATGGCTTGCGGGCGGATGCGGGCAAGCTGCACGATGTTTTAGACAGCTACGGTATCGCCAATAGCTTCGAGATCTACCCGGGCACTCACACCAGTGCCGTCGCGGTCCGTTTCCAGAACTACGTAGTGCCGTTCTTTGCCAGGAACCTGTGCACCGGCAAAGACTGTAAGTAGCCGGATGCGAATGGCTGGGCAGTCCCGACTTCCCAGGCTGCCTTGCCGGCGAGACAGCCGGCTTGTGGAGACCACCATGCGAAAGACCCTGTCGTTCCTGATCATTCTCCTGGCGGCGGCCCCGGTTTGGGGACAGCCGCCGGCCGGCTCGCGGTCTGCCGCCACGAATATTCCCGGCGCGGAGTATCCGCGCGTGCACGACGATCTCCGCGTCACGTTTCAGTTGAGAGCGCCCGACGCGAAGAAAGTGCAAGTCCGGCTCGGGCAGACCTACGACATGACGCGGTCCGAAGACGGCGTTTGGAGCGTCACTACGCCGCCGCTGGTCGTGGGGTTCCATTACTATTCGCTGGTCGTCGACGGAGTGGCTGTAAACGATCCCTCAAGCTACACGTTCTACGGAACCGGCAAGCAATCGAGCGGTATCGAAATCCCGGAAAAAGGCGTGGACTACTACGAAATCAAGGATGTGCCGCACGGCGAGGTGCGCATCCGCCCCTACCTGTCCAAGATCACCGGCCAGTGGCGGCGCTGCTTCGTGTACACGCCGCCGGACTACGATGCCAACACGAAGGCGCGGTATCCGGTCCTCTATTTGCAGCACGGCAGCGGGGAGGACGAAACCGGCTGGACCTTCCAGGGCCGCGCCAATATCATCCTGGATGATCTGATCGCCGCCGGGAAGGCCGTGCCCATGATCATCGTCATGGATAACGGCTACGCCTCCCGGCCGGGCGCCACGGCGCCGGATGCCGCGGTGGCGGGAAGAGGACCCGCTGGAGGTTCCTCCGCCTTCGAAGACGTCATCATCAGAGATCTCATCCCCCTGATCGATTCCAGCTACCGTACCATGGCCGACCGCCAGCACAGAGCCATGGCCGGGCTTTCCATGGGCGGCAATCAAACCTGCCAGGTGACCATGCGAAACCTGGATAAGTTTGCCTACATTGGCGCCTTCAGCGGAACCATGAACGGGCTCAGCACCAGCCCGCTCGATCCCGCCACCGCCTTCAATGGCATGTTCCGGGACGGATCGGCGTTGAACCAGAAGATCAAACTGTTTTGGATCGGCATGGGCACGGTGGAGCCCAACCCGTTCCCGGGCGCCATCGGTGCCTTCCGGGCGATGTTGGACGAAGCCGGCATCAAGTATGTCTACTTCGAGTCGCCCGGGACCGCTCACGAATGGCTAACGTGGCGAAGGGACCTCAACGCCTTCGCCCCTCGATTGTTTCGGTAGAGGCGGCTCCGGTGAGGATGAAGCACTGTCCGGCAAAAAGGGTCGAAAAATGGAACGCACGATTCTCTCCGGTTTGTTAAAACCCGACGGAGCGTTTCAGCTGGCCATGACGGACCTTTCCATTTTCGGCCAGCGCGCTGGTTTCGGACCACGCAGTGGGAGCGGACCGCTGTGGACGTCAAGCTGGACTGGGCAGGATTGCGAATAGCTATGACCCTGGAACAGGTTGCGCGCCGCGCGTCGGTTTCACCCGCTACCGTCTCTCGCGTGCTGAACAACAAGGCTGTCGTGAGCAGCGCTGCGCGCGGCCGCGTAATGAAGGCCATCGAGGAGCTCAAGTATAGCCCCAACTCGCATGCCCGCGCTCTGGCCGCAGGCAGCAGTCGTAGCATCGGCGTCATCGTTTCGAACCTCGAAGACCCCTTCTTTATGGACATCTACAAGGCGGTCGAAGCCGGAGCAGGCAGCGCCGGGTTTGACATCATTATGGCCAACACCGGTTACAGCCCGGAGCGCTTGACTGCCAGCGTCCGCTCTATGATCGGCCAGCGTGTCGCAGGGCTCGCGGCCATTGTCTCCGAGATGGATCCCAGGCTGATAGCGGAGCTGAATGAGCGCCGAATCCCGACGGTGTTTTACGACGTCGGCGCGCCGGACCGCAACATCGCCAACATCCGCGTGGATTACCGGAGCGGCATGGAGATGCTGATCGCGTATCTCTACAGCCTGGGGCATCGGCGCGTGGGCTTTGTGGGGCATCATGCGACGTTGGGGCTCATCAGCGAGCGTCAGAGAGTGATGCTGGATGCGGTCGGGGGCTACTCCGATCTCCACGTGGAGACTGCGGCGGACGAGGATACTCTCGAAGGCGGGCTCCGCGCAGCGAGGACGCTGCTTGCCGCGAATCCGACCATCACGGCTATGATTTGCGCAAACGACCTGGTGGCTCTGGGGGCTCTGCTTGAGCTTCGTAGTAGAGGATTGCGTGTGCCGCACGATATTTCAGTGACAGGCTTCGACGATATCAAGCTGGCTCAGTTCAGCGACCCTCCACTGACGTCCGTCCACATCTCCCGCGAGGAAATCGGGCGGATTATATGCGATTGCCTTATCGGGCCAACGGCTCTGCTCGGGCGCGAGTACGTGATCGATCCCGAGCTGGTAGTAAGAGATTCAACGGGACCGGCCGCCGTCCAATCCGAATGGACGGCAAATCCGGAGTTGTAGCGTCGGGGCCCCCAGGTGCTAATGAGAGGTTATTTCTTTTGTTGATACGACTCACATCTGTCCGACCGCAAGCCGTCCTGCTCGCTGTCGTGCTGTCCGTTCTGCCTGTGACAGGCGCAGATTTCATCATGAAGGTGACCGATCGTCATCGGCGAAGCTGCCAGTTGGGTTCTGGCCGCTAACGCGGCGGACGCCATCGTGAGGTAGGCGGCGTCTTGGGAAGCGTGAACGGCTCCGCGGCGGGCATGCTGGTCAGCCGTGACAATACTCTTGGCTTGCTGCCTTAAATAGTCGCGTTCTGCGGTTCAATCGCCGCCGAGAATGAAATGGTTATTTCGAATCGTCCACGACTTCGATGCCATTTACACACGCCATTCCCGCGACAGGAACAAAAGTGAGTAGGATCTTGCCTTGGGCGTTGGGGCGAATCGCGGAAAAGGTCCGGTCTATGGGCCGCCCTTCTCCGCCAGCTTCCTGAGTTATGTCGAAGCCCCTCAACAGGGCCACGCCGTTACAGTAGACGTCAAAGACGCGACTGCCGGGGCCGCCCGTGCCGGTGTTGCGCTTTCCGTAGTGCCCTTCACAGAATTTCAACGTGACTCGATACCGGCCCTCCGCCACGGGCACAGCGTAGGAAAAATGCCCCCAACGCTCGCTCGCGAAGAGCGGAATATCCTGTGCGTTCGAGTTGCTCCCCTGAGCGGGATTCGTAGTGCGGACCAACGCGTTTCCTCCCAGGAAATAGGAGTCGGCCTGCCACACCTGCCCGGCGGAATCCTGCCACGGTGAGGTCCAACCCGCTCGAATTCGGACTGGTTTTGCCTTCCGGGCACTGGCCGGCAGCACCTCGACTCCGCTCAACATCGCCGTGCTTCTCATCGAGGTAAAGCTCAGGTGGAGGAATCCATCCGCGGCTGGTGAGATGTTGCGGAAGACACGCTCGTCCGCAATGTTGGAACCGTCGGCATCGGCCACCACGTCGAATGCAGTCAGGATCGGATTCCCGTTGGCGGAGACGCGAAAGAGGCGCTGGCCCTCACCGCTTGATTCTGCGCTGATGAAATCCGCCAAACCAGTCTCGGCAAAAAAAAGATGCAGCTCATAGTTGCCCGGCCGCAGCGGAATGTCGTACCGGAAGTCGCCACTCCGCAGGCGCCGGTAAATATCGGGGTCCAGTGTTCGAAAGATCCTCTCGGACGGGCGGACGAGCACATTACCGCCGGAAAAGAAACGATCCGGGCCCCATGTGCGCCCGCTACGATCAACGTAGGGAACGGTGGAGCCCGCGATCATCCGAAGATTCTCGACGGCCGATGCCGCTGTGGGACTCGGGTTGGTTAACGCAGTGGACTTGGCATCGACAGAGGTGGGATTCACCGCCCGCCACCGCCACGCAGCGAAGGCGCCCGCGAGTACCAGAACAACTACGGTGCAGGCAATAATCCGGCGCATAAGCCTGCTCGGGCGTGCCGGTAGATGCCTCCCCGCAGGTGGCGTCTCGGCGGCAGTCGCCTCTGCAGCTTGCGTCTCAGCGGCTGGCGCCTCCACCGCCGGGCTCTCCCACCTGAATTCTGCGGAGTAGGACCCTGGCGGCAGATCGATTTTGACCGGATGATAGGAACCATTCTCGGCGAGGTAACTCTGAGCGAGCTTCTTTCGTACTTCATTGGCAGTCACACGAACTATGGTGTGCTGACCCGAATCGAAGTCTTGCGGAAGTTGGAAGAGTTCTACGCCGATCGAGCGTTCTTTGAGAGAGCCGGCCGGACCGCTAATCGTGTGCTCGACGATATACTCAAGGAACTCCCTGCATCGTTTGCTCGTGCGAAACGCGGGGCTCTCCAGCAGACGATTGAGTTCCGCCCGTACTGCCTGCGCGCGTGCCTCGGTGAGTCCCCTACTCTCGATGTCCCACATCCTGGAGCCCACGCAAATAGTATCACAACCATTCTTGCCGGGTTGAGGGGTTTCTAACAGCCCGGCTAACCGTTAGCCGGGCAGAATACCAGGCCTTTCCCATGGGCCCAAAAACAAGAGTCCATTAGGGTTGGACGGCGGACACCGTACCAAACCTAGCAGGTGACAGACCTGCGCGCTATCATATCCCGGATTCGGAAGTGGGAGTCCGTCTCGTAAAACTCTTCCGCACAGAGATGGGCGGGTTGAACGACCGGGACCGTCTGTTCTCGTCGCTGGCGGCATCGCCAGCCAGATCGCCATGCGCCAGATCCAATTGGGCCTAAAGTACTCGTTCTAAGCCGGAGCCGTCGCTATCGGATAAACTAATCTGGAACCGTCGTTTAGTCGTGCCGTACAGGAAGGAGCACTTATGAGAATCTTTACGTTGGCGCTGTTCGGATGGGGGCTGTGCTGGGGACAGGCAACCGACGACTACAAGCCCTCGTCGCTGAATATCCCAGGGGCGCCGTACCCCTGCGTCCATGCCGACCGGCGCGTCACCTTCCGCGTGGCGGCGCCGGATGCGCAGAAGGTGACAGTGCGGTTGGGCGGAGCCCACGATATGACCAAGGGACAGGACGGCTTGTGGATGGCCACCATCCCGCCGCAGGTAGTCGGATTCCACTACTACAGCATCGTGGTGGATGGCGCCGTGATGGCGGATCCGGCGACACGAACATTCTTCGGCTCGGGATGGGACAACAGCGGCATCGAAATTCCCGAGCCCGAGCCGGATGCGGCCTACTACTCCGCCAGGGACGTGCCCCATGGCCAGGTGAGCCAGCGCCGGTATTACTCCAAGGTCACGGGCACGTGGCGCCGCTGTTACGTATACACGCCTCCCGACTATGAGAGCAGTTCGCGGTCCCGCTACCCGGTTCTCTACCTGCTTCACGGCTGGGGCGAAAACGAGCAGGGCTGGCACACGCAGGGCCACGTTGATCTCATCAGGGACAACCTCATCGCCGAGAAGAAGGCCAAACCGATGCTCATCGTCATGGACAACCTAAACGCGGTGAAGCCGGGCGAAGATGCGAGCCTGTATGCAGCTCGCGGCATCATTGCCAACCGCTCGGTAGCGGATGTCACACCGGCTGGCGGCGGGCGAGGCGCGCCCGGCGCAGGCCGTGGCGGGTTTCCCACAAACTGGGGCGGCGTGTTCACCGACATGATGCTCACCGATCTCGTTCCCATGATCGAGCGAACCTATCGCGTCGCGCCCGGCCGCGAGAACCGTGCGATGGCGGGGCTCTCGATGGGCGGCATGCAATCGTTCCTGACCGTCCTCGCGAATCTCGATAAGTTCGCCTACCTGGGCGGCTTCAGCGGCAGCAGCGGCGGCAGGGGCGGATTCGACCCGAAGACCTCCAACAACGGCGTGTTCGCCGACCCCGACGCGTTCAATAAGAAAATGAAGACCCTTTTCCTGGGAATCGGCTCCGTGGAAGGCCCTGGCACGAAGAATTTCAGCGAAGAGTTAACCAAGGCCGGGATCCACAACGTCTATTTCGAGTCGCCGGGTACGGCCCATGAGTGGTTGACCTGGCGCCGGTGCTTGAACGACTTCGCTCCCCGGCTCTTCAAATGAGCGGCGGCCCAGACCGTCGGGACCCCGGCGCTGCGATCTCCGGTTTCCTCCGCACGACAGGGCACCACCTCGACGGACCGTCCCGGAATCGGCCTGACGTTAAACGACGAGGCTTTGAGAAAGATGGTGCGCCTTGGGAGCGCGTGGTTCACGGCTTGAATGGCATGAGTAGTCGCCGAAGCTGTGGTGGGTTACTCTGGGCAGCATCGGCGAGCCGTCATGCCTATACGAAAAGGACCATCATGAACAATCGCTCTACTCTGATTTCCATTGCATTCCTACTGATTGCTTTGGCGGCGCCGGTCCTGCATGGACAGGCGCCGGCGACGCTCAACGTAGAGGTGAGCCGGCCGAAAACGGCGGTGAGCCCGACGTTGTACGGTCTCATGACCGAGGAGATCAACTACTCCTACGACGGAGGGTTATATGCGGAGTTGGTCCGCAACCGCACCTTCCGGTCCGATTGGACGGGGATTCTGAACTGGTTTGTCATCGAAAAAGGGACGGCGTCGGCGAAGGTGAGCGTTGACTCGAAGGAAGGCCCCTCCGAGGCGCTGCGCAACAGCGCGAAACTCGAGGTCAAGAAGTCGGATGCGAACAGCCCCGCAGGTATCCTGAATGAAGGCTACTGGGGAATCGCCGTGCGGGCGAACACCCGGTACACAGGCTCGTTGTTCGCCAAGAGCGATTCCGAGGGCCCACTGCCGTTGCGGATTGCGCTCGTGGCGGACCAATCCGGGCAGGTCCTCGCCAAGACGTCGGTCTCGGTCACAGGAAGCGGCTGGAAGGAGTACAAATTCGAGATGCAGTCCGGGGATGCCGCCGCATCCTCCGAGAACCATCTCGAACTGACCATCGACAGGCCCGCGACTCTGTGGCTCCAGCTGGTTTCTCTGTTCCCGCCCACGTATCACGGCCGCCCAAACGGGAACCGCATCGACATTATGGAAAAGCTGGCCGCGATGCGTCCCGCTTTCCTGCGCTTCCCCGGGGGAAACTACCTCGAAGGCAGCCGAATTGAGACCCGTTTCGATTGGAAGAGAATGATCGGCCCGCTGGTCGACCGTCCGACCCACCCCACCACGTGGAGCTACCACTCCTCCGATGGCATGGGATTGCTGGAGTTTCTGGAATGGTGCGAGGACCTGCACATGCAGCCGCTTCTGGGCATCTATGCCGGGTACTCTCTCGGCGGGCAGGTGGTGAAGCCGGGGCCGGACCTCGAGCCCTACGTGCAGGAAGGGCTGGAGGAGATCGAGTACGTCACCGGCGGAAACGGCACGAAGTGGGGCGCCGTGCGCGCGCGCGACGGGCACTCGGCTCCGTTCGCCCTTCGCTATGTGGAGATCGGCAACGAAGACAATTTCGACCGCGCCGGGACCTACGACGGCCGGTATGCTCAATTCTACAAGGCCATCAAGGCGAAGTACCCGGACCTCCAGGTGATCGCCACTATGCCGGTGAAAGGCACGACTCCCGATGTCGTCGATGACCACTACTACAAGCGGGAGCAGGGAATGTTCGACGAAGCGCGCCACTACGACGATACTGATCGCAATGGGCCAAAGATCTTCGTCGGCGAATGGGCCACCAGGGAAGGGACGCCGACTCCCAACTTCGGCGCCGCCTTGGGTGACGCAGCGTTCCTGACCGGCCTGGAACGGAACAGCGACGTGGTCGTGATGGCGGCATACGCGCCGTTGTTCGTCAATGTCAACCCGGGTGCGATGCAGTGGAGTTCCGACCTGATCGGCTACGATGCCCTGAACAGTTACGGGTCGCCGAGCTACTACGCGCAGGTGATGTTCGCTTCGTGCGTGGGCGATCACACGCTGGATTCCTCCATTTCGGGAACCGGCGACAGGTTCTTCTACTCCGTGACCGCGTCGCCCGACAAGCTGTGCGTGAAGTTGGTCAACGCCAGTTCGACCGGACTGCCGGTCACGATCTCCCTGAACGGACTCGGCGCGGGGACGCATACGGTTCGCATCGACACGCTAAAGGCGAACACGACTTGGGCGACGAACACCATCGCCCATCCCGACCGGATCGTGCCCGTCAGGTCCACTGCGAGCGTCAAGGGCGAGCGCGTGCAGCACGTGATGCCCGGTTACGCAATTCAGACTCTGGAAATCGATCTTAAGTAAAAGGGCGTAAACGGCCGCTATCTATGCAGAGTACAACTTGTCTCGCACTCCTTCTCGCCGGCGTCACCGTCGCGCAGGGAGCCGACTCGCGCGACGGCCGCCTCTCGTGGGCGGCCGACAACGGCAACGGTACTTATTCGAACCCGCTGTTCTACGACGAGTTCTCGGATCCCGACATGATCCGGGTCGGTTCCGATTATTACCTCACAGGCACAACCATGCACACCATGCCGGGGCTGCCGATCCTGCATTCCCGCGATCTGGTGAACTGGCAGATCATCGGCTATGCCTTCGATCGCCTGGACCTCGGCCCGGACTTCCGCCTGGAAGGCGGCAAGCACATCTATGGCGGCGGCATCTGGGCCCCGAGTTTCCGCTACCACAACGGAACCTATTACATCTTCGCCAACGTGAACCGCTTCGGCCTTCAGGTGTTTCGCGCCTCCGATCCGCGCGGCCCCTGGAAGCACAACCGGATCGAGCAGGGCCTTCACGACCTCTCCGTCCTGTTCGATGATGACGGGAAGATCTACGCAGTCTACGGCGCCCGAACGATTCGGATCGTGGAATTGAACCAGGACCTCACCGCCGTCATCCCCGGAACCGACCGCGTTCTGATCGAGCCCACCCTTGGCATGGGCGAAGGCTCTCACTCTTACAGGATCAAGGGTAAATACTACATTGTCAGCGCGATTCCGGGAGCGCACGTGCCCATGAAGTGCGCCCGGGCCGACAAACTCACGGGACCGTGGGAGGTGACCACGATCAGCGAAGAAGAGAGCCTGGGAATCGGCCAGGGTTACAGACCCAAGGATAACCGCCGCCAGAATCCGCCGTTCGAACTGAATCCGCCGGATCCCAGCGAGCGCCTCAGCCTCGACTTGCACCAGGGCGGGATCATCGAAACGCCGTCGGGCGAATGGTGGGGCTTTTCCATGCAGGACCATAACTCCGTCGGCCGGCTGACCTCTTTATCGCCCGTCACCTGGGTAGATGGCTGGCCCTATTTCGGCCTGCCCGGAAACCTCATGCGCACGCCGTCGATCTGGGTGAAGCCCAACACCGGAGTGGTCTCGCCAATCACTTCTCCCTACGGGCGCGACGACGACTTTTCGGGTCCGAAGCTGATTCCCGTGTGGCAGTGGAATCATCTGCCGGACGATTCCAAGTGGTCGCTCTCCGAACGCCCCGGCTATCTCCGTTTGCATTCCCTCCCCGCCACCGATTTCTGGTGGGCGCGAAACTCGCTGACCGAGCGCGCGATCGGGCCGGAATCAACTGCCACCACGGAACTGGACGGTAGCGGCCTCCAGACCGGCGACGTCGCCGGTCTGGCGCTTCTGAACTCGCCTTATGCGTGGATCGGACTGCTGCGCGATGACAACGGCTACGCGCTGGCGCAGTACGACCACATCACCGGAAAGACTGTCCGCGAACCGGTCACCGGTCCGCACGTCTGGCTTAGCGTGCATTCCGATTTCGACACGGAGATCTCGCAGTTCAGCTACAGTTCTAACGGGAAGGAGTTCAAACCTCTCGGGCCTGCATTTGTGACGGTCTTCCAACTCAGGACTTTTCAGGGGGTCCGATTCGCCTTGTTCAACTACAACACGGGAGGGGCGCCCGGCGGCCACGCGGACTTCAATTTCTTCACCGTGGATGAACCGCGGCCCCGTGGGCTGACCAAGCCGATTCCGGTTTCGCAGTCCATCACGCTGACCGACCTCGCCAACGGAAACGCCCTCGCCGTGGTGGATGGGAAACTGCAATCGGTGATCGGCGCGGACAAGGCCACGGCGTTCCGGGTCGTGGACCAGGGCCGCGGCCGCATTGCACTCCAGACGAAAGACGGGAAGTACATTTCGGTCGGAGGCGAAGGAAAGTCCGGCGAGGTCGCGGTTAAGTCCGGCAAGCCCGGCGACGTGGAGACCTTCCAATGGGTGGATCTCCAGCGCGGCGAGACCCTGCTCCTGTCTCTGGCGACGCATCGCTACATCGTTGCTCCAAAGAATCCCGGAGCCGTCGCCGCAGACCATCCAGGTCCCGCTCCGGACCGCAAGGATGGTTCTTGTTTCGCCTGGAAAGCCGTTCTGCGCTAAAGGAATCCAACTGTGACAGCCGACGCCCTACTGCGGTCTGGCAAGGCCGGCGGCCGTTCCGAAAACCGTAAACTCGACGACGCCCAAAGGTGCATTCGCCGTGCGCGGCCAATCCGTCAAGGTCAGGCGGACGTACCGGCAGCGCACGGGAGCAATCTCGTCGAACTCCGTGTACCGCGTGATGCTGTTGTTCGATTTGTCCAGAACGGCGGAGTACGACTTGCCGTCGGTCGAAACCTCTATCTTGTAGCGAAACGCGGTCGTTCCCCCAGACGCAGGCGCGTCGGACCGTGCTGCGCCCGCGCCGAACCCGCCGCGTGCCAGAAACTCAACCCGGGTCGAGTCCACGGCAAAGAGCTGCTCGTTTTCGAATTGCGTAATGGAGCCGAGATCCACGGTCAATGAAGGCTGCGTGTCGTCCTCCGCCGGCTCCCACCAGGTTCCGTTCGAATCATCCAGCGCGTATGCCGCCTCGTGACCGGGGCGCTGGCTGGTGAATCCGCCATGCTGGTTCATGGCCCGGAGTTTGTTCACGCTGAGAGGAATGGAACCGGAGTCGCCGTCGCGCGCGGGATTGGCTAATACGCCGGGCGCCCACTGTGGCGTCTCACTCGGACCGCGAACAAACATGGTTCCGTCGGCATCGAATCCCACTGGGTCCATGCCGATCCGGCGGCCACCCGGAGGATTCGCCAACACGATCGTGTAAAACACCCACCAGTTTCCGTCCGGACCTTTCACCACGCAGCCATGGCCCGGTCCCGTCACGATTCCAGTGGTCTTGCGCAGAAGCGGATTACGCGGCGAGTAGGTGAACGGCCCCAGCGGGTTCCTCGATGTGTATACTCCGCTGGCGTATGAGAGCCACTGCGTGCCCGACGCGCTGTACTCCAGGTAGTAGGTGCCACTACGTTTGACCACCCAGGGACCTTCGATCCATCCCACGTTGGCGTACTCATTCTTGTCGCCCCATCGCTCCCAGACGTGCGATGGATTGAAGCCGAAGAGATGCCTGGGCAGCGCGGCGAAGCGGTTCATGTTCTTCGGGTCGAGCGGTACGACGTAGATTCCGTCCGTCGATCTGCCGGGGAAGTAGAGATAAGGCTTGTTGTCGTCGTCAATGAAGATGTCCACGTCGAAAGCGCCGGTCCACGGTTTTCCGTTCGAAACGCCGGCCCATGGTTCGCCCTTTTCGTTTATCCAAGGCCCAAGGACGTCATACGGACCCAGGATATTAGGTGCCCGGTACAACGGAGCACTGTTGCCGGACATGTAGAAGGCCCCGTTGTATTTGGCCACGTGCGGCGCGACCGGCAGCCGGCCGCCGCGAACATCCACCGCCTGGTATTTCCAGTTGACGAGGTCGGGCGACACCCACGCGCCTCCGCCGGTTCCGAAGAGGTAGTACAAATCGCCTTCGCGTACCACCGTGACATCGCCGAGGCTGACTCCCTGCGGCGAACCGTCCCGCGACGACGTTTCCAGCGGAAGCGGGTTGCAGTAGCGAGTAGCTTTTCCGATGACCGGTTTCACCGTTCCGCGGGCTCCCTGTTGCGGCCAGAGACTAAAGGCGGTCGCCAGAATAGCCAGAGCTCCGCAAGGACCAGCCAGTGCGCGTCCAAGTGACATACGGGGTATCCTCCAGTTCAGAACGCTTCGTTACGCTAATCGCGGAAAAGCAGCGGCGCGTACTTCGACAGGTACACTTGCCAGTTTGGCCAACTATGTCCGCCGCCCGACGGGTTCCAGACGTGCTTCACGTTCTTCTTCGTGAGCAAGTCGTCCATCGCCTTGACGCCGCTGTAGCCAGGGTCTTCTGTGCCGCAACCGATCCACAGGACTTTGAGCTTTTGATTCAGCACCGCCGCATCCGCTTTCTCCCATTCCGCGCGATTGCCGCCGCCGCTGAACGCGGCGATGTACCCAAACTGATCGAGGTTGTGGAGCCCGATCGACATCGACTGACCGGCGCCCATCGACAATCCCCCGATCGCCCGGTGGTTGCGGTCGGTCAACACACGATATTTGCTTTCGACCAGCGGCTTCACCGCCGTGAGCAACTCCTTCTCGATCGCAGCCGGGTCATTGGCCGCGGTGGCAGTATTGGACGCCGTCTTGATTTCCCGCGGCACGTGGCCGTAAGGCATCGCCACAACCATCGGTTTGATCTTCCCCTCGGCAAGAAGATTGTCCAGGATCACGTTGGCGCGCCCGGTCCAGGTCCAGGATGCTTCGATTTGCCCGTTGCCATGGAGCAGGTAGAGGACCGGATACTTCTGTTTGGCGGATTCGTAACCTGGAGGCGTGTAGACGTAGACCATGCGCTCGGCGTTCAGGTTGGCGGAATCATAGAACTCCACGTGAACCGTCCCGTGCGGCACGCGCCGTTCCTCGATTACCGCCTTCTCTTCACCAGGCACGATGAAGAGGCTGGTCGGCCCCCAGCGCCGCACTTCCAGGTTCGGATTCGACGGATCGGGCATTCGCAGACCGCCGTCTATCGCGTACCCGTATGTGTAGAAGCCCGGAGGAAGCGGGCCCACCGTCAAACCCCATACTCCCTGGGCGTCCCGTTGAAGCGGCATGGGTTTCTTGATCGCCTCCAGGATGCCCGGTGATCCCATCAACACTACTTCGCTCGCCTTGGGCGCGAAGAGTCGAAACGTGACTGTCCGATCGGCGTGCACCTCGGGCGAGACCGGGACATTGTTGGTGTCCTCATAATAGGGTGCTGGACCTCGTTGGCAGTAAACTGTCCCGGCGGTGATGCAGCACAGAGCGACGGCGAATCGTAATCGCATGCGACACGTCCTTTATGGCTTGAGCTCGTCTGGTTTGAACTCGCCGCCCTTCAATAGAAGATCGAGTATCTCTCTTGTTCTCGTGGGGCAGGCCCTTCCTTTCTGAGGCGTCAGGTTGTCGTGCTCAGATTCGATCATGGGCAGCGGCTCTTTGGGGCCGGGGATCTGGTTCAGCGCCGTCCAGACCCCGGCGGGGGGCGAAATTGTGTCGATAAAGCCCATGCCCGCAAGCACCGGCACCTTGATGCGCGGAGCAAAATTGACGGTATCGAAATAGAGCGCGGTCTTCATCACATCCGGGTTGTCGGACGGCCAGTTGGGGTAGCCGGCTTTGCGCCCGTGAAGATCGCCGTTCGTGTCCGCCCCGGCCGGCACGCAGACCAGCACCGCGGTAATTTTGCCGGGCCGCAGGCCCGCAAGCGCGAGACTCTGTTGTCCGCCCATGCTACCACCCGTCAGCACGATCGTTTTGCCATCCCAGTCGGGCCGAGTCAGCACGTAATCCAGGGCCCGCGAGTCGCGCAGGTACATGTTCAGAAAATACGATTTCTCGCGATCGGTGTTGCCAATGGCCTGATAGTTCCGCGGGATATATCCAGAGGCATCTGACGGCAGCTTGTCGTGCGAGTCGACGTTGATAAACAGCCAGCCTTCGGCGGCGCGTTGCGCGGCGTCGCGGGCGTTCAACGCGTACACACCGGCATACTGCAATTGAAGGAGGCCGGGAAATTTGCCTTCCTTGGCGGGTTTGGCGATGTAGCCATGCGTTTGCGATCCGAGCGCGTCCAGTTCGAAGATACTCAACTCGACGTCCGCCACATCGGTCTGGACCGGCGTCAGGACCGGGTTGATCGGGACCTTCGCCTGTGCGGCGAGTTTGCCTTCCCAGAATGCGTCGAAATCGTCGGGTCGCGGCGTCGAGAGCCCGAGTTTCGCCGGCGCGACGGCTGCGCCAACCGCGTAGAGCCCGTTGTTGCGACCGGTGTTTCCTCCCACATAACCTGCCGCGACGCCCGGCGCGGACGCATCGGCAACGAGGTTGGCGGACGGCTCTATGGCGACGTAGATCATCTCGGGCTGTTCGCCGGTGATTTCGATCTTGTCCTTGCCCGAGGACAGATCGAGCTTGCCCTCCCTGAGAACCACCGCGTTATTACGCCGGATGGTCCACTTGTAGGCGTAAGTGGGCGTCACCGGACCTGGCGTCACCGTCCAGCCAACCGTTTCGCCGACGTCGTAGATGCCGCTCGCGTGGTAAGGCGCGAAGGTGAGCTGCTGGTCAATCGGGCCGCGCTGAGCGAAACTGAACGGCGCGGCGGCCAGCACGGACAATAGGAAGCGTGCGCGGATTCGAGTCATGACTATCCTCTACTGCCTCATTTTCCTGCGCCGCTCACGCTCACGGTAAACCCCTTCAGTGGTTTATCCTCCGCGTCGAGGAACCGGGCGCAGAAGTCGGTGGCTCCGCCTCCGTTGATAATTGCAGCGCGTACGATGTTCGGCCCCTTGTTGAGCGTGAGGCGCTTGGAGACGCCGTCATCGATCACGGTCTGACGATCGCCGTAAATGCCGATGACCTCTTTGCCGTTGACCCACCAGACCGAAGCCGCGTTGGAGCCGATGGCCAGGCGCACGCCCCGCATCTCCTGCGGGCAGTTGACGACGGTGACGGCCCAGAACAGGACGTCGGACGTCGGCTTGCCCAGCCCGTGGGCGAAGTGATAGAGATTGACGTTGTAGTGGGTCGTGTCCGCGGCGTGCCAGGTGAGTTGCGCCTCGCCGGCGGTCACCTTGTCGTCGTCGTGTGGAACAACGGTGAACTGGTGGGGAAAATACTCCTTCTTGACGATAGATTGGACGGCGCTCTCTGTGAGTCCAGTGACCCCGATCGGCTCCAGGAGCAGCCAGCGCTGGATGAATCCGTCGGCAGCGGGCGCTTTTTGCGGTGAGGAGGGCCGCATTAGGGTGACCGGAGCAACCTGTGCGGCGGCAATCGCCAGAAGCGCCTGGAAGGCCAAAGCGGCGAGCAAGAGTGGGTGGTGTTTGCGGAGTGAATTCATGGAAGGGCTCACGGCGTCTTGAACAGCCAGCGCTGTTTCTCGCTCTTCGGATCGAACTTTGCCAGCGTTGCGAAACTGCTGCCCACGGCTGAAAGAACGAGCGTGTCTTGGGAATTGGGTATTGACTTGGGCTTGATGCGCCACGCGCCGTCGGCAAGCTGGTCCATCCGCCACAGTTGTTCGGGCCCGCCCGTGAAGGTGGCCAGGACCACTAATTCAGCGTCCTCGGTGGCGGCCAGCGCGCGGTCCGTGCCGGCGATGGTGATCTTGAAATAGGGCGAGCCGGGGTAGCCGCCAGCGTTGGGGACGGCAGTAATCGCCCACTTCTGCTGGGCCTGACACAGGTAATTTGCCATGCGGACGTCAATGATGCCGACGGGCCAATTCTTCGAGACCTCGGCGACATCCTGCGGCGGAATCGGGGAGCCCGTGCCGGCGAACATTCCACGTCCGCCCCCGTCGCCGCCAGGAACCGCCCCCGGCACCGCTCCCGGGCCAGCCCCCGGTCCGCCCGCGCCTCTGCCGCCCCTGCCGCGCCGTCCGCCCACCGGCATACCTTCCACGGCAAGCTCGAGCGCCGTACCCGTGCGCACGGATTCGATCTCGAAGGTGCCTTCCTTTAAGTTCTCGCCGGCTACGGGCCAGCCGTCTCTCCACAGCAGCGGGCGGATATCCAGCACGCTGGCGCCGCCCCGGTCCAGGTCGGCTTCAAAGTGGAGGGAGAACTTCTGCACGCCTTCGCCGAGATCGAGGAGGCCAAAATGACCGGCACCCACCACACGGCCGGAGGATCCGGCGAACAGCCTTCCGCCGCCTTGGATCATGTCGACGCCATCGTTGTCGAGGAAGGGCCCGGTAACCTTCTTCGCGCGGCCCACGCGTATGTTGTACCCGGAGTCGGCGCCGCGGCAGCAACTGCCGTGCGTGGCCAGCAGGTAATACCAGCCATCGCGATACATCATGTCGGACGCTTCGCAGTTGATGGCCAGGTCGCGGGGCCGGTCGTCGGGGTTGAGGCGCTTACCCGTCTTGGGATCGAGCTCGACCAGCCGGATGTAGCCGAAATAAGAGCCGTAGACCAGCCACAGCCTGCCGTCGGTGGGATCCAGAAAGACGCCGGGGTCGATGGCATTGCAGTCTTCGACGCCGTCCGACGAGGCGACCACGCCGCCTTCTTCCCACTTGTAGCCGGGCGAATCCGGGTCGAGGGTCTTGTTCCATATCATGTTAATCGCGGCTTTGGGCTGCGCCCCGATGTTGGCGGCTACATACACGTAGTAGCGGTCGCCGATGTGAATGACGTCGGGGGCCAACCCGCGGCGCGGAAGCGCGGCGCCGCGTCTCCAGGTCCAGCCGTCATCGGAGACCAGGGAAGAGCCGCCCGTGCCGTAGGTGTAGTATTTGCCGTTACACCGCGCGACCGTGGAGGGGTCGTGGATCCCGATCGGGCCGTCCAGTGCGAAAACCAGGGAAGCCAGCGCGAAAACTGTTGCCAGAAGAGCGTATTTCATAGGAATTCGGGTGAATCCTCCAACGCTAGCACGCAAGCGCGGTGCTGGGTAGGTTTGGCACGGTGTCGTGCATTCAACAATAATGGAATCTTATGGTTGCTCCAGAAGAAGGCTCCATGCCAGCAGCTTTTAACGGTCCCGGCTAACGGTTAACCGACAAGACCGGACTGCCCCTTCGATTCGGCCCCCAACTGATTACATTAGCTTTTAGTGCCGGACACCGTACCAAACCTAGCCCCGTCGGAACCTGTGTGTCACGATATCGCAAGGATCGTACCGCTGGTGGGCGCACAGATCGATAACGACAACACTACCGCTCGTGTAACTGGGGCTACATGCGTCCAGGTCTGTGCCTATGAGGTGGTTACACGTGTATACACGTGGCACATTAGGCACGCGGCGATCCGAACCGGTTCCTTTGTCGGTTTAGGAAGATGTGGTATTTTGTTACTGGTAACTGGGAGCTCATCCAGATGGGCCTAGCAGATGTGCCGGTCCCGCGTTGCAAGGAATCTCCTGCGGAGGCTGTAGTGCAGCGAGAGGAATTGGTCCAACGCGTCGCCTCCAGCAGCACCTTTGAGAGGTCGCCTCGGCTACGCGCATTTTTTCTCCACGCGTGCCGCTGTGCCCTCGACAACAAGCCGGAAGGCGCAACGGAACAGCAGGTGGGCATTTGCGTGTACGATCGGCCGCCCGGTTACAACCCGAACGAAGATAATATTGTCCGCTCGCAGGCTCGGCTGCTGCGACTGAAACTGGAGCACCACTTCGCCAACGAGGGCAAGGACGAGGCGATCGTCATCACCATTCCGAAAGGCAGGTATCTACCCGCCTTCGAGAATCGGTCCGAAGAGCAGGCGATCCTGCGTGGTGTTCCCCCAGCAGAGCGGGGCAAGTCTCGCCGCCTACTGCAGATCCTGGCCGGAGTGGCCGTGCTGTTCGGACTGGTGATTATTTGCCTTGGCTACCTCTTGTTCAAGTCGAGATCCGCCACTCCACAGGCTTTCTTCGCTCCGGCGGGCTCGGTCACCCGCGCTGAACAGAGCGCGGGAGTACAGCCATTGAGGAGTCGGCCATTCGGTTTAGCCCCCGGCGCCGGCGAGGTCCGTATCGCCGCCGGTCACATAGGGGCCCCTTATGTGGACGCGTGGGGGCACCGTTGGGAAGCGGACCGTTACTACGAAGGAGGTGTTCCGCAGCCTGGTCCGCGGCATTTCTTCCCCCCTGTCGCCGATGAGGGCCTGTTCAGAACCATGCGGGAAGCGATCTCCGCCGATATGACGGTCCCGCAATCGCAGCGTCAGCTTCGATACGACATCCCTGTGCACTCAGGCGTTTACGAGTTGAGGCTCTATTTCGCCGATTCCCTGAGGCAGCCGGATGCAGACCAGAAGGAGGACGCCCAGAATCGCCGCCATTTCCAGATAAACCTGAACGGACATCCGCTGCTGGTGGACTTCGATGCGGTTGCCGACGCCGGTTCCGCCGCGGTCGATGTACGTGTTTTCAGGGATGTGTACCCCTCGCCGGACGGTAAGCTCCACCTGGAGTTCCTTTCGAGCTGGGGGAGTCCGGCATTCGTGAGTGCGCTGGAAATTACCCCGGGTACGCCGGGAAAGCTGAATCCAATCCGGATTTCCGCCGGTCAATCGGGTTTGGTAGATGCCGGCGGCATGCACTGGAGCGGGGACAATTACTTCATCTCCGGGCGCACCATCCTTTATGTGAATCCCGAAACGGGGCCGAAGATCCCCACTCTTTACACCGGAGAACGGCACGGTAATTTCAGCTACGCCATCCCCGTTGCGCCAGGAAGCTACACGATTAAGCTCCATTTCCTCGAAGCGTTCTTCAGCCCCTTGATACCAGCGGCAGGCTGCCGGGGAGCGGGGTGCAGGGTCTTCGATGTTACCTGCAACGGCGTCCTGCTGCTTCAGGACTTCGATATTTTTCAGGCGGCTCCCGGGGCGTTCCGGCCTGTGATCCGCGAATTTCACAACCTGCATCCCAACGGCCAAGGCAAACTGCTGCTCTCGTTCTCGCCGAAGGTGAATTACGCCGAGGTCAGGGCGATAGAAGTCATTGACGAAGCGAGGTAAAGCGAGCATGTTCCGGCCTCGTGAACGGGAATCTGCCAGCCGTTACAGCGGCGCCAGCCGTAGGCCGGCCCGGATCGCACCGTGACATCCCCGTGACCACACGGTCATCTCCACTCGTAACACCCCTGGAAGGAATGGCTAAAGCTGAGTAGAATAACCTCGGCTTGGGGTCAGATGGCATGAAGTTAGCTTCTAGTGTATCTAGAAGAGGAATAGTTCCGACCTGGAAAGCAGTGTCGCTGCGTTCGCACGTGCCGTCTCGGGCGGTACGAGTTCCTGCGAACGGGCTCCTTGCCTTGAATCTTACGACAGAGAAAATCCTAAGGAGGAAGACATGCGCAAGTTGCTTTTCGCGATAAGCTCGTATCCCATGTGGCGAATATCCTTGCTGCTGATGTTTGCTGTCATTCTGTTGGGCACAGCAGCGTACGGTCAGGAAACCGCCAGCATATTGGGAACCGTGACTGATCCGAGCGGCGCCGCAATCCCTGGCGCCAAGATCACGATCACGAACATGGACACCGGAATTATCCGTTCCACCACCACCAATGCCACCGGCAGCTATGCCTCCCACGAACTTTCATTCGGGCACTACTCGGTCAAGGTGGAGGCACCGGGCTTCAAAACCAACCAAAGGACCGGCATCACGCTGCAAGCGAATGACACCATCCGAGCCGATGCGGCGCTTCAGGTGGGTGAGTCCAAAGAGAGTGTCACCGTCGAAGCCAACGCCGTCCAGATCCAGGCGGTACCAATGAGGTCAGCCAGACCATCACCGATGCCCAAGTTACGGATCTCGCCACCAACGGCCGCAATATCCTTCAGCTTGCGGCTCTGGTGCCCGGCGCCACATCCACCATGCCGGATTTTGATTCCCCGATGGCGCAGAACCAAAGCCACGCCATTTCCTATGGTGGCCAGCGTCCGGACCACAACAACTGGATCGTCAATGGCGGAGAAGCCTATGACCGGGGCAGCGGGGGCATCCTCATTGTTTCCCCGTCTCAAGATTCGCTTCAGGAATTCAAAATCATGACGAGCAACTTCGCCGCCGACTTGGGCCAATCATCCGGCGGCATGGTCACCATGGTCACCAAGAGCGGCATGAGGCAATTCCACGGCGGCGCCTGGGAGTACGTCCGCAACGACGCTTTCGACGCAAACACGTTCTTTGCCAATCTGAACGGCCAGCGCAAACCGGAACTCCGCTACAACATATTCGGGTTCAATATCGGCGGACCGGTTCCGAAGATCGGTCATGAGAAGAAAACCTTCTTTTTCTATAACCAGGAGTGGCGCAGGCTGATCCAGGGGGGCGCGATCAATGCGACCTCGGTTCCCGCTGCCGCCAAGGGCGGCGACTTCAGTTACCTCCTGCCGGCCAGTGCGGGCGGCACTTGCACAGGCGGCAGTTGTGCGCAACTCAAGGTGCCGGTTACGACCGACTCGGCCGAGATCGCCAAGCTTGGTCAATACGGGCTCACCCCCGGCGGGATCATCCCAAACAACAAGATTCCGACCGGTCTGATCAATTCCAACGCTACCGTGCTTTTGGCCGCCGGCCTGTTCCCCGCGGCCAACGCGGCCAACAATCTGTACTACGCGGTGGCCAATAACACGACCTTCTACCGCGAGGAGAACTTCCGCGTCGATCACCAAATTGGCTCCAAACTGGCCCTCATGGGCTCCCTGATCTACGACAACGGCGCTCAGTCGCAGTACCCCCCATTATGGGCGGGCGGCACGTATGCAACGGCGGGTTCGACCATGTCCGTTCCTTCCTGGGCCGGTGTCGTGCACGCCACCTATACCATCAGCCCCAATCTACTGAATGAGGCGGCGTTCAACCTCAATGGCAATAACCTTGACATTACCGACATGGGGCTCTGGCAGAAGCCGTCCGGATACAATGTGAAGAGCTTCTTCAGTGCCAATGCCGCCAACAAGCTGCCAGGGATTAGCATTGGATCTCCCTACAATATCAGCTATACCCCAGGGTGGTGGCCTTGGGTCAACACGTGGCGTAGCTACCAGGGGAAGGACGATCTTCTTTGGACTCACGGCTCGCACAACCTGAAGTTCGGCGCGTCCTATATGTACACCCATAAGTGGCAGCAATTCCAGACAAATGCCGGCGGGCAATTCAACTTCGACTCGTCGGCCACCGGCAACGGGTTCGCCGACTTCTTGATGGGCTTCGCCTCTTCATACAGCGAACCGGCCAGTGTGGATTTCGTGCACATCACCACGAACAACTATAACCTCTATGCCATGGACGACTGGCGGGTCAGCAATCGGTTGACGTTGAACCTGGGCATCCGTTGGGAAGGCATTCCCCATGCGTACGATACCGAAGGTTCTTCGTCGAATTTACCTTCAACACCTTCAACCACACGCAGTTCACCGGTCTGCAAACGTCGGTTACCTCCGGCAACTTCGGACAGCTGACCGGCGCCCAAAACCCGCGTACCTTCCAGTTCGCAACCTCGGGCTCGCTTACTTCAAATCCAAGCGGCTCCCCGAGGCGGCCACGGCATTCACAGAAGCGGTGCGGGCCGATGGTCGCAACTTCCAGGCGGACTACGACCAGGATGGCCTGATGGATTTCTTCATCACCAACGTATCGGGCTCCAAAGCTGTTTGAGATCTGAAGTTCGGATATTGCATTGTGACAC
>OBLU010001334.1_pt1 | contig 23026 bp, 22 predicted proteins | sample 1518681 | NCBI WGS metagenome assembly OBLU01 (sample SAMEA3539304, study PRJEB22396) | soil metagenome | biome: tundra; feature: field; material: soil | place: USA | collected 2010-05 | depth 0.15 m
AAGCGGAGAAGAACAAGGCCGACTTGCTTGAAAAGAAGTTTGCCGAGGCCATGCGTAAGGCCAAGGACGCTCCCGAAGGCAAGCCGCTTCGCGAGTTCGACCTGGATTGAGCCTTGCAGCACGAAAACCGAAATCAACTTTCCTGTTCTTCGCACAGACCGCGAATTCGGGCGATACTTGATGAGTCGTTCCATGCAACGCAATTCGGAACGGGAGGAGATTCCATGGTGGTTGTGCCGCTTAGCAAACCAGCTTACGATTCTGAGCCAATGCCCCGCACCTTTGAGGAAGAACCCACCAATTGGGCCAGGATCGCTGCTGGCGGAACCCTTCTGGCAGGCGGACTGCTCCTGCTCACCGGGCGCCGTCGCGCCGGCCTGGTGGCTGCTGCCACAGGCACGACGCTGGCGTTGCTTGACCAGAAGGATGCGGTGCGCTCCCTGTGGCAACTGCTGCCCGGCTACATTGACAACCTGCAGGGGCTGCTCGGCAAGGTGCAATCGATCGTCGAAAATGTAGCCGAAAAGCGTGAAAAGCTCCGCAGAATTCTCGCGCCTAGGAGCTGACCCGCTGGCTAAAAAATGCCTCTAAATTCCCAGTTGCTTGCGCCCCGCTTCGCTGATGCGGTGCGCCGTCCATTTGGGCTCCCACACCAGGTCCACCTCCACTTTGCTGATGTCGGGGATGCCGGCTAGCCGGTTGTTCACCTGCTCAAAGATCAGCCCGCTCGCCGGGCATTGCGGCGCGGTCAGGGTCATCGTCACCTTCACCCATTGACGCGGCCACGCCGCTGTTGACTCCGGGTCAGCTCCAGTCGCAACCCCGTAGATCAACCCCAGATCCACAAGGTTCAGCTTCACCTCGGGGTCGAAGCAATCGCGCAGCGCGTTCAAAATGTCAGCCTCGGAGAGCATCGCCTAGTTTTTCCGCTCAACAATATATCGCGCGATCGACTTCAAACCCTCAGCCCGGCTACTGTAGGGCGCCAGCGCCGCAAAGGCCTCCTCGATCAATTGGGCAGCGTCTCGCCGGCTCTGCTCCAGGCCAAACACAGCAGGCCAGGTCGCCTTTTCCGTTGCCAGGTCCTTGCCCGCCGTCTTGCCCAACTGCTCTGAGTCCACGGTCATGTCCAGCACATCGTCCACAATCTGAAAAGCCAGCCCAGCCTTGCGGCCAAACAGGTCCAAACGCGTAACGTCGTCCGCGTTGGCCCCGGCATACACTCCGCCGCTCACCACGCTTACCCTGATCAGCGCTCCCGTCTTGGCTCGATGGATCGCGTCAACCAGTTCCGGCGTTGGCTTCAGGTGTTCGCTTTCCAGGTCCAGCACCTGCCCGCCAATCATGCCCTCAACGGTGCCAATCGCATTGGCGATCAGCGCGATAATCTGGACAGTCGCCGCCGGCGGAGAATCCATGCCAGCAAGAATCTCAAAAGCCCGGGTTTGCAAGGCGTCGCCGGCGAGAATCGCAATGGCCTCGCCAAAGGCCACGTGGCAGGTGGGCTTGCCGCGCCTCAGATCGTCGTTGTCCAGCGCCGGCAGGTCGTCGTGGATCAGTGAATAAGTGTGCAGCATCTCGATCGCCGCACCCAAGCGTTCGATTCCCGGCGGAACCGCCCCTGCAATCGTCACGGCAGCCTGCATCGCCAGCACCGGCCGCAGCCGCTTGCCGCCCGCAAACACTGAGTGGCGCATCGCCCCATGAATCGACGCAGGATTGGTATCCGCGCTGGGAATCAGCTCTTCCAGCGCGCGATCAGTCAGTTCGGCGCCTTCCAAAATCAACGACTTCACATCCACAGCCATTCCTCTCATCATAAACGCGCCCGCCACAGCCTTCGCTCCAGCAAACATAGGCCTGTGATCAAGAGGACAGCCAGGCCCGTGAGCCAGCGTCCTGCCACCACGTCCGGCGTCGTGATCCAGTCCACGGCTAGGTTCACCTCGCCTTGCGGAACAGGCACGATCATCAGGCCGTCGTCGCGAGCCGGTGCAGATTCTGCAGGTTGGCCATTTACCGTCACGCGCCACGCCGGAAATGTGCGCAGGCGGAGGACCAGGAAGCCGGCATGAGGGGTCACCGCGTCGATGCGTAGATGCTCGAACTTGGGCTCCCCCGCATATTGAGCCGCCTCAAACGTAGCCTCGCAACTGCCTTGCCCGGCATCCCACTCAGGGGGCTCATCGTGAGTTCCCGACCCCTTGCCTAATGCGGTCGCAGGACCGCTCACCAGGCACGAAAACGGCAGCCCAGTCGCGACCAGTGAATTGTCGGCCCCGATGGGTTCGTACTCGTCCGTGCCGCCAAATCCTTGGCCCGCACCATAAGCGGCCAACATGCCCGGCACCGCGTCCTCTTCGTCGCAGTTCTGGAAAAACACCATCCCCGCAACGGTCGTCATCCCCACAAACAGCAAGGTGCAGCCAGCCACAACGCCAGCGCGCCGCCACACCCGTGCCGAATCTTCGGGCCAGATCGCCCAGACCAGCAGGATGCCCATCGGCGTCTCCAACACCATCAGCCACCGCCACGGAAACTGCAGGAAGCGAAGCTCCGGCAGCAGGTTCCACAGCGACCGCGAGGCAGGGAACTGGAACAACAGAACGGCTGCAACGAGAACCGCAAAGGGAATCCACCAGCGCTGCTTGCCGTGCAAACGTCCCCGTAGCCAGCACACCAGCAAGCCTCCCATCGCAACCGCGATCATGGCCACGACGATCAGGGAGGCCTGGTGCAGCACCATGTCGTGAAACTCCAGCGCCGGGTCGCTGTGCCGTGCGAACAGCCAATTGTTTTCGAGCGTCTGTCCTGGGTCCTCCGTTACCTGGTGGATATCCACCCACCGCTGCTCCCACGTCGCAGGCACAAGATAGATCGCCGCCAGACCGATCCCCAGCGCAGCGCCAATTGCGGCGCGCACCACAGGCGCCCACGATCGCGACACCAGCGCCAGAGTTAGCGCAACAGCGGCGAGCATGTAGCACGCCATCACGCCAACCGTCGGGTTTGACAGCCACGAGCCAGCAACGGCAACAGCCAGCGGCGCGGCCGACCCATCGAGCGCCCGCTTCCATACAGACGTCGTCGAATCTGGGCCCGTCGAAGCCGAGTCTGAACCCTTCCCATCACGCATGACGAACAGCAACACCAGCGGAATCCAGAATCCCCCCGCAAGCTCCGCGAAGGCCGACCGCTCATAGGCCGTGAAAAGGGAATACCCAGAAAACAGCGCCGCACACCCTGCCACAGTTGCCGGAACGTCTGCCAGCGTCTGCCGCGCAAGCGCCCGGCCGGCAAGTCCCGTGCCCGCCAGCAGCAGGAAAGTCAAAACCACCGGCACCAAAGTCCACGGCATCGCCAGTCCCAGTGCCGCAGCCAGCATCCACGTCAGCGGAGAATAGAACGCAAATCGCGGCTCCCCTGCGCCGAAGTTTGCGCTCGGTGTCCAGTGCGGGTACAGCACTCCCTGCCGCCACGCATTCTGTGCGTCCAGCCACGACACCAGGTGGAAGTCGAAGTCGTGGCCGCAGGAGTTGCCGCGATACAGCTGAGGCGCAATTGCAACGCCAGCAGCCAGCAGAATGACTGCCGGCCCCATCCAGCGCTTCAGACGGTCTGTGGAAGGCCAATTCATGGCAACAGGCGCAGCGTGTGCCGCGTCTGGGCGGCTACCGCAGCCGGGGTAAACGGCAGCGCGAAGGTCGTTCCGCCGTACCAGTCATTCCACTGGTCGCGGAAGTACGGGCTGTACGGGTCGCTGCTCTCGCCCATTGTAATGTTCTCGGTGGCGTCGTCGATGTTGCTCCAGTCCACGGTGAATCGCTGCGACGGCCCGTGAACGCCGTCAGCCTGCTTCACGGTCGTGGTGTCGCCGCTGAAAGCCTGCGGCCCCGTGCCAGCCACCCGGCCAATGAGAGGCAGAAACCGGGCCAGCGGGTGCTCGATGTCGAGCAAATGCCAGCTTCCGTAATTCCACTGAGACACGTCGGCGGGAGCTTTGCCGTCTTCCATGCCTTTGCGCACAGCCTCGGCCAGCAGCGCGTCCCAGTTCTTGTAGGCCGGCGGAAGCCAGTCGGGATTCGCGTGCATGATGATCTCTTCTTCCGCAAAGGCGGACTCGGACCAGCGATAATCCTCCGCATCCTTGCCCAGCTTCGGCTCCAGAATCAGCGGCCACAGGGCCTTCCGTGTTTGCGTCACAATCGAAGCGGCAGCGGAATCAGCCGTCAGCCGCCCATCCCAGCTCCGCATCAGGTCGGCAGCCTTCTTTAGTCGGTCGTCTGCGCCGGGCGTGTGGTCAATGGCGTAGGCAAAGCGATGCCCCAGCTCCTGGTCCACTTCGCTGTACACATCGTTCTGCACCGCCAGCATGTCGGCCGGCTTCAGTTGGTCGCGCCCTTGCAGAGCCTTGTAAATGCGCTCTGAGCGATATGGCGAGGCCCATTCCAGCGTCAGCAAATAGGGAGACTTCTCCGTGGTCACCCGCGAGTTAGCCGTCGCCAGAAATCCTGAAGGCGGATCGAACGCATTGGGCATCTTGTCGAAAGGAATATAGACCTGCCAATCGGGGATGTGCCAATCACTTCCGGCGGCGCCTCGATTTGAACTTTCCCGGAGCAACGGGTCGCCCCACTCAAATCTAAGGTTGTCCACGTCGTGCGGAAGAGGTTTGTCAGATCGCATCATTCTTATCGGCACCCTTCCCCCCGCATGGTAGCCAATGTGCCCTTGATCGTCGCTGTAGACCATATTCAGCGTGGGCCAGCACCACGCACTCAAAGCCGTCGTAAACTCCTCTGCGCTCGCAGCCACGTTGATTTGATAGATCGGAATCCGGTTGAGCGCCGGATCATAGATAGTCCACTTCAGCGCAATGGGCCGCGTCTCCTTGGTCAACATCGATTTCAGCAACGGCCCGTGCGTTGTCGATTGAACATCAACAATCACGTCCTTGCTGCCACGCACTTTGATGACCTCCTGGTCCACCACAAGCGGACTCCAGCTGCCATCGAGATCTTCAAAGTTCCCCTTGCCGTCGAGCTTCTCCAGATACAGATCCTGCACATCCGCATACAGCGCCGTAATCCCCCACGCCACATGCTCGTTGTGTCCCGCAATCACGCACGGCATTCCCGGCAGCGTGACCCCGGCCGCGTGGTAGCCCGGCGCGCTCAGGTCCGCCATGAACCAGATGTTGGGCTCAGTCAATTCCAGGTGCATATCGTTCGACAGCAGTGGCTTCCCGCTTGCCGTGTGGCTCCCCGCAATCACCCAGTTGTTCGACCCCAGCGTGCAGCCGTCGCAGTGCGGCAGGCCGAGCAATGCGTGCAGGGCACGCAAGTCTTCATGGCCTGTGGAATCGCCGCGTGCCTGCGTGTTGTCATCGTCATCGTCGTCATTCGTCCCCGGCGGCGCTGGATGCGGCTGGCTCCAATCGATCACCTCGCCCGTAGGCGGATGGTCCCTCCACGATCCCACCGGATAAAGATCCGCTTCGAGCTTCGTGTTCTGCAGCTTGGCGGCGATCCGCTCTCGTGCAAGCTTCGTATCCCAATGGGTGTCCAGCGTCTGCTCCATCATCAGCCCGATCACGATGGAGTCCTCACCAGTCCACGGTTTGGGCCGATAGGCTAACAACTTGAACTCAGCCGGTAGCGAATTCTGATGCTGCGCGATGAATAGATTGACTCCGCGTGCGTAGTCGTCCAGCCGCGTTCGGTCTGCCACGTCAAGGTTGGCGTAGATGCGCAGCGCGGTCTTCCTGAACAGAAGAACTCGCTGCACCCTGTCGTGAGGGACGAGCGCGGGGCCCAGCAACTCAGCCAGATCGCCGTTCGCGTTGCGCCTGAACACATCCATCTGCCACAAGCGGTCCTGCGCCGAAACGTATCCCTGCGCGACAAAAAGGTCGTCCTGCGTCGCCGCCTCAATGTGAGGCACCCCGTGATCGTCGCGACGAATCACCACGGGCGCAGAGAGACCGGAGACATGCACGTCTCCGTCCAACATCGCTAGTGCAGCCTTCTCCGCCGATCGAAGCCAGAGCACCCCGCCAGCCGCGGCCAGGAGCAAGAGCATCACCAGGCTTCCCGCGCACCAAAGCAGCATCCGCAGCCACCACCGCTTCGGGTTCTGGGTCGCAGGCCGTGTTGTGTCTAATGGCGTATGAATAAAGGAGTCCGGAGCGTCGGGGTTGGGCATCAGCCCTCTACAGGATAACTCCGTCGCAACGCGGGCAGGCCCGATTATCCAGCAGCCGGCTCAGCAGCCACCGTGCTCAGAGCAGCAGGCTTCCGCCGCCCGTAGATCAACACAAGCGCCAGCAGCAACATCAGGATCACTCCCAAAACCAGCACGCTGCCCTCGGGTCCGTCCGAACCGCCGCTCCAAAGCACAGACCCCGCTGGGCTGGTGGTCAAATAATGTCCCTGCGCCTGCAAGCCGCTGTCGGCTGTTCCGTAAAAATAGGTTTCCGCCCAATCCCATGCGGCGTGGCAACCAATCGCCCACCACGCTGAGCCGGTCACCCACACGCTCACAACAAACACAAAGCCGATGGCCGCTGCCGCAAGAATGCCGATCCAGGTCTCTCCGCCGTTGCCCGTATGGATAAAACCAAACAGTGTTGAGGTGACCCACGCCGCTTGCCAAAACCCGGAGCCTTCCGCCTTCTTCAGATGCAGCATCAGGCAGGGAACCAGCCCCAATACAGCAACGGCATACACGCCCCAGATACTGTTGCCCCTGATCTCCGGCAAGGGGTTCAGCCACACGAAAGCGATAATGCCCATGGCGCCCTGAGAGCGCAAAAGCAAGTCAAGGCAGGCCACGCTGATGATTCCCAGTGCCCACCAGAAGTTGACTCCTCTTGTGAGCGTGAATTGCATAAAGCAACGAAAGATGCCCTCTTCCACGCAGCCCACCAGCAAGAAGGCGCAGGCCCAGAGCGCTCCAATTCTGAAGACATCAGCTCCTGACAGCGCGATCGGGCCAAAATGCAGCCAGCCACCCAAAGCCAGAGCACCCACAAGAATCGAGAGTGCGACAAACCCAGCAGCCGCGCCGGAGACGAAGCGCAAAGACCGTCGCGGTCCCGTCAGATTGTAGTCCAGAATCTTGCGCTGTTCGATGCGCGTCAGCAGCACACCCGCCGTCAACATCGCCAGCAGCGGAACCAGCTCCCCAAAAATCGCCGTGCCCGGAGAAAAACCAGGGTTGGCTGCAGCCGGATAAAATCCCACTGCCATCGCACCCAGCACCGGCGTAAACAGCCGGTACAGGATCACGGCAATCAGCACGGACCAGCCGGCCCGCAGGCCCTGGCCGCCGACGAAGATCCAATGCAGAGCGTGAAGCTCATGCGCATCATCATCAGGGCTCCTCGGATCGAGTGAACTCCCACCCTCCGCGGCAACTCCCGCTGGCGGCGCTCCCGGCGGTAGAAGTTGCCGCTCCCGGTCTGCCGGATTCATGGAGCCTCTTTCAAAATGGGACATTTCTGTAGGAGCTGATTGGCCCTAGTGGAAAGATACTCCACGAAAAAGCCGGATGGCCGCCCACCTCAGGGGGACCCACGCCGCAGCTGCCGTTAAAGCCCTCGAATCCTACTCGTCGCGCAGCGCAACCATCGGATCGATGCGCGCAGCTCTCCGTGCCGGCAGCCAGCTTGCCAGCAAGGCAATGCCGGTGATAGCGGCAGTAATGCTCCCAAACACCAGCGGATCGTCGGGCCTCACTTCGTAGAGCAGATTCGCCACCCCGTGTGCCAACCCAAACGCCAGCAAGAGCCCGGTGCACACACCGATTCCCGTCAGCCATCCCGCCCGGCGCAGAATCATGCGCAATACATCTTGGCGCTGTGCGCCCATCGCCAGCCGCACACCGATCTCGCGCGTCCGCTCGCCCACCAGGTTAGCCATCACGCCGAAGATGCCAATCGCCGCCAGCAGCAGCGCGATCATTGCATCGACGCCCAGCATCGCAGCCACGTAAAACATGCCGGTCAGCTTTTCGTGAAGGAAGGTAGCATAGGTCTGCATCGCATCAAGCGGCAACGCAGGGTCAATAGCAGCCAGCGCCTTCCTTGCCGCCGGCGCCATCGCCAGCGGATCGCCCTTGGCCGTGATCACGTAGGTCATGCCGCCAGGTGGCAACTGTGCCGTATCCATGTAAACCGCTGGCGGACGGTCCCGCAGCCATAGCGAATAGTTCGCTTCCTCAGCAACGCCCACAATCGTCAACCATGGAGTTTCGTCAGGGCTGCCGGTCACCATGCGAATGCGATGTCCAATTGGGCTCTCGCCGGGGAAATAGCGTGCAACGAATGCCCGGCTGACGATGGCCACCTTCTTCGTTTGAAGGTCGTCCCCCTGCGCAAACCCTCGTCCATCAATGATTGGAATTTGGAAGGCGCCGAAATATCCCGCGCTTACCGGCAGTCGCAGCGCGCTGGGCGTATCGCCGCTTCTCTGTGGCCGGTTCTCAATCTGACAACCGTCGATCCAGCCCCAATCGCTATAAGGAAGAGCACTGGTCACCTCGGCGTGTTCCACTCCTGGAAGCGCGCGCAGCCTGGCAAGGCTCTGGTCATACCATGCTGCCAGCTTCGCCGGCGTATCGTAACGCGCAACGTGCAGATGCACATTAAACGTGAGCGTCTGTGTCGGCTGATAATGGTCGGCCATGTGCAGCATCGCCAACATGCCTTTGCACATCAGAGTTGCGCCGATCACCAGGGCAACAGCGAGCGAAATCTGCGCCACCGCCAGAATGTTTCTCAACTTCCGGCCCCGTCCCGAGCCAACCACAGCCCGCGAACCTGCTTTCAGCTGTTCCACCAGGTTGATGCGCAGGGCTTCCAGAGCCGGAGCAAACCCCGAGACGATGCCCGCTCCAACTGCCAGCAACAATGAGTACGCAAGTGCGCGCCCGTTCAACGTGATATTTGACCAGCCTGCCATAAAGCGAGCCACTCGCTCTGGCATCGAGATCTCGCAAATGTGCATGTAGATCGCCGCGAATATCAGACCGCCCGCGCCGCCAAGCAGTCCCAGCAGGATATTTTCCGTAAGCAGCTGCCGCATGAGCCGCCCGCGCCCAGCGCCCAGCGCCGTGCGCATCGCAATCTCAGGTCGCCGTGCAATCCCGCGCGCAAATTGCAGGTTGGCAATGTTTGCGCACACCACCAGCAACACAAAGATTGTGGCGCCCTGCACCAGGCTGAAATACAGATTCGTGAATTCGCCGTTGATACCGGCCAGAAGAGAGTCAACCTTGACCGACAATCCCTGGTTGGTCGCCGGATACGCGTGCGACAAGTGGTCCGCGATCGTATTCAATTCGGCCTGTGCCTGGCCTGGGGTCACTCCCTTGCGCAGTCGCCCGATCACAAAATAATCGTGACCGCTGCGGTTGCTCTGCTGTGCGTCCGTTGGCGCAAACGGCAAAAAGAAATCTGCCGTCGATGGATACTGCATCGTCTTTGGCAACACGCCAATCATCGTGTACGTGTGCTGATCGAGCTCAATCTGCCGGCCCAGCACGCCGGCATCCGACCCGAAATGCGATTTCCAAAACGCATAGCTCAACACCGCTACGCTGTTCCGGCCCGGTTGCGTTTCACTCTGGTCGAATACCCGGCCCATCAACGCGCTTGTCCGCATCACGCTGAAAAAGGATGGCGATGTAAACTCCGCCTGCACATGAGCGGCATCTCCTGCTCCGGTCAAGCTCATGTCTACGTCGCTGCGGATAGCCAGTTGTTCAAACGCACTGCTTTGCCGCTGCAAGTCCTCAAAGTTTGCCAATGCAACCTTGTGAGATTCGCCGTGGTTCTGCTGCTCAGAGACAGTCACCACTTGATTCAATTCAGGCACGGCAAGCGGGCGCAGGACCACTGCATCCATGATGCTGAAGCCCCCTACGTTCACGCCGATGCCAATGGCCAGCGTCAGCACGGCTGTGATCGTGAAGCCCGGAGACTTCCACAACTGGCGGAAAGCGTATTGCAGATCCTGAATCAAATTGAGCATGGTTTCCCCTGGACGTGCTGGAGATTTGCAGTCGACTACGTACCTTGGTTCAGTGCATTCCTCCAGCCAAACCGCCCGGCAAGACAACGGCTGATTGCAAACACCTTATATCAAGTCCCATGCAGGCGGGAGTTTCCCACCCTGTCCGGAATCGCAAACAGCCGTCCGCAATCGAACACCACAGGTGTTGCTGGTCACAGCAATACTCCCCCGCCTTGACACAACAAGCGAATGCCTTGATGCTTAACAGTTCACGCTGTTCAATTTTGGTGTGCAAGGGAGTGCAGGTTTGCGGGTTCGGGTCTTCTATCACGACAAATGCTTTGACGGCGCTTGCTCGGCCTCGCTATTCACTCGCTTTCATCGGGAGTGCGTCGCTTCCGGCGCCGCCTATGAATATCACGGGCTGGTGCATCGCGCCGGCGCCCTCTTTGACGAGAGCGAATTCAGCGGCGACGAGAATGCCATCGTCGACTTCAAGTACTCAGCCTCGCCCAGGATCACCTGGTGGTTCGACCATCATCTTTCCGCCTTCCTAACCCCTCAGGATCACCAGAGCTTTCTCGACTGCCAGAAAGACCCGGTTTGCGGCAAGCACAAGTTTTTTGACCCCGATTACACCTCCTGCACCAGCTTTCTGGCGCACATTGCCTCCACGCAGTTCGGCTTCAACACCACGCCGGTCGCCGAGCTCATCCATTGGGCCAACATTGTCGATGGCGCGCTCTACGAAAGCCCTGAGGCGGCCGTTGAAATGGCCGCTCCGGCCATGAAGCTCACCCTCATCATCGAATCCACGCAGGACCAGGCATTTATTCCCCGGCTCATTCCGCTGCTCACAGAGATGCCGCTCGCCGAGGTACTCAGCCAGCCTTTTGTTGCCGAATTGCTGCCCCCGTTGCTTGAGCGCCACAAAGAGGCGCTTGAGCTCATCCGCAGCCGCGCCGAAGAGCGCGACGGCACCATCTTCTTCGACATCACCGACCATCCGCTTGAGGGCTTCAACAAGTTCATCCCCTATTATCTCTACCCCAACGCAACGTACTCAATCGGACTGTCCAAGTCCAGTTTCCGCACCAAGGTGGCCGTGGGTTCAAATCCCTGGACCAAGGCCGACCCGGCGAAGATGGTCAACCTTGCGCAAGTGTGCGAGCGTTACGGTGGCGGCGGACATGCGCGGGTGGGGGCCATCAGTTTCTCACCCGACCAGGCAGACCGCGCCCGCGCGGCAGCCGCGGAAATTGTGGCCGAGCTCCGGGCGAAGAACCCGTTAGCTTGAGTTGTACCTCTCTGAGAGTCTTACAAGAGAGTGATATGGGTGAGGCGCGCCGTAGGGTAGACTGTACCCGCGGCCTGTATCCAGCTGCCAGGACCCTTTGTTTACGCATGCAACCACAGGGCCTCTCCACGCAGAGACGCTGTCCCAACTGTAGAATCCTTACTACACGAGGCATGCCGATGCTCATTTCAAAACGTCTGCCGGTGTTGCGGACTACCTGTTGGATCGTGCCCCTGTTGGCAGCCTTGATTGTCGGTTCCGTGCAGGGGCAAGTGGTCCCTTCGGCCACAAAGCAGCGCCATTTGCTCTCTGTGGGTGGGGAATATGCCAACGTCCATGCCAGTTATCCGTACGGCAGCATTCAGCGTCTTTGGGAGATCGGCGGCTTTGCCGACTATGGCCTGGTCAGAACCATCAGCATCGAAGGCGACATCCGACACCTGCCTACCAACGGCTTTTACGGCGAGACGCAGGATAACTATCTGGCCGGGCCCAAGTTTACGATCAGAAAACTCGGCAGGCTCCAACCCTATGCGCAGTTCATTTTCGGTCTTGGCAGGCTCAAAGACCCATCCATAACCGGGACCGCGAACTTCTTTGTCCTTGCGCCGGGCGCAGGCGCGAGCTATCGACTGAGCGGGAGATGGGCTGCTCGCGGGGGATACGAGTACCAGATGTGGCAGAACTCGGCCAATCTCGCCGGCCAGCACGCCACCAACATCACGCCGAACGGTGTCCACGTCGGCCTTGCATTCACAATTTTCTAGCTTAGGTGCTCGCAATCGCGCTTTAATCGCTACGCCTTGGCGCGCGCAACTCAAGCCTGCGCGGCGATCGATAGGATCTGCAGGGAGGGCTTGGCTTGTTTCGGGTCCGTGATCTACCCGATCGCTCCGCTCACCAGTGCCAGCAGAACAGCAGCCAGTATGTGAAGGCTGAAGAGCCGCCCGGCTACGGCAATCGAGGAGTAGTGGCGCATGAAGAGGCTCCTGGCAATCAAGCCTTCGACCGGAAACTGCGCATAAAGCACCATATGCGGCGCGTCTCCCAGAAACGAGCTGCCCAAATGCAGCTCCGGACGGCTGGACAGAACCACAAAGGGAAACACGATTCCCATGCCCCAGGGCTTGAAGATGGCCAGCACCTCACTCAACGCTGGGGCCAGCAAGGCCAGGACTATTCCAACGACCACCGGCCACAGCCCAATCAAATTATGCGTGGACCGCTTGCGTTGTTCTGCGTCCTGTTGTGTGTGGAGCTTGGCCAGGCCAGCTTCGAATTCCATCCTGTTCAGATCTGCGAAGGTGGTCGAGGCGCAGGCGGCGCCACCCTTCGAGCGGACTCTCTTGCCGGATTTATTCCCAAGGACTTCGAACATCGTTTCTTACCAAGGAGGAATGGGAGGATTGTGCCCCTTCTTGTGGAGAGTAGGCTGCAATATCCAAACCATAAAGCTGTCAATGTAGCTTAAGGAATACTAACCAGTGATCTGGAGCTACGGCAATCCCACTTTTGAGCCAAGAAGTTATTTTTCATCATCATGCAGTCAAATCATCCCTTTACGGCCGCAGCAGGTCAAAGACCCAGCTCCCCGGCCCGCTTCCTCATCGCTTCCAGGCAGAACGCGATGTGCGCGTCCAGATCCACGCCGAGCTCGGCCGCGCCCTGCATCACATCCGCCCGGTTGACGCCTCGGGCAAAGGCCTTATCCTTCATCTTCTTGAGTACGCTGGCTACCTCCACGTCGGCGATGGCCTTGCTGGGCTTCACCAGGGCGCACGCGGTCAGAAAGCCAGACAGTTCATCGCAGGCAAACAACGACTTATCCAAATGGGTCACCCTGGGCACGCCCGAATATTGAGCGTGACCCAGGATGGCAGTCCGCATCTGAATCGGCCAGCCCAGCCGTTCCAGCTCCCTGACTCCGACAAATGGATGCTCTGCGGCCGTTGGGTGGCGCTCGTAGTCGAAGTCGTGAAGCAGGGCGGTCGTCGAATAAAGCTCAATAAGGGCGGACCGCTGCGGCAGAGACTCAGGCCCAATCAGCCCCAGCCAGTCGGCTTCGGCCTCGCCGCAGGCAACCACGCAAGCTTCCACCGCCAATGCGTGTTTGCGCAGGCTCTCACCGTGGGTCCACTCGGTCAGCAGCTCCCAGGCCTGGGCTCGGCCAAACGTTCCTCGGTGTCCGGACCCGCTCACCGACCCGCCGTTCCCACCCTCGCCGTTTGAATCGAACATCATTTATTTTTTCTCCATGTTGATCACTTTGGTTCGTGTTTCTTCGGGGTTTTCAGGGTATGATGGGGAAATCTTAGGATAGAGCCTAAGTTCCCACTTGACAATTATGGTTCATTTCCCCGAAAGTACTCCATATCGCGGTGCAAAAAGGCACCACGGGGTTCCTGCTCTGGCACTCCGCACACGGCCAATGGCTACCACTCTTGTGAGCGTGGAAACACGCGAAGTAGTGCGGTGCGATAACTGCAGTCTGGTTCAATTCAGGACCATCAACGCCCTTTGCAGAAAGTGCCACAAGCCCTTGGATATCGAGGAGCCTGTGTCGCTGGCCCCACAATTGGTGGCCAGCCTGCCAACCACCCCTGCCTCGGCTGAGGCCGGGTTGCAGGTTGCGGGTCAGGTGCGCGAAATCCGCAAGGCGCGCCACCTGAGCCAGCGCCAGTTGGCGGGACGCATGCAGGTGCCCCGTACCTACATCTCAAAAATTGAGAATGGCAAGGCGATTCCCACGCTGGGTTCGCTCGAGCGCCTCGCCTCGGCTCTTGAGGTGGATCTCTGCCAACTGGTGCGAGACTCCCGCAGCCGCCGCGACGAGGAAGTGGCCGCCATTCTGACCGATCCCTTCCTGGCCGAGGTTGCTGCATTGCTCCCACATCTGGGCTCGATGCATCGAATGCTCTTCTCGGGCGCGGTGCGCGACGCAGCCACGGGACGCCGCCGCTCCGCGTAGGCACCGGCCGCCGGGAAGATTCTCGTTTCCCGCATTGGTCGCGGCTGGACGCGGTTTCCAGGGTACGCGCCCCGTCTCTGAACAGCGCCCGCTTTGGCGCCGGCGTCAGGATTGGGCAGCAATTGCGGCAGTAAGGCGCTTGTGCTACGTTCGATGGTGCAACACCCTGGCTCCTGCTGAGGGGTAGTTTCACCAGGTAGGAACTCTGCTTTGGGCAATCGCCAATTGACCCAGTCGCACCGAATCCTGCTCCGGTACCCTGACTCCATTGCCGCCGGGGCGCTGACTCCCAAGCCGCAAGAGCAATATTGAGGCGAGTCCTTTGTATCCAACCGGCACGCTGCGCACTCAAGAACTGACCACAGAGGAGCGCGCTGTTTATGCGACGCTGAAGCCTGAGTGCCTGCCCGAGCACGTGGCCATCATCATGGATGGGAACGGCCGCTGGGCCGGCAACCGCTCGTTGAAGCGCTTCCTGGGCCACCAGCAAGGCGCCGATGCCGTTCAACTGGTGACTGAAACCGCCTCGCGCATCGGCCTGCCTTGGCTCACGCTCTACGCCTTCTCTCTTGAAAACAATCTCCGCCGCCCCCGCGCCGAAGTCAACTTCCTCATGGGCCTTCTCAAAACCTACCTCGAGAGCAACCTCGCGCGCATGATGGACAACAACGTCCGCATGCGCTATATCGGCCGCACCCATGAGCTGCCGCCCGAGGTCCAGGATAAGATGCGCTGGGCCGAGGAAGCCACGGCCCGCAACACCGGCACCACCCTCACCCTCGCCCTCAACTACGGCGGCCGGTCTGAGATTGTCGACGCCTTCCGCTCCCTGGCGGCAGAGATGAAGATCACAGGCGCTAGCTCTGATCGCATCTCCGAGGAAGACATTCACCGGCATCTCTATACGGCCTACATGCCCGATCCGGACCTCCTGATCCGCACTTCGGGCGAGATGCGGCTCTCCAACTACCTGCTTTGGCAGGTCGCCTACACCGAAATCTTCGTTACCGAACGCCTCTGGCCCGACTTTCGCGGAATTCACCTTCTCGAAGCCATCGCGGACTTCCAGCGCCGCGAACGTCGCTACGGCGGCCTCGGCGAGGGCTCCGGCGAAGTCGCCGAAGGGGCGGAGCGGATCAAAATCGCGGCCAGTTGATTACTTTGGTTATTCAAAAACCCTTTTTTTACATATTCATGCGTGACGATCTGGACTTCTTCTGTCGAGAATCCAATGTGGAGGTTTCAATCCCTTGGAAAACGACAAGAAGGCGCCGAAGGAAGAAGATTCCGCGGCCCATGCAAAACAGCTAGCGGAGAAGTTACGCTTCCGGTTGAAAGAGTCAATGGCACAGCACGGGGGGTCCGAGGCGTTCCTGCATTGGCTAAGGTCCGATAGCAAGAAAAGTGCGTAATTTATAGATCTTGGTAGAGAGCGCTGCTGGATTGAGGCGCGGGTCGGCCCACATAGGGCTCCCCTCCCTCACTTCCCATTCCGGCAGTGTATTCTCAACCAGAGAATGAAACGCATCCTTACCGCTGCCGTACTGATCCCGTTGGTTCTGGTCCTCGTGTTTCTCGGACCCAAGTGGCTGATTACATTGGCCGTTGCCGGAGTGGCGGCCTTGGCCGCCTGGGAATTTCTGGGGCTCACTGAGCGCAGCGGTGCCAGACCGCCTCGTGTCGCCGTCCTGGTGGCTCTAGGTCTGCTTTTTGCCGGCAACTTTGAATTCCCTGACCAGACCGCCGTCATCTTCGGCATATTGAGCCTTGGCCTCCTCGTTTACTGCACTTTCAAATCGCCGGTCGAGCAGGTCATGGCGAACTCCGCGGTCTCCATCTTCTGCATGCTGTATATCGGTCTCACCCTCCTTTGCCTGCCCGCTCTTCAAGAGGAGACCAACGGTCCTTCGCTGGTGGCGTTTCTGCTGGTCGTTGTTTGGGCCGGTGACATTGCGGCCCTCTACATTGGCCGCAACTGGGGGCGACGCAAGCTAGCGCCCAAGATCAGCCCCGGGAAGACCTGGGAGGGTTCGCTTGGCTCCGTGGCGGGCAGCCTCCTCGCCGCCGGTGGCATGCTCGGCATCGCTGAATGGCTGGCCCAATGGGACTCGGCCAAGCTCTCTTACCCTGAGTACTACTGGTATTGGCTCGCGCTTGCCGTGGGGTTGAACGTGGCCGCGCAGGTGGGCGATCTGGCCGAGTCCGCGCTCAAGCGTTCGGTCGGCGTCAAGGACTCTGGCGTCCTGCTCCCTGGACACGGCGGCGTCCTCGATCGCATCGACGCCCTGCTCCTGGCCGCTCCCGTGCTGTGGTACGCTCAGGTTATTCACCAGCGGTTCTGATGGGTTCGTCCGCGCCCTGGCATCGGAACGGTCTCGTTGGAAGGGCACTCCAACCAGGTTCCATCTGGAACCGCGGAATCTCAACACACTTTGAAGCGACTTGCCATCCTCGGTTCCACCGGCTCCATCGGCCAAAGCACTCTCTCCATCGTTGAGCAGTTCCCTGAGCGGTTTCAGGTGGCAGCCTTGGCTGCCGGACACAACCTCGACGAAATCTTTGCGCAAGCAGTTCGCTGGCGTCCGCGCGTGATCTCCGTCGCAACTGAGCAGTTGGCCGGGGAACTGGCCACCCGCCTCAGCAACTCCGGCACAACCGGCATCCAAGTCGTCCACGGCACCGAAGGCACCGTTGCCTGTGCCACGCTTCCCGATGCGGACTTTGTCGTCTCGGCCATCGTCGGCGTATCCGGCCTTGAAGCCACACATGCCGCCATTCTGGCAGGAAAGCCGGTGGGACTCGCGAACAAGGAATGCATGGTCGCGGCCGGCGAAATCCTGACGCGCGCTGCGCACCAAAGTAATGTCCCCATCCTGCCCATCGATAGCGAACACAACGCCGTCCACCAATGCTTGCGCGTAGGTTCGCACGCCGAGGTCAAGACCATCTGGCTCACAGCGTCAGGCGGCCCGTTCAGAGAACTTCCTCTTGCCCAATTCGCTGACATCACCCCCGAGCAGGCCCTCAAGCATCCGACGTGGGTCATGGGCCGCCGCATCACCATCGACTCGGCCACCATGCTCAATAAAGGTCTTGAAGTCATTGAGGCCTGCAGGCTCTTTGACGTTCCGCCTGCAAAGGTGCGAGTCACCGTGCATCCCCAGTCCACCGTGCATTCGCTGGTGGAATATGTGGATGGGTCGATCCTGGCGCAAATCTCCGTCACGGATATGCGCCTGCCCATCCTCTACGCGCTGGCCTGGCCTGAGCGGCCGGTTTCCACGCTCACCTTCGACCTGGCCTCGCTGCGCCATCTTGACTTTGAACTGCCCGACTTCGAGCGCTTTCCCTGTTTGCGCCTGGCGTTTGAGGCCGCGGAAAGGGGCGGAGCCCACTGCATTGCCCTCAACGCAGCAGATGAGGTCGCCGTCGAGGCATTCCTCGAAAGGCGCATTCCGTTCATGGGAATCCCGCGTACAATTGAAAAGGTGCTCGCTTCAACGCCAGAGGCGCATCCCACCACCATAGCGGAGGTGCTCGCCACCGACCGCGCGGCGCGTCAAACGGCTCGTACGCTGTTGATATAGGGACCGGTCCTGAGCGATCTGTCGAGGGAATAATCGTACATTTATGCATGAATTTCTCGTTGCTGTAGCTTCTTTTATCGTCCTGGTCGGCTTGATGGTTGTAGTCCACGAGTTTGGCCACTTCGCCGTTGCCAAGCTCTGCGGAGTGCGCGTTGAGGCGTTCTCCTTCGGCTTCGGTCCGCGCCTCTTTGGATTCAAGTATGGCGATACGGACTACAAAATCTGCCTTCTCCCCCTTGGCGGCTTCGTCAAGATGACCGGCGAATCCCCAGAGCAAAACCTCGAGTCGCCCGGCGGCCCCACCGAGGACGTGACAGACGACCCCGGTGCGTTCACATCGCATCCCCGCTGGCAAAGGATGCTGATTGGGGTTGCCGGCCCTATTGCCAACTTCGTTCTGGCTTTCGTGCTGATGCTCTTTTACTTTGCTGTCTTCAACGAGGTTCCCGCCATTGAAGTAAAGTCCACAGCGGTGGAGTGGGTGCTCCCCGACTCGGCAGCGTCCAAAGCCGGCTTTGAGCCCGGCGACGTCATTCGCCGATTTGAGAACGCCGACAATCCCGACTGGGACACCGTGTACACCCGCGCCGCTCTCGACCCCAATCAGACAGTGCCCGTTACCGTGGAGCGCGACGGCAAGACCCTCCAACTCGCCCTCCAGCTGCCCGCTGAAATCAAGGGCGACGATGTGTCGGGCCTCCTCCCCCAGTACCTTCCCGGTCCCATTGACGTCGATGAAGTACAGTCCGGTACTCCCGCGGACAGGGCTGGCATGCGCCCCGGTGACGCCATCCAATCCGTGGATGGTCATTCTTTCCATACATTGCAGGCGCTTGTTGCGTATCTCCAGGCCGGCCACGGCACTCCGGTTTCAATCGTCCTTGTGCGCAATGGCGTGGCGCAGACGCCCGTGGTTGCTCATCCCGCGCAGCTTGACGCCGGCTGGAAACTCGGCTTCGCGTCCGGGCCGGTTCCGTTACACAATTCTCCTGTTTCTTTCGCCGCTGCGGTCAGAAAGTCTCTTGAATTCTGTGGCGATAAATCCTTTGTCATTGCCGAAGTGCTTCAGCGGCTGGTGACGCACAAGGTTTCGATCTCACAGCTCCAGGGTCCGGTAGGGATCGCACGCGCCGCCGGCGACGCGGCTGAGACCAAGGGCTGGTACCCGAAGTTCGGCCTGGCTGGAATGATCAGCCTCAACCTGGGCATCCTCAACCTGCTGCCGTTTCCCATTCTCGATGGTGGCATGATCTTTCTTCTGCTCATCGAGAGCGTCATCCGCCACGATATCAACCTCAACGTGAAGGAGCGCATCTACCAGGCGGCATTTGTCGTCATCGTTGCCTTTTTTGCCTTCATCCTCTTCAACGATGTCACCAGGCTGCCGATCTTCCAGCACCTCAAGCCGTAAAGGAGGGTTCAGAGATCAGCGTCAGTTTCGACCCCTGACCCCTGTTCACTGTCCACTGTCCACTGCGCACTGCGCACTGCCCACTGCCCACTGCCACTATGCCAGTCATCACAGAAGTTCGCGTCCGCTATGCTGAAACCGACCAGATGGGCATCGTCTACTATGCCAACTACCTGGTCTGGTTTGAGATCGGGCGCGTCGAACTCCTTCGCTCTCTCGGCCTCGCCTACAGCCAGCTTGAGATCGATCACGACTGCATCCTTCCCGTCGTCAATGCCAGCTGCCGCTATCGCTCTCCGGCTCGCTACGACGACCAGATCCTCATCGAAACCCGCCCGTCGCTCCTGCGTGGCTCGGTCATCAAGTTCGCTTATCGAATTCTCCGCAAAGCTCCCGAAGGTGAAGAGCCCACTCTCCTTGCCGAAGGCGAGACGGTCCACGTTGTCTGCGACGATCAGTTGAACCGCAAACCCCTGCCCGCCCATTACGAACAAGCCCTTCGCGCCCTGATGGCCGAGGAATAGCCCTGCAAGAATCTGAGTTTGCTCTTGATTGGTTTGTAGAAAGCCTAGAATGGCTTATACCGCAGAAAACTCTCAGCCGTGCGGCCCACCCAACGGCACATGGCCAGCATCCCGTCGGCCTTCATCCGCCCACCCAGCTTCGTCCGTGTCAAGGTGCTTGGACTGATCCCGCCAATCTCCTGCGCCACCTTGCGCCACGACCGCCCGCGCGCACACCGCTGCGCATCCATCGTTTCATACAAAACCCGGGCATCAAATCGCATCGGCACGAGCCAAAATTATCCTGATCCTTTTCCGAAGTCAAGCGGGCTGAATGCAGCGGGATCGATTCGGATTATCCTATCCGCATGCACACGCATCAGACCCAGCCACAACCGAAGGAGCCCACTTTCACAACCTCCCCCGACCTGCAAGACATCCTCGCCGAGCTCTCCCGCCGCGAGCCCATCTTCCATCGCCCCGAGTTCGGCACCACCCGCGAAGACTTCGACCGCTTGATGACCGATGACTACTGGGAGACTGGCGCCTCCGGCCGTCGCTATTCCCGCGAACTGATTCTCGATGAGTTGGAGAAGCGCTTCTCCATCGCCCACGCCGATGTATGGGAAGCAAGCGGCTTCCACTGCCGCAGGTTGTCATGCGACACCTACCTACTCACTTACACCCTGCTCCAGGACAACCAGCGCCTCACCCGCCGCGCAACCATCTGGCGCAGCACCCCGGACGGCTGGAAGATTCTTTACCATCAAGGAACCATCGTGCAGGACGCCTGAGAGCATGAGCGTATCATCCGCTCTTCACCGCACCACAACCGCCAGCGCAAACCCGTCATACCCCTTCGCACCCACCGTCTGTAGCACCGTCGTGCTCAACCGCGGCTCGGCGGCCAGCCGTTCCGTGAAGCGGCGCACGCCCCGCACCATGGGATCGCCACACTCCGCATCAACCACCTTCCCGTCCCGCACCACGTTGTCGGCCACAATCACCGTTCCCACGCGCGACAGCTTCAGCGACCAATCCAGATATTCCTTATAGCTCTCTTTATCCGCATCTATAAAAATCAAATCGAACGGCGCAGCGCCTGAGTTTTCCAGAGTCGGCAGGGAATCGATGGCTCGACCCACTCGAATATCCACGCGATCCAGCACCCCGGCGTTGCGCAAATTCTCGGTTGCCGTCTTTGCGTGATGCGCATCGAACTCCAGCGTCACAACGCGCCCGCCTTCAGGCAGCGCGCGCGCTAGACAGATGGTGCTGTATCCGCCCAGCGTTCCAATCTCCAACACACTGCGCGCCCCCGAGATCCGAACCAACAAGTCGAGAAACTTTCCCTGCAGTCTTGAAACATCAATTGCCGGCAGCCCAGCCTTCTTGTTCGCCGCGACAGCCGCATCGAGCACGTCGCCGGCCGCAGACGGGGCCACCCAATCGCAGAAATAGCGGTCAACCTCTGCCCAAACTTCCTGCACTGTGATCTCCCGGGGAAACTACTTGTCTCGCGCTACCACAAAGTCAGGCACCCAAAGCAGGGCGCGCTTGAACTCGGATTCGGGGAGCGATGCCAGTGCCTGACGCGATTGCTCGGCGTAGCGATCCGCCACTGACATCGCATATTCCACTGACCCGTTGCGGATCAGAATCTCTTGAATCTGCTGCCTGCTTATGTTCTCAAAGCTTCGGTTGTCCAGAACGCGCTGGATCGTCTGCCGATCGCTCGCCCTCCCGTGATCGAACGAGTGGATCACCGACAACGTCGCCTTGCCCTCGCGCAGGTCGCTGGCCACTGGCTTGCCCAGTACTTCCTCTGTGGCCGTCAAGTCCAGCACGTCGTCCACAATCTGGAAAGCCAGCCCCACCGCGCGTCCATACGCAGCCAGGTTCGCCTCCTGGCCTTCGCTCGCCCCGGCCAGCACCGCGCCCAGCCGCATCGAAACGGCAAACAGGCAAGCCGTCTTGCGGAAGATCAGGTCGTAGTATTCGGCCTCTGAAACCGCCTTGCCCAGCTTTTGAATCTGCAGCAGCTCGCCCTCGACCATCTGCTGCGTCAGCCCGATCAGCAGGTCCAGCACCCGGAGGTTCTTTTCTTCCAGGGCCACCTTGAACGCCTGCATGTAAAGCCAGTCGCCGGCCAACACACACTTTTCATTGCCCCATGTCGTGTTGGCTGAAGGTCTTCCGCGCCTTGTGTCCGCGCCGTCGATTATGTCGTCGTGCACCAGCGTCGCCGTGTGCACCATCTCCACCACAGCGCCCAGCCGAATCGCCCCGTGCCCCGAGTAGCCAAGCATGTGTGAGGAGAGCAGCAGCAGCGAAGGCCGAATCCGCTTGCCTCCGCCTCCCCTCAGGTACTCGGCGATCTCCGTAATCGTGCTTACGCTGGAGGCGGCGTCGCGGCCCAGCTCCTGCTCAATCGCCACGAGGTCGTCCCGCAGCAGATCGAAGACCTCTCTCGCCGTCGCTATCGCCAGTGTGCTCAAAGCTCTCCGGTTCCCGTGCTTTATCCTACAGTGCGGCCGCTGCCACTTACTTGTTCAACCTTTTGAAAGTCTGCCCCACCGCAGGTGTTGCAAGTCCGCCCCACTGCAGGTGTTCTTAAGTCTGCCTCACCGCAGGGGTTCAATTCGTGCGGTAGTTGGTAAACTGCAGCTCCACACCCAGATCCTTGCCACGCAACAGCGCGATAATCGCCTGCAGCTCGTCCCGATCCTTGCTGGATATTCTGACTGTATCGCCTTGGATGCTGGCCTGCGCCTTCTTTTTCGAGTCCTTCACCAGGCGAACAATCTCCTTGGCCTTTTCGGCGGGGATGCCCTGTTGCAGCTTGATCTTCTGCCGCACGCTCTGCCCCGACGCTTGTTCCAGCTTCTCGTAGGTCAGATTCTTCAGCGAGACTCCCCGCTTCACCAGCTTTTGCCCCAGAATCTCCTTCACCGCCTCCAGCTTGTACTCCCCGGCCGAGGCTAGTTGGATCGCGTCGCTGCCCTCCAGCGTGATTTCGGAGTGGGAATCTTTCAGGTCAAAACGCTGCCTGACCTCCTTGATAGCCTGGTCGATGGCGTTGCGCACTTCCTGAATATCCACCTTGCTCACTATGTCGAACGAATTCTCCTGGGCCATCTTTTTCTGATCCTCAATTGTTGTTCTTTTTGCCGCCCCGCACAGTGCCCCCGCACAGCGCCTCTATCAGTTTCCCACGTCTGCCCTGAGACCAAACAGCCGATTG
>OBLU010001335.1_pt1 | contig 23015 bp, 21 predicted proteins | sample 1518681 | NCBI WGS metagenome assembly OBLU01 (sample SAMEA3539304, study PRJEB22396) | soil metagenome | biome: tundra; feature: field; material: soil | place: USA | collected 2010-05 | depth 0.15 m
CTTGAAGTGGTCCTTGATGAAGTTTTCCGCGGCGAGATGGCCGGGCGAGCCGTTGGAGCGCTTGGGGGCTGCGGCGAGGAGTTGCTGGGTGAGGGCGTAGATGGCCTGGCCGGTGGGGAGGCTGGCGCTCGTGGTGGGCTGGGCTGCGGCTGGGGTCGACAGCGAGAGCGATAGAAGCAACGGCAAGAACAGAAGCGAAATGCGGGGGTCCCTCCACTCCGCAACGGACGATGAGACCGTCCGCTGCTCCGGTCGGGATGACGCTCGATGGCAGGGGAGCAATGGCTGCGTCACGCTGCGGCCTCTTTTTTGGGTTTGCGGTGGTCGGGATGAACGTACCAGGCGATGGCTATGCCCAGGAAGTAGAGCACCAGCATGGGGCTCGCGAACAGGCACATGCTGAAGGGGTCCGGCATGGGGCAGATGATCGCGGCAATGAGGAAGATGACGAGAACGGCGTAGCGGAATTGGCGCAACAGGAAGCGGGCGTCGACGATGCCGAAGAGCGCGAGGAAGAAGATGAGAACGGGAAGTTCGAAGCAGACGCCGAGGCCGAGGATGACCGAGAGGAAGAAGCCGGTGTAGTCCTCTATGGTGATCATGTGATTGAAGTTCTTGCCGAAGTCCATCACGAGGACTTTGATGGCTCCGGGCATGACCCAGCGATAGCCGAAGTAGGCGCCGGCGAGAAACAGTCCAATCGTGACGGACATAAAGGGGCCGACGTATTTTTTCTCGTTGGCGTACATGCCGGGCGAGATGAAGAGCCAGACCTGGTAGAGGATGAAGGGACTGGCGAAGATGGCTCCGAAGACGACCGACGCTTTGAGGTAGAGGTTGATGGCGTCGGTGGGATGAGTCTGGGTCATCATCAGGCCGTAGTCGAGCAGCGGCTTCTGCAGGTAGTTGATGAGCTTGGTGTGGAAGGCGTAGGCGATGGCGGTGCCGACGATCAGGTAGGCGAGGGAGCGGAGGAGGCGTTTGCGCAGCTCCTCGAGGTGCTCCATCAGGCTCATGCCGGGGAGTTCGGCGCGGTCGGTAACTGCTTGGCGCGCGCGGTCGATCGCGTCGAAATCAGCCATGCAGGGTCTCGGTTTCGAGCTCGGCTTCGTGCTGCGGTGCGGCGTCGTTGGCCGGGTTGGTGGGCGAAGAAGTGGGGATGGGGAGGCCGGTGGACGGCGGCATGATGCTTAGATCGCCGGAGACCGCGATGGGAAGCGGTGCGGGCGATGACTCGGGCGCGGACTCCGGCGCTGTGGACTCGGCCGGGGTATCGGCGGGATAGACGTCGGAGGTCTCGGAGTGTGTCTCCGATGGGGAGTCGAAGCTGGGCGTGGGCGGCGGGATGTGCGGATTGTCGCGCTCTTCGTCGTACGCACCGGTGTCGCTCGGCGTGCTGGTTACGGCTGCGGGCGGTGCGGCGGCTTCGATGGCGGCGACCTGCTTCTGGCGATCGGCCTGCTCGGAGATGCGAAGTTCCTCCTCCATCTGGGTGCGGAACTCGTTGGAAGCGCGCCGGAAATCAGCCATGAGCTTGCCGAGTTGGCGCGCGAGGACAGGCAGCTTCTTCGGACCGAAGAGCAGTAGTGCGAGGATTACGAGAACTGCGCTGTCCTGGAAGCTCGGCATAGCTGGCCCTATGATACGGCTTGGGTAGGGATGGAAACAAATGCAGATAGCTGGGACGAACGCTGAAGCAGATTCTCTTCGGGAATGACCAGCCGGGCGGGTTGACGCATCCCACAAGGGGTCGATTTCATCTAAGATTGAAAGAGCGCGATTTCGACGATTGCGCGAGTAGGAAATGGGCGGCAACATCCCCGCGGATTGGGGGACGGCTCGGTGGTTTCGAGTGGTCCCATGTGAATTCGCTGCAGCCTGATGAAGAAATGCTTTCAACATCCCCGTTTCGAGCGGTCCCTTGCATGCGATTGAGCAGCGAGAGGCAGAGTTCGAGACTGAAGGCGGACTACAAGTGAACGGACTATTGCTGGAAGATGCCCCGGTCGTATTGAAGGAAGCAGCGGCGAGTGAAGCGTGCTCGCTGGACAACTATCTGGTGATGCCGGATGAGTCGATGGATGCGCGGATTGCCGCGGCGCGAGAGAAGCTGGGCGCGGACGCAATCATTCTGGGCCACCACTATCAGCGGGACGAGGTGATCCGGTTCGCCGACTTCACCGGCGACAGCTACAAGCTTTCAAAGGCCGCCGCGGAGACGCACGCGAAGTACATGGTGTTCTGCGGCGTGCACTTTATGGCGGAGACGGCGGACGTGCTGGCTCAGCCGTGGCAACAGGTGATTCTGCCGGACCTGAACGCGGGCTGCTCGATGGCCGATATGGCGGAGATCGGGCAGGTGGAGGATTGCTGGGAGTCGCTGGAGCGGCTCGGCGAAACGGGCGGCGCGGGGATTATTCCGCTGACGTATATGAACTCCGCGGCGAATATTAAGGCGTTCTGCGGGGAGCGCGGCGGGCTGGTGTGTACTTCGTCGAATGCGCGGGCGGCGTTTGAGTGGGCGTTTGCGCGGGCGGGGAAGATTCTGTTTCTGCCGGACCAGCATTTGGGACGCAATACTGCTTTTGCGATGGGGATTCCGCTGAGCGAGATGGTGGTGTGGGATCCGTATCAGATCAATGGCGGCGTTGCGCCGGAGCGACTGCGTGCGGCGAAGGTGATTTTGTGGAAGGGACATTGCTCGGTGCATCAGCGGTTTCTGCCGGAGCATGTGGACCGAGTGCGCCGCGAAGAGCCGGGGATGCAGGTGGTGGTGCATCCGGAGTGCCGCTGGGAGGTGTGCCAGAAGGCGGATGCGCTGGGATCGACGGAGCGGATTATCGATTTGATTGAGCGCGCGCCGGAGGGATCGAGCTTTGCCGTAGGCACGGAGATTCACCTGGTTAACCGGCTGGCGAAGCGGTTTGCGCCGCTGGGCAAGCGGGTGATTACACTGGATGAGTCAGGGTGCCTGTGCACGACGATGTACCGCATCTCGCCGCAGCACCTGGCGTGGACGCTGGAGAATCTGTCGGACGGGCATGTGGTGAACCGCATCCGAGTGGACGAGCAGGTGAAGCACTGGGCAAGAGTGGCGCTGGACCGGATGCTGGAGGTTGGACGTTGAGCAAGACATTTACCTTGAGCGAGGCGCAGACGTTGCTCCCCGTGCTGGACGCCTTGCTGCGCAAGGCTCAGGCGGCGGGAAAGCGTGCCGGCGAGTTGGAGCGGGAGATGCAGGAACTTACGCACCGAATCTTCCACTCGGGCGGGATGCGCGTGAATGTGGCAGTAGCGGCGCGGCGCCGGGCGGAGCGCGATAAGGCGCTGCAGGAGTCGAAGGATACGCTGGCCGAGATCGACGAGATTGGCGTGCAGGTGAAGGACCTGGAGCAGGGTCTGCTGGATTTTCCGTGCGTGTTGGAGGGTCAGACCGTTCTGCTGTGCTGGAAGCTGGGCGAGAAAGAGATTGGCTTCTGGCATGCGCCGGAAGATGGGTTTGCGGGGCGAAAGCCACTGGCGGGGCGGCTGGGGAAGACGGAAAAGGAACGGCTTAACTGAGGTTTTTTGGCCGGCGGCGAATCGCGGTGACGCGGAGTGGGCCCCGGGGCTAAAGCCCGCAGTTTCATCGTCGGCTTTCCGCGGGCTAAAGCCCGCTGCTATCCGGAATGCGAAAGCGCCAGATTCTCGGCGCGCTTAGAGGATATCCACAGATTAGATTTGTCGAACGATAACTCTTATCGTTTACACTCACTCCCATGCTGGTGAATGAGACCAAGCCGTTTCGCGAGCTATGCCGGGAGAATGGCATTGCGGTTACGCACCAGCGGCAGGTGCTGTACGAAGTGATGAAGACCATGCATGGTCATCCGAGTCCGGAAGAGGTCTATGCGCGGGTGAAGAAGAAGGTGCCGGCAATCTCGCTGGCGACCGTTTACAAAAACATCAATTTGTTTGTTGAGAGTGGCGTGTTCCAGAAGGTGAGCATGCACCACGGCTCCGTGCGCGTGGAGATGAATGGTGAGCCGCATCACCACATGGTGTGCTCGAAGTGCAGGAAGATTACCGATATCGGAGAGAAGGAACTGGGGCTGGTGGCAAAGCGCAACCGGCTGCCGGGTGGATTTCTGGTGGAACGCTACGCGGTGGATGTGATTGGCGTTTGCGCCAGTTGCCAGAAAAACAGTTGCTAGTTGTCAGTTGTCAGTTGTCAGGGAAAAACAAAAGGCGAAATTGAGGTGATGTATGTCAGACGAAATGAAATGCCCGGTTGGGCACGGTGCAGTTACGACCTCTCACGGTGCAGCCCGCAAGAATCCCGATTGGTGGCCCAATCAACTGAATCTGAAAATCCTGAGCCAACACTCCCCGCTGAATAATCCCATGGGCGAGGGGTTCAACTACGCTGAGGAGTTCAAGAGCCTGGACCTGGATGCGGTGATCAAGGACCTGCGTGCCTTGATGACGACCTCGCAGGACTGGTGGCCGGCGGACTACGGCCATTATGGGCCGTTCTTCATCCGCATGGCGTGGCACAGCGCCGGCACTTACCGTATCGCGGATGGGCGCGGGGGCGCGGGCGCAGGCATGCAGCGGTTTGCTCCGCTGAACAGCTGGCCGGACAACGTGAGCCTGGATAAGGCGCGGCGATTGATTTGGCCGATCAAGCAGAAGTATGGCCGGAAACTCTCCTGGGCCGACCTGATCATCCTCACGGGCAACGTGGCTTTGGAGTCGATGGGATTCAAGACGTACGGCTTCGCCGGTGGACGCGCGGACGTATGGGAGCCGGACGAGACGTATTGGGGGCCTGAGTCGACGTGGCTGGGGGACAAGCGCTACAGCGGCGACCGTCAGCTCGAGAATCCGCTGGGCGCTGTTCAGATGGGCCTGATTTACGTCAATCCGGAGGGGCCGAACGGGAATCCTGATCCCGTAGCTTCGGCGCGGGACATTCGCGAGACGTTCGCGCGAATGGCGATGGACGACGAAGAGACGGTTGCGCTGATCGCTGGCGGACACGCCTTCGGCAAGACGCATGGCGCAGGCGATCCTGAGAAGTATGTCGGCCGTGAGCCCGAAGGTGCGTCGATTGAGGAGCAGGGTTTGGGCTGGAAGAACAGCCTTGGCAACGGCGTCGGCGTAAATACGATCTCCAGTGGCCTGGAAGGCGCGTGGACGACGAACCCGGCGAAGTGGGACGTTGAGTATCTGGACAATCTGTTCAAGTATGACTGGGAGCTGACGAAGAGCCCGGCTGGAGCTCAGCAGTGGAAGCCCAAGGGCGGAGCTTCGGAGGGCACGGTGCCGGATGCGCACGATCCCTCGAAGAAGCACTCGGTGACGATGTTGACCTCGGACCTGGCACTGCGATTTGATCCGACCTACGAGAAGATCTCGCGGAACTACCTGGAGCATCCCGACCAGTTTGCGGACGCGTTCGCGAAGGCCTGGTACAAGCTGACGCATCGAGACATGGGTCCCATCGCGCGGTATCTTGGTCCTCTGGTTCCTAAGGAGCAGCTGATCTGGCAGGATCCTGTCCCCGCGATGGATCACGAGCCGATCGGCGAGGTGGAGACCCAGGCACTCAAGGCGAAGGTCCTCGCATCGGGCCTCTCTATCTCTCAACTGGTTTCGACGGCATGGGCATCGGCTTCTACGTTTCGCGGCAGCGACAAGCGCGGCGGGGCGAACGGTGCTCGCATTCGCCTGGCGCCGCAAAAGTTCTGGGAGGTGAACCAGCCGACCGAGCTTGCGAAGGTCCTCGACACGCTGGAGACGATCCAGAAGGACTTCAATGCAGGGTCTGGTGCGAAGAAGGTTTCGCTGGCGGACCTGATCGTTCTGGGCGGCTGCGCTGCTGTGGAGGAGGCTGCGAAGAAGGCTGGCCACGAGGTTAAGGTTCCCTTCTCGCCGGGGCGAACCGATGCGACGCAGGAGCAGACCGATACGCATTCGTTTGCCGTACTTGAGCCGATCGCAGACGGTTTCCGCAACTATCTGCGCGAGGGCCACGAGGCATTCGCAGCCGATCTGCTGGTGGACAAGGCGAATCTCCTGACGCTGACGGCTCCGGAGATGACGGTACTGATCGGCGGCCTGCGAGCGCTGAATATTAACTTCGGACACTCAGACCTTGGTGTATTTACGAAGCGGCCTGAGACATTGACGAATGACTTTTTCGTCAACCTGCTCGACATGAATACGAAGTGGCGGAAGTCCGCTACCTCGGAAAGCGTGTTGGAGGGACTCGACAGGGCTACCGGCGATCCGAAGTGGGCGGGCACCGTCGTCGATCTCATCTTCGGCTCGAACTCTCAACTGCGAGCGCTTGCGGAAGTCTATGCGTGCGCCGACTCGCAGCAGGCGTTCGTGCAGGGCTTCGTGGCAGCCTGGAGCAAGGTGATGAACCTTGATCGCTTCGACCTCGCGTGATCTCGAGGGGAAGGGAAGAGCGGCTCAGCGATGCGCCGCTTTTTGTTCCTCGCACCCGCTTCAGGTGTGAATGCGACCGATTATCGCGAGCAAGATTCCTCTGTCGAACCCCTTCGACAGGGACTATTATGAGCGCATGAAAAGCCAAGCGCACTTTCTCACGCTCTGCTGCGTGGTGCTTCTGGTTGGCTGCGCAGTTCAAAACAACACCCCCTCCACCTCGACCCCGACCCTGGGGCCTGCCGAAAACTGGCAGATTGAACAAGGAACTTCGATTACGGTCCCTCCGGCGGGAGCGTTCCTTTTGACCGGGGCTCTGCAGACACAGGGCTCGCAGATAACAGGCATATTCGGCGGCACTCCGCTATGCGGTACTCCGCAGGTACTTAGCTTCAGTGGCACCATCGATTCCGCGGGGAATCTTACCCTCGCGCCAAAGCCTCCTTACTTTTACTTGCAGCTTGCGGTTCCGGCGAATCCCACTACGGTCTCAACCGGCACGATGGCGGTAACAGGGCAGTTCTGCGCCCTGGCGTCGGCGCCGGCGCCGGCAGTCGGAGTTGAGATTGCATCGCTCACAGGCAATTTCAGTGGGCAAGTCAATATGGTCGAGAATCCGATTGTGCCGCTGGGGATGGTTGCCAACGTCAGCCTCGCACTCACCCAATCCAACACGCCCAACGCGAGCGCGCAATTCCCGCTGACCGGGAGCATTACATACACCAACAGCCCCTGCTCAGAGACTATACCGGTCACCGGCACGGTAAGCGGTGTGGGGATCACCGTGGCCTCCGCGTCCGCTCCTGTATCGGGGCAGAACTATGTGAGCTTCACCGGATCCACCAACCCGACGGCCACGCAGCTCACAGCGTCCAACATTCTTTTTGAGCCGATTCCGTGCTCTACCGGGGCGCCCACCTCCACCATTTCCTTCACGGGGACCGTCAACCGCCAGTAGCGCCAATCACGGTTTGCCGCGGGGGTTCCAGGCGGGGCGCCAGGTGGTGTTGGCGAGCCAGCGGATGGGGTCGAGCATGGAGGAGATGGCGCCGGTGAGGTGGTTGAAGTCGATGGTGGAGAGTTCGTCGGAAGGCTGGTGATAGTCCTTGTGCAGGCCGTAGCTGGAGATGGTCTGGGCGATGATTCCCTGGCGCGCGAGGGCGATGTTGTCGGAGCGCTGGAAGAAGTTTTGCGTGGGGTGGGGATCGGCGACGATGGGTGCGCCGTGCCGGGCGAGTTCGGGGCCGAGGTTGGAACGGTCGTAGCCGGTGAGCCAGAGCGTGCGTGGGGGGACCGCGGAGTCGGGGCGGCCGATCATTTCGAACTCGAGGTTGGCGACGATGGACGCGAGCGGGACGGGCGGATGCGCCAGAAAGCCCGCGTTGCCGAGGCCGCCGAGTTCTTCGGAGCCGAAGAGGGCGAAGACGATGGTGCGGCGCGGACGCGGGCCGTTGGCGAAGGCGTGGGCCAAGGTGAGGACAGCGGTGGTGCCGGAGGCGTCGTCGTCGGCGCCGTTGTAGATGGTGTCGCCGGCGGCGTTGGCGGGGCCGATGCCGAGGTGGTCGAGATGCGCGGTAAGCAGGACGACTTCGGCGGCGGGATCGGTGCCGCGCAGGATGGCGATGGCGTTCCAGGTTTCCTTGCGCGGGGTATTTTCCAGACGCGCGATGCGCTGCTGGACGCGCGACGGCAAGGGTGAAGGCATGGCGATCTTTTGCAGGAAGGTGCCGGCATCGCCGCCCGGGGAGAGGCCGAGCGTGGCGAACTGCGTGGCCGCGAAGAGGGCCGCGATGTGTTCATCGCGAGTGGCGGAGCCGCGGCCGTGAAGTTCGTCGTCGGCGAGGAAGGCCATGTCGGCGCGGACTTCGCGATCAATCGTTGAAGAAAGCGGTGCCGTTTGGACTGGACGAGCGTCGAATGGAGAAGACTGTCCGGCGATTGCGATAGTGTGGAGCCCAAGCGGGAACAGCGCGACGAGCGTGACGAGAATTCTTGTGCGGCGGATTCCGTCATGGCGTACGCTGGGACGGCGAGGGCGGGGAGCGACGGGCATTGCGGTGATTATAGAGTGTGCGCCGCGTTCAGGTTGCTGCGAAGATGGTGTTGGGAAGGTGACAGGACACGATGAACCGATGGGTTGAGCGGGTAGCAGCGGCGCTGGGCATTTGGACTCTCTTTTTGACAACGGGATGCGGTACGTTTTTCATCTATCCGGGGAACTTGCCGGGCGGCGGTTCCAGTTCAACGGGCGACTACGTGTATGTTGCGAATGCGAACACATCTACGGTGGCCGGCTTTGTGGTGGGTACGGGGACCTTGACGGCGGTCAGCGGTTCGCCCTATGCGTTGGGATTTGTGCCGACGGCGGTGGTGGTGAATCCTGCCAACACAATTGTCCTTGTTGCCGGCAGCAATGGCGTCTTCGGCTTTATCAATGCGTATTCGATCGGATCGGGTGGGACACTGAGTCTGCTTAAGAGCAACAATCTTGGGGCGGCGGGCGAGGTTTCGATCGATGTTTCGCCCGACGGGAATTGGCTGGTGGGTCTCGACGCAAACGGACCGGCTTTGAATGAAGTGCTGGTGGATGAGTATCAGATCAACGCGTCGACCGGGCAACTGACGCTGGCAACGGGTGGGAGCTACACGTTCCCGACCGGAACCGCGACGATCGTGCCGAGCGGAGTCAGATTCGCACCGAACGCAGACTATGTCTTCGTTGCGGCGGGCACGGCGGGCGACGTGGAGTTCACCTTCAACACAAATGGCGGCGCGCTGGCGAGCAACCAGAGGATCACGCTGGCCAGCGGCTTCAGTGATAACGCGGTGACCGTGAGCGCCAACAGTTCGTATCTCTACGCTGCGAGGAGCGGCTCGGGGACTGGGGGCGCGGCCGGACTCGCGGCGTACACGATCGGGTCGGGCGGGGTATTGACCTCAGCGAGTGGAACACCCATTGCTGCGGGAAACCAGCCGTTCTCCGTGGTGGTGAACAACGCAGGCACGGACGTGTACGTTGCGAACCAGATTGATGGCACGATCTCCGGATACAGTGTGGGCAGCGCTGGCGCGCTGACCCAATTGAGCGGCTCGCCGTACACCAGCGGCTCGCAGGTGGATGCGCTGGCGATCGACAACAGCAAGACATATCTGCTGGCGACGGCGCGGAATAGTTCCGCCGACCTGACCATGTACAGCTTCGACTCCAGTGTTGCGGGGAAGCTCGATCCTTCCACAACAGCCACGACCGGCAATGGGACTGAGCCTGCGGGCGCGATTGCGATTGCGACAACGCATTGAGGCCAGGGCGGCAACTCGTTGTGCGTTGGGGACGGGCGAGACGCGACGAATCGCCCACATCTTCGGCATCGAACGACTTCTCAGGCGGTGCGCCGTCGCCTGAATCGGGGCGCGGGGTGCGCTGGACGGCACCCCTTGAGCGGCGGTGCTGGGCAATCTGCGCTGTATGCTTGAAAATGTGCTGGACAAGAGTGTCAAAATCTCCCCGTGGCTTTATTTCCCGATGCTGAATGGTGCTGGAAGTCGATTGCGTGCGTGGGTCCGCCGCGGTGCGAGGCCCGGTTTCGGGATAGCTGTTCTGGCTTCGATTCTGTGTTTCGCGATGCTGAGCGGGTGCTCGCGTTTTCGTCCGAAGCCTGCGGCTCAATACGTGTATGTCACGGCCAAGCAGACCTTTCTCCGCGACCGGGTGGCAGCGGTATCCAACCGGACGGGCACGGTGGAGAACGGGCAGAAGCTCGAGGTCCTGGAACATGGCCGGCGCTTTTTCCGGGTGAAGACGGACAAGGGCGAGGTGGGCTGGATCGACGAGAAGGCGGTGGCGACCCAGGACGTCTACGACGAGTTCCAGGCGCTGGGCGAGCAGCACAAGAGTGATCCGTCGGTCGCGTCGGCGGTTGTGCGGGACGAGGTGAATCTGCACCTGAAGCCGGGCCGGGAGACGGAACGCTTCTACCGGCTGGCCGAAGGCGACAAGATGCAACTTCTGGCACGTGCGACGCTGCCGAAGCCCATGCAGCCCGGAGCGGCGCCGGCGAAGGCTGCGGTGGCGTCAAAGCCTGGCGCGAAGGGCGTGCCTGCCGTAGATACGGCTGCCTCCACGCCACCTCCGATTGCGATGGAGGACTGGTGGCTGGGTCGCGATGCGCATGGGCGAACGGGTTGGCTGCTCTCGCGCATGCTGGATGTGGATGTGCCCGATTCGGTGGCGAGGTATTCGGAAGGACAGCGGATGGTCGGCGCCTATGTGCTGGCCACCGTGCACGACGACGGCATGGACCAGGGCAGCCAGGACATTCCCATCTACATGACCGTGCTGGGGCCATACCTGGCGGGCTTGCCGTACGACTTCGATCAGGTGCGGGTGTTTACCTGGAACCTGAAGATGCACCGCTACGAGACCGCTTATCGCGAGAAGAACATCGAGGGCTATCTGCCGGTCAAGATCTTCATGAGCAAGGATCCTTACGGGAAGGCGGTAGTGGCGCAGACGCCGCTGCCGACCTTTACCTACCGGGTGCTGGCGGCGGATGCAGGGCCGGTGGTTCCCGATCCAGCGACCGGGATGGTGAAGCCGGGGCGGACGATTGAGAAGACGTATCGGCTGGAAGGGAACCTGGTGCGGCGGATTCAGGCTCCGGGGAGTCACGACGATCCGGAGGCGCATCCGGTGGCGGTGGAGAAGAAAGCTGCTGCCGCGGCCAAGGCTGCGAAGAAGAAGCGGTAGGTCCCGGCGGCCGGGGGTGAGCGAGGGTCAGGCGTAGAAGGTGCGGATGGCTTCGACTACGGTTTGCTGCTCGTCGTCGCGGAGTTCGGGATAGAGGGGCAGGGCGAGGACTTCGGCGGCGGCGCGTTCGGCTTCGGGGAAGTCGCCGGGCTTGTAGCCGAGATCTTTGAGGGCGGCCTGCAGGTGGATGGGGACAGGGTAGTAGATTTCGCTGCCGATGCGTCGGGCCGTGAGGTAATCGCGCAGGGCGTCGCGGCGCGGAGCCCGGATGACGTACTGGTGGAAGACGTGGGTGGCGCGCGGGTCAGTCCAGGGGAGGACGATGCCCTGTTTTGTCAGGGCGGCACTTCCGGCGGGTGCGGCGGCGGCCAGGCCTGCGGCGTGGAAGAGTTCGTCGTAGCGGGCGGCACGGTCGCGGCGCTGCTGCGTCCATTGCGGAAGATAGCGGAGTTTGACTGCGAGCACGGCGGCCTGGATGGCGTCGAGGCGGCAGTTCCAGCCGACCTCGTCGTGGAAGTAACGGCGGGTCATGCCGTGGGAGCGCAGGGAGTGGGCGCGGTGGTTGATCTTCGGGTCTGAAGTGGTGACCAGGCCGGCCTCCCCGAACGCGGCTAAGTTCTTGGTGGGATAGAAGCTGAAGGCGGCTGCGACGCCAAGGGAGCCCGCGGGGCGGCTGGGCTGGCCGGGAGACGTCCAGGCGGCGCCGAAGGCCTGTGCGGCGTCCTCGAACAGCAGCAGGCCCGGGAAATCGCGCTGGAGGGCGTCGAAGCCGTCCCAGTCCGCGCATTGGCCGTAGAGGTGGACGGGCAGGATCGCCTTGACGTTCTCGCCGGCGGGCGAGCGGAGAACCTCGGCGGCGTGGTCGGGCGACAGGTTGAAGGTGCGGGGGTCGATGTCGGCGAAAAGGGATCTGGCGCCCACTCGCAGGATGGCGCTAGCGCTAGCGAAGAAGCTGAAAGGACTAGTGATAACGGCTGGAATGGAATCCCAACTCTCCGCCGCTAGACCTGGGGTGCCCAGATTCGTAGCGATACCGCCGGCGGCGAGAACAAGCCAAAGTGCGTCGGTGCCGCTGGCGCATCCAACGGCGTACGAGGTGGCGCAGGACGCGGCTGCTGCGGCCTCAAAACCAGCTACCCAGGGGCCAAGAATGAAGTGTTGCGAATCACACACCTGGGCGATGGCGTCGAGAATCTCCTGCCGCAGGGGAGCGAACTGGCGGGAGAAGTCGAGCATGGGAACTGGGGATGGAATAGGATGGGACACGAAAGCAATGGTACATCTCAGGAAGGCTGAGACCTTTTAGCCATTTTGTGCGTCTAACAATGTTCGCGGTGCGCGAAGAAGGAATCGACCAGTGCGACCGCCGGGCTTGGCTATCTTTCGGTTTGTCGCGCGAAATAGTTGAAAATTAGACAGGATGCTCGTATTGTGAACAGACTTGGCAGTCTGATCCTATTGAAGTACTCGATTCGGGACCTGGCAACAAGGGCGCGAAGTAGGGTCCGGCATACTGTTCTCAAGGCAACCGCCACGTGAAGGAGATCGGCACCATGGAATCTAAGCCGGCACAGAATATTCAAGACACATTCCTCAATACGGTTCGCAAGGACAAGAGCCCGATCACCATTTACCTGGTAAGCGGGGTAAAGCTTACGGGCAAGATCCGGTCCTTCGACAAGTACTCCGTTTTGCTTGAGAACAACGCACAGGAGCAATTGATCTTCAAGCATGCGATCTCGACTGTCGTGAGCGGCCGGGCAGCGCCGCACGCGGAAGGCCGGATTGAAGCCAAGCAGGAATCTCGGGCGCCGAGTAGCGCCAGCGGTTCGGCGGCAGCCGTCACCGAGGCTGCGGGCGTAGCGGGCGATTAGTATTCCCGCCCTCGCCGAGACATCAATTCTCCACCAACTGCGATCGAACAGAACAAGAGGTCACACGTGAGCCTTGTGGAAGCACAGGCCGCTGCATCGCGCGCGGCTGACTCCGCGGTGCGAGGCCGCGGTGGGCAGGAGTTCGCCGTGCTGGTCGCGGTGGAGTTCACGGGACAGCGGCGCAGATTGACGAAAGCGGCGAAGCTGGCTCGGGACGCGGCTGCGGTTGCAGCGGAGGCAGACCTGTCCGCGGCTGCAGAGGTGATGGAAGGCGGCGCGGCCGGGGATCTGGACTTCGAGGCATCGCTCGCGGAGTTTGAAGAACTGGCGCGGAGCGCGGGTGCGGAGATTGCGGCGACGCTGGTGCAGCACCGCGCCAAACCGGATGCGGCAACGCTGGTGGGGCAAGGCAAACTCGACGAGATAGCGGGGGTCGTCGCGTCCACCCGCGCGGACGTGGTCCTGTTCGATCATGATTTGACACCTTCGCAGTTACGTAATCTGGAAGCGAAGCTGCCCTGCCGCGTCATCGACCGGACGCAGTTGATCCTGGACATCTTTGCGCGCCACGCGCGGACCCGCGAGGGCCAGTTGCAGGTGGAGCTGGCTCAACTCGAGTATCAGCTTCCTCGACTCGCCGGGCGCGGCAAAGCGATGTCGCAACTGGGCGGCGGCATCGGGACGCGCGGACCCGGCGAGACGCAGTTGGAAACCGACCGGCGCAAGATCAACCTGCGCATCGATCATGTGAAGGAGCAACTGGAGTCGGTGCGGCGGATCCGCCGGCAGCAGAGGCAGAGGCGCGAGGCCGTGCCGGTTCCCGTGGTCGCGCTGGTGGGGTATACGAACGCCGGGAAGAGCACGCTCTTCAACGCACTCACCGAGGCCGGCGTCCTGGAGTCGTCGAAGATGTTTGCGACGCTCGATCCGAAGCTGAAGCAACTGCAACTGCCCAGCCGGCGGAAGATCTTGCTCTCCGACACGGTCGGGTTCATCCGCAACCTGCCGCACACGCTGGTGACGAGCTTTCGTGCGACGCTGGAGGAGGTGGAGCGGGCCGAGGTGCTGCTGCACGTTCGCGACGCATCCAGCGCAATGGTGGACGAGCAGAAGGTGCAGGTAGAGAAGGTGCTCGCGGAACTGGATGTGCGGGGCAAGCCGGTGATCGAGGTGATGAACAAGATCGATCTCCTGACGCCGGAGGAACGTGCGCGGGTTACGAACGTTACGGGCAGCGGTCCGGTCCGGGTCGCGGCTTCGGGGCTGGCGGGTATTGGGTTGGATCAACTGCTGGCCGCGATCGACACGGCGCTGGTGGTGGACCCGCTGGTGGAAGGGAAGTTCCGCATTCCGCAGTCGGAGGGCGCTGCGTTGGCGGCGCTCGAGGCCGGGGCCGTGGTCGGGCAGAAGAGCTTCGAAGGAAACCTGGTGCATCTGGCGGCACGTGGTCCGGCGTCGCTGCTGGAACGCTATCGTCGATTCCGCGAGCGCCTGCCGGCGGCGAGGGTCTGACCGGCTGAACCATTCTTGACAATAGAGGTTAAACAGAACAGGCCGCCTGTCGGGGAGCGGAGGTGGTGTCCCCTTGCACGCGACCTGTACGACCCAGGACATAGGGTCTTGGTGGTAACTAAAGTTTAGACCTCCCGCGGCAATTGTCAAAGGTTATTTCTAGAAAACCGTAAAGGGGAATACCTGTGCGAATATCGATGATTCCATGCGATTATCGAACTTCGGGGGTTTGACACCCTTGCAAACGCTTTGCTAGAACTAGGTGTACCCAACGAAGCCAAGGCCGCGTCCGTCCCGGGCGGTTCTAAGGATTTTCGGCAGTCCCACGGCCTGCTCCAATCATGGAAATGTTGAATCAACTCGGTGGACTTGTGCTCGGCGCTGTGCCGACCATGATCTTGTTTCTTATGCTGGTGGCCGCTTATGGGTTGCTTGTCCGTCGTCCCTTGGAGCGTGTGCTGGCGGAACGGCGCGCTCGGACGTCCGGAGCGGTGGAGCAGGCTCGCAACGCGATCTCCGAGGCAGAGGCCAAGACGGCTGGTTATGAAGAGAGTCTGCGGCGGGCCCGGGCAGAGCTGTTTGCGGCGCGGGAGAAGCGGATGAAGCAGTGGAGTGCGGAGCGCGATCGGGCGCTGGCCGAAGCGAGAGCGGGGACGACCGAAAAGGTGCAGGCGGCCAAGGCCGAGATCGAACAGAGCGTAGCGGTTGCTCAACTGCAGATTGAAGAGATGAGCGCGGAGTTGAGCGAAAAAATATTGCGAGCGGTGATGCCGGCCGGGACTCGACCGGAGGCGGCGCAGTGAAGAGGGATTGGAAGAGGAATCTGCTGGCGGGACTGACCCTGGCTGTAGTGCTCGGGGTGGGGTTCCATGTGCGGCAGACGCCAGAGCAGGCGCAGACCGCCGCGGCTGCCGGTACGTCTGAAGCGCAATCGCCCGAGAAGGCCAAGTCAGAGCAGGACGCCGACGACGCGTATCTCAAGTCGCCTTCGGTCATTTGGCTCGGCGCAAAACTGGGAATGAACGCCGAACAATCGGCCACCGCGTTCACGGTCATCAATTTTGTCCTGTTGGCGGGGGCTTTCGGGTGGGTGTCGGTGAAGTTGATCCCGAAGATGCTTCGCGACCGGAATACGGCGATTCAGAAGCACCTGGTCGATGCGCGGACGGCGACGGAAGAAGCGCGTGCCCGGCTCGGCAGCGTGGAAGAGCGGCTGGCGAAGCTGGACGGCGAGATCGCCGCGATGCACGCCCAGGCGGAGCAGGATTCGGTCAAGGAAGAGCAGCGCATCAAGGCCGCGGTCGAGGACGAGAAGAACAAGATTCTGGCGTCGGCGGAGCAGGAGATCGCCGCGGCGACGATGCATGCGCAGAAGCAATTGCAGCAGCATGCGGCGGAGCTTGCGATTGAGCAGGCGGCCCGCAAGCTGGTGGTGTCGGCCGAGACCGACCGGCTGCTGGTGCAGGGCTTCGCGCAGCGGTTGGCCGGCGACGAATCGAAGAAGGGACAGAATTAGGTGGCAAGTTCCGCTCCACGATATGCACGGGCGTTCGCTGAGGTGGCGGAATCGGCCAAACTGGATCCTGCAGCAGCGCAGCAGCAGATGCGGGATTTCGCGGACACGCTGGCGGGCAGCAGCGAGTTGCGCGAGTTGCTCGAGAATCCCTCCATCGAGATGGCGAAGAAGCTGAAGGTAGTGGATGCGATTGCCGCACGCATCCGAATGTTTGCCCAGGTGCGGAACTTTATCGCAGTGATTTTGGAACATCACCGCCTGGCTGAGCTGGAAGAGATTCTGACCCAGTATCGAGATCTGGTGGACGCGCATTCGGGTGCAGTTGAGGCTCGGATTACGAGCTCTCGTCCGCTGAACGCTGAGGATCGGGCGCAACTTGAGGAGCAGGTCACGAAGCTGGCTGGCGCGCGTGTTCGAGCAAGCTATGCAGAAGATGCATCTCTGCTGGGTGGTGCTGTGGTGGAGATTGGATCGACGATCTATGACGGATCGGTGCGGGCCCAGTTGCAGCAACTCAAGCAGAGGCTGGTGAACGCATAGGGGCTGGGTCCATCGGAATCGGGCCAGGATTGGTTTGGGAGTCACGGATTTAGGGTTGAATTGAGGTAAGGGAAGAATGGCAAAGATCAACGCGGATGAGATAACCCAGCTGCTCCGCCAGCAGATTGAAAACTACGAGCAGGCGATCCAGGTGGATGAGGTCGGAACGGTGATCTCCCTGGGCGACGGTATTGCGCGCGTGCATGGGCTGGACAAGGTAATGGCGGGCGAGATGCTCCAGTTCCCCCACGGAATTGCCGGACTCGCGATGAATCTGGATGAGTCCGAAGTAGGCGCGGTGTTGCTGGGCGACTATACGGAGATCAGCGAAGGGGACGAGGTTAAGCGCACCGGCACGATTATGTCAGTGCCGGTCGGCGAGGCGATGATTGGGCGCGTGGTGAATGCGCTGGGCGCTCCCATCGACGACAAGGGGCCGATTGTCACCGAGCACAGGCTCCCGGTAGAGCGGTTGGCGCCGGGCGTGGTTGACCGCCAGGGCGTGCGCGAGACGATGGCGACCGGCATCAAGGCGATCGACACCATGATTCCGATCGGCCGCGGACAGCGTGAGTTGCTGATCGGCGATCGGCAGACGGGCAAGACCGCGATTGCGCTCGACACCATCATCAACTCCAAGGGCCAAAACCTGATCTGCATCTACTGCGCGATCGGGCAGAAGCGCTCGTCGGTGGCACAGATTGTCAAGACGCTGGAAGAGTACGGAGCAATGGCCTACACCATTGTGGTCGCGGCGACCGCGTCCGAGCCGGCTCCAATGCAGTATCTCGCTCCGTTTGCTGCGTGCGCGATGGGCGAGTACTTCCGCGACTCGGGACGCCACGCGCTGGTGATCTACGACGATCTTTCGAAGCACGCGGTGAGCTACCGCGAGATCTCGCTACTGCTGCGCCGGCCGCCAGGCCGCGAGGCGTATCCGGGCGACGTGTTCTACCTGCATTCCCGATTGCTGGAGCGGGCGTCGAAGGTCAGCGACAAGCTGGGCGGCGGAAGCCTGACTGCGCTGCCGGTCATCGAGACGCAGGCGGGCGACGTGTCGGCGTACATTCCGACCAACGTGATTTCGATTACCGATGGTCAGATCTTCCTCGAGACCGATCTGTTCAACTCGGGCGTGCGTCCGGCGGTGAATGTCGGCCTTTCGGTGTCGCGCGTGGGATTTGCCGCGGCGATCAAGGCGACCAAGCAGGTGGGTTCGACACTGAAGCTCGACCTCGCGCAGTACCGCGAACTGGCGGCGTTCTCGCAGTTCGGATCCGATCTCGACAAGGTCACGCTGCAGCAGTTGAATCGCGGATCGAGGTTGACCGAGTTGCTGAAGCAGCCGCAATTCCAGCCGCTCTCGGTGGAGAAGCAGGTGGTGATCCTGTTCGCGGGTGTCAGCGGCCTGCTCGACGATGTTGAGGTATCGGACCTGCGCGCGTTTGAGGATGGGTTCTATCCGTACCTCGAGACGTCCGCGGCGACGATCCTGACCGACATCGCGACCAAGAAGGCGCTGGACGACGACATCAAGGCGCGGCTGACCACGGCGGTAAAGGACTACAAGGAATCGTTCCTCGCAGGCCTGAAGGAAATGAACGCTGCCAAGCAGACTGTGGCGGCGGGCAACTAGCAAACCATGGCGAACGTACTCGATCTTCGGCGACGCATCCGCAGTGTGAAGAACACGCGGCAGATCACCAAGGCCATGAAGATGGTTTCGGCGGCCAAGCTGCGGCGCGCGCAGGACCGCGCGATGCGGGCTAGGCCGTATGCACGGATGCTGACCAGCGTGCTGGTGTCGATGGTGCGGCGGACCGATCTGTGCAGCGAACAGACGGGCGAGGTGCTGCATCCGCTGCTGGTCGAGCGCGAAGAGAAGAACGTGCTGGTGGTCGTGATCGCGGGCGACAAGGGATTTGCCGGTGCGTTCAACTCGAACATCGGCAAGGCGGCTCAGCGATTCATTGACGAGCGCCGCGCGCTGGGTCAGACGATTGATCTGGAGCCGGTGGGCAAGAAAGCGATTGCGCTCTACAAGAAGAAATTTGCTCCGGCGAACTACGAGAAGACCGAGCGGCACTACGACAACGATCTTTCGACGCATTACGACACGGTGCGGCATCGCGCGCAGCCGATCGAGGTTGCCGCGGAGCATCCCGGGCTGCTGTTGCGAGTCGGGTTCGACGAGGTGTCGGAGATGGCGCGATCGATCATCGAGCGTTATGAGCGATCTGAGATCGATTCGGTCTATATCGTTTACAACGAGTTCAAGTCGGTGATCTCGCAGCGCGTGGTGGTGGAGAAGCTGCTGCCGATTCGCAAGCTGGGCACGCGCGAGATCACGGTAGCCGAGGAGATGACCGAGGAGCAGAAGGAAGCGGCGGCGCGGGCTGCGAGCACCTCGGGCGTGCCCATCGAAGAGCCTGAGGATGAAGCGGCGGAGCAAGAGGCGAAGAAGTTCGGTACCGCGGATGTGGACTACATCTTCGACCAGCCGCCGGAGAAGTTGCTGCGCGACCTGATGCCGCGGTATGTGACGACGCAGCTCTTTCATGCGCTGCTGGAGTCGGCGGCGGCGGAGCATGCAGCGCGTATGACGGCGACCGATGCGGCGACGAAGAATGCTGGAGATTTGATTGACTCGCTAAGCCTGACCATGAATCGCCTGCGGCAGGCGGCGATTACGAAGGAAATTATCGAGATTGTAAGCGGCGCTGCGGCGCTGTAGTAAGCAAACGAATTCAGGAACGAAGAGACTATGGCAGAAAACATTGGAAGAGTAATTTCGATCAGCGGACCGGCCGTTGACGTGCAGTTCGAAGAGAAGGCGATGCCGCCGATCTACCAGGCGTTGCGCATTGTCAGCGACGGGTTCGATGTGCCGACGCCGCTTTCGGTGATCGTCGAAGTGGAGCAGCATCTCGGCGAGGGCCGCGTGCGCTGCATCGCGATGGTCGCGACCGAGGGCATGGTGCGCGGCATGAAGGCGATCGACACGGGTGCAGTCATCACGGTTCCCGTGGGCCGTGCGACGCTGGGACGCGTGCTGAACGTGCTCGGCGAACCGGTGGATGAGCTTGGCCCGATCAACTCAACGGAGTTCAGCCCCATCCATCGTCAGGCTCCGGCGTTCGACGAGCAGGCGACGTCGGAGGAGATGTTCGAGACCGGCATCAAGGTCATCGACCTGATTCAGCCATTCTTGAAGGGCGGAAAGATCGGCCTGTTCGGCGGCGCGGGCGTAGGCAAGACCGTCATCATTCAGGAACTGATCAACAACGTTGCGACCCAGCACGGCGGCTTCTCGGTGTTCGCTGGAGTCGGCGAGCGGACTCGTGAAGGCAACGATCTCTGGATCGAGTTCCAGGAGTCGGGCGTTATCGACTTGAAGGACTTTCCGAAGAGCAAAGCAACGCTGATCTATGGACAGATGACCGAGCCCCCGGGAGCGCGTCTTCGTGTCGCGCTGACTGGTCTCACGGTCGCCGAGCACTTCCGCGACAGTGAAGGCGCGGACACGCTGCTCTTCATCGACAACATCTTCCGGTTTACGCAGGCCGGTTCTGAGGTTTCGACGCTGCTTGGGCGTATGCCTTCGGCGGTCGGCTACCAGCCGAACCTGGCGACGGAGATGGGCGAGTTGCAGGAGCGCATCACTTCGACCAAAAAGGGCTCGGTGACTTCGGTGCAGGCGGTGTACGTGCCGGCCGATGACTTGACCGATCCCGCGCCGGCGACGACGTTTGCTCATCTGGATGCGACGACTGTGCTTTCGCGTCCGCTGTCGGAACTGGGCATTTATCCGGCGGTCGATCCGCTGGCTTCGACTTCGCGCATTCTTTCGCCGCGCATCGTTGGGCAGGAACACTACGATGTGGCGCAGGGCGTGAAGAAGATTCTGCAGCGGTACAAGGACCTGCAGGACATCATCGCGATTCTCGGCATCGACGAGTTGTCGGAAGAGGACAAGACCACGGTTGCCCGCGCGCGTAAGGTGCAGCGTTTCCTTTCTCAGCCGTTCCATGTGGCCGAAGTGTTCACTGGCATTCCCGGTGCGTACGTGAAGGTCGAGGACACGGTGCGCAGCTTCAAGGAGATCATCGAAGGCAAGCACGATGCGATCCCGGAGCAGGCGTTCTATCTGAAAGGCGGCATTGAGGACGTGCTGAAGGCTGCAGAGAAGATGCAGGCGACGGCGTAAAGTAGGTTCGAGGTTCGCGGTTCGAGGTTCGAGAAAGTACGAATGGCTGAGACAGGTACAAGTTCGGGGCTGTTGGCGGTTCGGCTGGTGAGTCCGGACCGGCTGCTGCTGGATGCGACGGCGGAGGCGGTGGAATTGCCTGCGAGCTCGGGGTATCTGGAGGCGCTGTATGGCGCGGCGCCGCTGCTGGCGGAACTTGGGGCGGGCGAGGTGCGGCTGCATGGCGGCACGTCGGGCGGCCAGAAATTCTTCGTCGCCTGGGGCTTTGTCGAGGTGCTGCCGGAGCGGGTGACGATCCTGGCGGAGACGGCTCTGCGTCCCGAAGAGATCGATACGGCTCAGGCGAAGCAGGATCTCGAAGCGGGCGAGAAGGCCTGGCAAGCGGCTGGCGACGATGGGGCGAAGTACGATTACGCCAATGCGCAGATGCGAGAGGCGGAAGAGAAGCTTGCGTCGGCTGAGGGCAGGAGCACCTAAGTCCAAATGGGAACGGTTACAGCGCGGAGCCCGGCAATCGCCGGGCTCTTGCTTTGCCCTGGACGCCTGCCGTCCGACGCAACTCCACAGAATCGCATCGAGATCCTTTGCTAATCGTCTTGGCTGAGGAGGCGCATCATGCCGGCGGCGGGTAGGTCGGGGGTTAGGAAGCGGGTGGGGTGGCCGAGGACGGCGCCGGCGGCAAGGCGGCCGCTGCGGGCGGCGCCCTCCATGGTGGCGGGCCAGTCGGTGGCGGTCCAGTCGCCGGCGAGGTAGAGGCCGGGGAGGACGGTGCGCTGGGTGGGGCGGTGGGTGTCGAGGCCGGGGGTGACGGAGAAGGTGGCGCGGGCTTCCTTGAGGATGCCGGACTTGAGCAGGGTGGCGTGGGCGGCGTCGGGGAAGAAGCGGTGGAGTTCGGCGAGGGCAGGGGTGAGGATTTGCTCGCGGGTCATGGGGAGCTCGGTGCGGGAGCCGGCGATGACGAGTTCGACATAGCTGCCGCGGTCGGGCGGGTAGCTGCGGATGCGCGACTTGTGGAAGAACCACTGGATGGTGGAGTCGAGCAGCCAGGCGTGGTCGAGGTCGGTGATCTGACGGTCGTACCAGAGCAGGATGGAGATGAAGGGCGCGTGGGTGAAGTGGGTCATCTTCGCGAGGAGGTCGGCGCAGGCGGGCTCTCCGGATGGGTCGCTGAGGGACAGGGTGGAGATGAGGCGCTGGGTTTGTTCGAAGGGGAGCGCGAGGATGACGTCGTCGGCGGTGAAGGACTGCTCGCCGCACTGGAGCTGCCAGCGGCCGTCGGGTTGCTGGGTGAGTTGGTCGACGCTGGAGCGGAGTTCGACGCGGCCGCCGTGGGCACGGACGAGGTCGGCGCCGGCGGAATAGAACTCGCTGAGCGGGACGGTGGGGATGCCGAGGCGGCCGCCTTGCCTATTCTTGAGGAAGACCTCGTAGATGACTTTGCCGGCGTATTTCATGGAGCAGTTTTCGGCGCTGTCGTTGAGGGTGGCGATGAGGAGCGGGTCCCAGAGATGGCGGATGGCGCGCTCGGTCTGACGGGTGCGGCGGTACCACTGGGGGACGCTCTCGGCATCGGGCTGCGGGGCACCGTCGGCGAAGCCCAGCAGGGCGCGGGCGATGGCGAGCTTGTCCGCGATACCGAGCATGGGCGCGCGCAGGAAGCTGGCGGCGTATTGCATGGGCGCAGGCAGGGGGCTGATCTCGATGGTGGTGGCGCGGACGGAACGGGTGGCGGTGGCGGGTTCGAGCCAGGTCTGGCGATCGTACCAGCGGATTTTATCGGCGAGGCCGGCGGTGTTGCAGAAGTCGATGAGGTTGGTGCAGCAGCCGACGACGACGTGCTGCCCGTCGACCACTTCTTCGAGCGCGGGATGCGGGTAGGAGTAGGCGCGGCCTCCGACCCAGGGGCGACGTTCGAGCAGGGTGACCGGGGTGCCGGCCTGGGCGAGGGATGCGGCGGCGTTGAGTCCGGCGACGCCTGCTCCGACTACGACGACGCTGCGCGGGGTGGTCATCCGAGCACCCGGTTCTTTGCGGCCATGGCGGCGCCGCGAGCGAGGATGGCGAGCTTCTCGGAGGTGGAGATGCTGACGCGGGTGCGGAAGACTTCCATCTTGCGGTCGGCGATGCGGGCGAGCAGGCGGTGGTAGATGGTGACGAGGACCCACATGGCGGCGCGGCTGT
>OBLU010001336.1_pt1 | contig 23012 bp, 28 predicted proteins | sample 1518681 | NCBI WGS metagenome assembly OBLU01 (sample SAMEA3539304, study PRJEB22396) | soil metagenome | biome: tundra; feature: field; material: soil | place: USA | collected 2010-05 | depth 0.15 m
CCAACTGTTGTGAACTTCCTTGAAGACCGTTAACTTTGTTATCATACCAATTTTAACTTTCTATTTCTGCCGGTTTAGTTGAATTCCTCACGACGGACAGAACGCCGCGCGGAAAGTGTTGGAGCGGGCTGGAGTTCATCTGTTGACCTCAGATGAATTGACGATGGCGAGAATTGCGGCCTTAAGCGCCGCCGGGAGTTTTGCCCAGATTGAGACGACGCGCGCTAAATCAGCGTCCGCATGTCCATTTTTGTGTCCACTTGTTGAATTTCCCCCGTATTTACTTGTGTTTTCGTCAGGTTCAACTCCTGATGGGTGCACCACTTCAAACCCTTGTAAATAGAGGGTTTTGTGAGGTTTCCCAAAATCTTCTGAATCCCTAAAAAACCCGCTATAGTCCATTCTATAGTCCACGACTGGCGCGGGGTTCAAAATTCAGTTGCAAATCGTTGCCAAACAAAAATGCAACATGAGCAACGAAATCATCGCCGCAAAGGGCACGGAATCCGTCCCTCAGTTTCAATTCATTGAAGCCGGCATCTACCGCAAAACCGCCAACGGCGTTTATTACGAACGCCCCAAAATCAATGGCCGCCGAACCTGGCGTTCGCTGGACACCGCCAACCTCAAGCACGCCCGCGAAGAACTTTACCGCCGCCGTTCCGGCGCGGTCGAGCGGGAGACGCAACAGGCCAAGAAACTCAAAGTGACCGTGGGCGAAATCGTCCGCCGTTATGTTAACGACGGCTACCCCGACCGCCAGAAACAGCCGCGCCAAGGACGGACGCTCCAATGTGAAAAGCGCAACAGCACCGTGTTGCTGAAATACTGGGATGCGTTCACCGTGGACAGCATTTCCCTCCAGCAGTTGGATCGTTACCACGAATGGCGCAAACGGCACATCCGCTGCGGCAAAGGTGACCGGGCCGTGGACATGGAATTGAACACCTTGAGCAACGCCATGCTTTGGGGAATGCGTTGCAACCTCATCCAGCAGCACCCGCTGTCGTTCCGGCGACCGCGCTATTGTTGCGCCAAGAGCGTAAAGCATTGCCGAGATTTCATGCCGCATGACACCGAGGCACTGCATGAAATCGGCAAGCTGCTGTTCGCGGACATTCGTTCGGAAGCCTTGGGCTGGCAATTTATTTTCGAGGCGTTTACCGGTCTGCGCACCTGCGAAACCTTGCAATTGCGGACAGATGCCAAGCCGTATGAGGCGGGCTGGGTTTCGCCAGACGGGAAGTCCCTGTGCGTTCGCCGCGCCAAGAACCAGCAGTCCGTCAATCCGCTTGTGCGGGTGCATGACGGATTGGCCGCGCTGTTAAAAGCCCACCGCGAATGGAAACAGAACCGCTATCCTGATTCGCCCTGGTATTTTCCCAGCTACCGGAATCCCGAAACCGCTCACAGTGATGTCGGTGCGCTGGGCCAGGCTTTGCGCCGACACGAGAAAAAGATTGGCCGGAAAATCACGAGCCACGGAATGCGGGCATTTTATGTCACCGTTCGCCGGTCACATGGCATCCCCGACATTCAGATTGCGTGGGAAATCGGCCACACCTCCGCCGGGAAAACACTGGCCTCAGTTTACGGCGGCGTCCCGCCGCACTGGCTGATGGATGATGGTCCCAAATTGCAATGGCTGCCAGTTGGAGGTAAGCCAGCATGGGATGCCATCATTTCGGCTCCAAAAAAGCCTCAATATCCGGCTCAAAATAGCGACGATCCCGCCAAGTGTTCTGACCCAATTTCAGAAACTGCCACCGAATTTTGCCCGGAACCGGCTCGTCCTGCCACGGAATCGCCCGACGCTCAATCGTGTCACCCGACACCGAAATCTTCCGGGCGGCCTCCCGCCGCGACAACCAAATATTCATATCCTGAAGCTCCTTTCTCTCATAATTAATTTGAAGTTTGACCCAATTTTATGAAACGAAACCACAACCTATTCGCCGGTTTGTTTTACGCCGCCGCGTTCGGGGCCCTGCTCGGTTGGGCCATCGGCACGCTTATCCGCCGGCACCGTGAACGACAACAATGCCAGGTGCCACCACCGCCCTTGTCATCCCCGCCGGTCATCCGTTCACCGAGGCCGCAGTCCTCGTCGCCTTCGCGATGGAACTAATCCCGCAAACAGAACCGACAGATGTTTCAGCGTTTTGTTCCAACCGGCTGTTTGGTCATCACACCTGTCAAATGATGTGTTGAATTTGTATTTGGTTGATATGGCCATCTGTCCGATGGAATTTTATTGCCGGTAAAATCATTGTGGCTGCCGCCGTTCCCCGCCGCCGTTGAGATACTTGGTGGTTTGGCGACCATGCACACTGGCCATGAGGCCGGCAGTAATGCGCCCGTAGAAATGCGTTTCCATTCACCGCCCGTGTTGCCCGCTGTGGTTGCACGGGCTTTTTCCTTTTTTCCATCGGGACTCTGTCCATTGGTGATTCCATGCGGGAGTTGGCGTGCGCCGATTATTTTGCCATCACTTTCCCGCCTGCCACTCAATCACTCTGGTTGCTCCGCGCACCGTTCGCGCCAGCAGAGCTGATCACTTCCGGTGCTTTTTGCTCCGCCGCCCGCCTTTCAATCGCTGCCGGCTTCGTTTGCACCTTTTGCCGTCGGTTTGTTTTGGGTCTTGGTGAAAAACAAAACGCTCCGGCAAATCGGAGCCAAACAAGAAAGAAAATAAAATGAGCAAAAATAAACCGGCAGAAACTGCCACCAACAAACCCGCACACGAAATCCGCATCAATGGCATCCGAGCCACGATCTGGAAAAACGACACCGAAAAAGGCCCGCGCTTCAACACCACGTTCGAGCGCAGCTACAAAGACGGTGAAGAATGGAAAACGTCGGATTCTTACGGACGCGAGGATTTGCTTTTGCTGGCCTACATGGCTCGCGAAGCATTTGCATGGATCGCCAAGCAACCCACCAAGTAAAACCTCAACGGCTGGCGGTCGAACCGGCCGCCAGCCACTTCTTCTTATGATTTTACCAGTTCAATCGAAATTCCAACTCGGCCAGGTGGTCATCACCCGCAACGCCCACGACACCCTCAAGGCCAACGACGTTCAGACAGCTTTGCTACGTCACGCCAGCGGCGACTGGGGTGAGTTGGAGGCCGAAGACCGGCAGGCAAACGAATCGGCACTCCGTTCCGGCGGTCGGTTGCTGTCGGCGTATCAGGATGGCAATGGCATCCGCTTTTGGATCATCACAGAAGCAAACCGGCAAATTTCGACGGTCTTGCTGCCGGAGGATTATTAATTACACGCTCCCCGCGAGGGGAGCTTTAAGCGGCATCGAAGCAACCCGGCAGGTTTCGACCGCGTTGCTGGTGGAGGATTGCCAACACCTTTTCAAGCTCTCCGCATAGTGGCATTAACATCGTGACTAACCATATTTTGCTAATGCCACACCACTGTCATTAGGCACCATTATTGCTGTTTTCTGGCGAGCGAGCCAGTCGGTCTTCGGGACGAACATGCAAACGACATAATATACAATAAAGACAATGTAAATCGCACATTTCTGATGCCTGCATCAGTGTTTTGAAGTCTGGCTGGGGTGTCTCATTTTGGTGCGTTACGACCAGAGAAAATATAACTATGAGCAATGCAACTTTGGATGCCTCCATGATAGTTACGGTAAAAATGCCCGGACGAAAATGCGCTAGATTAACAAGGAATCCGTTTGACCATTTGCAGCCTTAAAAACATTCGAGAGAAAAATGATTATATGATAGTGGAAATTCCGAAGCCCAAAACCGGCAACATTGACGAGTTTTTCCAAAATGAGGCCATCCAAAACATGATGCAGTTGGGCACCGCCATGCCGATGCCTACTCGCCAACCTTCCGGTGAACCCGGGGTCTCCTTTTGTTTCCGGGAAACCAGCGAATATATCCGCCAGTTAAAACAGCCGAAATTCGGGATCAAGTATGGTCGTTTCGTCGTGAATAACGTCCATGTTTTTAAGGTAGCGCTAGTGATCGTTGTGGATGACACCGGCGCGAACCATAGCATCGTCGAAATGGACATCAACTGGCATGACCTCGTTACCGGCCAGGATGTCATTTCTGCATTAGCCTCCGGGGGGCAAATGTTCCTGAGATGCTATGGAGACAATTGGACTTGTGAAAAATTGATTAAGTTGCCCGGAGATGAAGGGCTCGAAGACTTTGCCCAGTCATTCATAAGGCAGGTCGAAGACACCGAGCCATGGCAGGCAGTTGATTTCGGTCATGCAGCATCCACCATCGCCAGCAAGTTCGACCTTAATGAATTGGTGCTGGTTGAGTTGCCAAAACAAATGGCCAGCTTCGAAGGATCGGGAGATTTCGACAGCGAGAATACTTTCGAGGAATTCGAGTCGGAGGCATCAACGGAGCAACGGCCCGCAGGATATTCTGAATTTCTCCAGCACCATTGCAACCCCCTGGCGACTTCGGGCCAGGAGGGGCATTCAAAACACGAGCTGCGGGACAACAGCCATGTGATGGCCGAGATCGGTCGAAGTTACATCGAGGCGGCCGACCTTGATCCTGTTGTTGACTTGCTTACTCGCTTGAGAATTCTACACCCGGACGAAGCCGATGTCGAAACCTTGAAGCGCAGGCACTCCAAAATCACGATATTCATTGACGGCTACAATGATGACCCGCGCGAACTGTTTGAAATTCCAGAAGTTCGCCACTATTTTCAAAGGGTTCATGCGATGTGGCCATATGGCCTGTTTTTTTTCAGCCGCGAAACAAAGACTCTTCAGTTATTGACTTTGTGCCATGTGGGGAAAGTGGTTCAACACGAAGCTTCCGGTGCGACATTTCAGGTGACCAAAGACGAAGTTGGGGAATTCATAAGATCTGCCTCGTCCCACAGCCTTCAAATCGCCAACCGGATTGGCTGGGGGGTGTTGCAAACAGCGAAATTCGTCGGGGAACTTCACGACCTTTTTACCGTAGCAGCCGCACCCATCACAGAGGCGCAGGAATCTGACGAGAAGCGGCGTCAACGTCACCATGGATTCATCCACTCACACCATGAGACGCTGGCCAATGTTGCCCGGAGCGGGTATCAGGAAGAAGGACGTGGTCTCGTTATGGTTCTCCCGCCGGAGCCAGGCCAAAACGGATTTGGAGCCATGTTCATCAATCAAGCTGGACTGCAGGCAAGCGGCCATGTCATGCAGTCAGCCCGAATGGTCGAACGATATGACCCTCATACCCAATTCGTAGTCAGCCTCTATGAGCCAGATTCCCCTTCAAATTCTAGCTCAAGTTACACGGTGAGGATGCCCTAACAAAACTGCGCCTGTTTGCCATGAAATCCGATCTACAATTAAATATGAATGCAACCAATGGATCTCTATTGAATAATCCTACGCCAGATGCACCGACTAGCAGGCAAAAGGTTCCCCGGCCGCCAGCCACCGTCGAACAGCAAAAGCTGGCCATGGAATTATTTAGCCAGGGCAAAACCAAAAACGAAGTCGCGACGATCATCGGCTTGAGCTGGGCACAAGCGGATTCCATCAAGCAAAAGATGAGGGTCAAGATTGCTGGCCCAGATTCCGACGGCGAAATCGTCATGCCGAATGGTAATGAAACCGCAACCGCTGGACATGGAGACGGCGCGTCCGTCATTGTCTCCATTGGCGGTCCGGCGGTTCCCGCAAATGTTACTCCACATCAGAAGCAACTAGCGTTTGATATGTTTCGCGCCGGCAAGACAAAAGGTGACGTTTGCCGGGCTCTCAATTTGAGTATCAGTCAGGTCAAGACCCTCAAACAGACATTTAATGCAAAACATCTCACTAAACCATGGGAAACGCCGGAGGACTGGTTGCAACCTCAAGAGTATATTTTAAGCGATGACAAAGTTAAGGAAAAGGCCGGAGACGCGCCGGTCTGGCTGCTAATTCAGGCGTTGCACCGGGGCGGACGCCTTTTAAAGGGCATCCTGCCATTCTGCGGAGATTCAGAGCAAATGGTTACCGCCGTCATGACGCGGGAACAATGGTTTGAAGAGGTCAGCAAGCTGGTGATGGAAAAAGGGACTTTGCGTGACGCCATCGAAAAAAAGTGGGGGGCGATTGTCAAATGCGTGACCACCGATACCGGCACCAAGGAAAAACTCGTTCCCACACCTTATGGTGCCTACCTGCTTCACCAATTGGACATTCGTTATGTTCCATCGGAATCGTCCTTTTACCGATATTTTCCTGAAGGCAATGGGCATGAGAAAGAGGGCACATGGGAATATGTCACGGTGACGGAAGTGGAACGCGACATAATGGAATGGGTTGTGAAAAAGGAAATTGAACGGGCCTCCTTGGAGCAAAAGCAGATTTCGCAGGCACTTTACTATATGCGACCGCTTGGAATATTCACCCAACACAATTTTTCAACCAACCCGTTGCATGTTAAAAACGGCATGTTGTTTTTTGAAGAAGAGGAATTGGTGCCTCCAAATCCGGCTTATTTCTCGCGCTCCAAGCTGCCGGTGTTATTTGATGCCAAAGCTGGGGAGACCCCGAAACGATTCCTGCAGTTTTTGGATGAGGCCAGCCTGCTGCCGGAGGACAAGGATCTGTTGCAGCTATGGTGCGGGTTTGTCCTTTTGGGTGACAACAGCGTTCATAAAATCATGATGTTCAATGGCGACGCCGGTTCGGGCAAATCCACCTTGATTGAATTGCTGGAACGGATGCTTGGCCATGAGTCCATCGCCACCTTGAACATTGAACGGCTGGATGACCGGTTTGAGCTCGGTTCATTCTTTGAACGAAGGTTGCTAGTCGCTAAGGATGTAGGGGCTGACGCGCTTAACAGTCAGGCTGCGCACATGTTGAAAGCGCTGTCAGGCGACAGCCTGATCAAGGCAGAAATCAAACACCAAAACCGGCGGGTTTCACTCAAGGGCCCGTTTAATATCACGATTACTTCAAATTCAGACCTTTTCATCAAACTGCATGGGGATGCCGATGCCTGGCACCGGCGGTTGGTCATTATTAAATTCCGCAAAAAGAAAGGGCTCGTGCCTGAAAACAAACTTGCCGACAAAATGTTTGAAACCGAGGGCAGCGCGATTTTGAATTGGATGATCAAGGGTGCGATTCGCGCCCGCGCCATTCTGGATGAAAAAGACAAGTTCCCGAAATCGGCCGAACAGATTAAACGGGTTAACGAACTGCTGCGGTTGTCTGATTCCGTCAAAGCCTTCGTGTCAGAAGAGCTGCAGTCGGATGCCAAAGGCAGCATTACCACGGCAGACCTTTATGAAGCGTATGAAAATTATTGCGCACGCAACCGGGTGCTCCCTACGCCAAAGGGCGCCTTTGAACGCGAGATCGTCATGCGCATTCAAGAAGAATGGGGCGGTGAGAAAGGCATGATAAAAGATCCGAAAACAGGTGCCCCATGCCGAGGTTACCGTGGTGTCTCATTCCGGACAAAAGCGCATCCAACGGAACCAACATCTGACGACGTGCCGTCTTGAGTGAATTCATAGGCCGAAGATGTTCAAAAAAGATATGTTAGATATGTATGGTTAATGAGCACGGCAGAAATTCAGTCGTATTCTATAAATCAAATGCCAAAACGATTGATTATCGCAGAAAAGCCTTCAGTGGCTAGAGACATAGCCAGCGCATTGAGAATCCCAGCGATCGGGCACGGCTGCTTTGAGTCACCTGAATTCGTGGTCTCATCCGCTGTCGGGCATCTGCTGGAAATAATTCTGCCGCCGGAACTTGACCATGCCAAAAAACGATGGTTGCTAAATGACTTGCCGCTCCTGCCCGCTCGGTTTGAGCTGGCTCCGGTCAACGACTCCAATAGCCAATTAAAATTGCTTCTTGGCCTGCTGAAAAGAGCGGATGTCACCGGGGTAATCAATGCTTGTGATGCCGGGCGCGAAGGGGAATTGATTTTTCATAACATCATGCGGCATGCCAACTGCCGCAAGCCGGTTGAGCGCCTATGGTTGCAATCAATGACGCCGACTGCCATCCGGGACAGCTATCATAAATTGAGAACAGGCAAGGCGATGGAACCACTCGCCGATGCGGCCGTAAGCCGGGCGGAAGCCGACTGGCTGGTAGGCATCAATGGAACCCGGGTGTTGACCGTCACGGAAGCCCAACGCCAGATGACGCCCGTCGGCCGGGTGCAGACGCCGACCCTGGCATTGATGGTTAATCGCGAGCAGGAAATCCGCGACTTCAAATCCAAGAAATACTGGCTGGTAAAGGCCACATTTCAGGCCATCGCCGGAACCTATGCAGGCACATGGTTTGATCCCGAATTTAAGGGCGAGGGCAAGGCTGAGCGGATTTGGGAAAAATCAAAGGCCGAACAAATCGCCAATGCCTGCCTCGGACGCAGCAGCACGGTGACCGACCAATCCAAACAAGTCACCAAAAACTGTCCTTCCCTGTATGACTTGACGACCCTGCAACGCGAGGCCAATCAGAAACTAGGATTTTCGGCAGCACACACCTTAAAAATCGCCCAAGTGCTTTACGAAAACTACAAAGTGCTGACCTATCCCAGAACTGATGCCCGCGTCCTGCCAGACGACTATGTCCCCGTGGCCCAAGCCACCATGAAAATGCTTTCCACTCATCATGCGCCGATGAAAGGTTTCGCAGGGCAAGTGATAGCCGATGGTTGGATTAAGCCAGACAAACGCATTTTCAATTCCGCCAAGGTGACTGACCACTTTGCCATCATTCCCACGACCAACGAACCCAGAAACCTGCCCGCCGACGAATCGGCGCTATACAATCTGGTGGCCCAGCGATTTGTGGCCGTGTTTTTCCCGGCGGCTGAATATCTGGAAACCGAACGGATTTCCCGCGTTGAATGTCAGGACAAGGAAATCAACCACTTCAAAAGCCGTGGGAAAGTTACCCAGAACGCCGGCTGGACGGTGGTGTATGGGGCAGACGCGGAGCCGGCGGATGACCAGGAATTCAATGCTGCCCTGCCCGCAGTGGATGCCGCCGAACGGCCCCCGGTCAAAGAGGCCAAAGCCGTCGGTGAAAAAACCAAGCCGCCGCAGCGCTATACCGAAGCTTCAATCCTGTCGGCGATGGAATCAGCCGGACGGGGCATTGAGGATGAAGAATTAAAAGATGCGATGGCTGGCCGGGGACTCGGAACGCCTGCCACCCGTGCAGCCATCCTCGAAGGTCTCATCCATGCCGAATATCTGGTTCGGAAGAAAAAAGAATTACACCCGACCGAAAAGGCGTTCGCGCTCTTGACTAGGCTCAAATCGCTGGCACTCGAAAGCCTATGCTCGCCGCAATTGACCGGCGAATGGGAATTCAAATTGCACCAGATAGAACGAGGTAAATTTCAGCGGACAGTCTTCATGCAGGAAATCCACGCGAATGTTTCAAGCTTGGTTGCCAAGGTCAAGCAAACCGCGCCCAAGGTGGAAACCAGCCCGGATTTGTGCTGCCCAACATGCAAAAAGCCGCTGCAAATACGACCGGATGCTTATTGTTGCCCGGACCGTCATGTGTATCTAAACAAGCAGATTGCCAAACGGCCCATGACGCTTGAGGAGTTCAAAACCTTGACCAGCAAGGGAACCGTCGGGCCATTGGATGATTTTGTGTCCAAGGTAGGTAAACCATTCTCAGCCAGCTTGGTCATAGATGAAAATGGATTTCCCAAGTTTAACTTTGACCCGAAGGAAGTCCCTGCAAAGACGTTGACCATCGGCCCATGGAAAGTCGGCGTCGGCGAACGGTTTTATGCCGTGGAGAAGAAAAATCTGAAGTTCAATGTTGGCCGGCAAATTGCGCAGCGACCCATTTCAGAAAATGAGCTCGAAGAATTGCTTGTAAACAGCAGAACACCTTTGCTCTCCAACTTTATCTCCAAAGCGGGGAGCCCTTTCAGCGCATACCTAGAGCTGAAAAACAGCGGCAGGGTGGAGTTTGAGTTTGAACCGCGACCTCAAAACGGGGCTTTGGCCGGCGCGCGTTGAGAATCGGTCATTGTCTCTTCGTAAGGACATCTTTGGCTCCGCCTAAATGAACAAAGTTGGTGAAAACCATTATGAAACTAGAACAACAAACCCTGCGATCTGCCACCACAACCAGTCAGCCTAGACGCACCGCGTCTGGCACATCATCAAACCCCAAATTCGGCGTCGCCGAATGGGCCGAGGCCAGCGTCAACATCGGCACTGGTTGTTCCCACAACTGTCGGTATTGCTTTGCCTCTTCAAATGCAGTCTTTCGGCGTCAGATTTCCTCCCGTTCTGATTGGACGACCGAGCGATTGAAAACCAACTTGCCAAAGGCTAAGAAGCATGAGGGGACAGTGATGTTTCCGACCACGCATGACATCTCTCCTTTCTATCTGGAATCGGCGGTCACCACCCTGCGTCAATTATTTGACTTGGGCAATCAGGTGCTCATCGTGTCAAAGCCCCATGTGGTCTGCGTCGAGCGTCTATGCAAAGAATTTTTGGAATTCAAATCCCAAATCCTGTTTAGGTTTTCCATCGGCAGCCTCGATGAATCGCTGACCGCATTCTGGGAGCCGGGCGCTCCGAAAATTCAGGAGCGAATTGAATGCCTCCAACTTGCCCATGCCACCGGTTTCGCCACCAGCGTGAGCATGGAGCCGATGCTTGCCGGCACCGATGATGCCGTCAAAACCTTCCACGCACTCGCTCCTTTCGTTACCGACAAAATCTGGCTCGGCAAGATGAATAAAATCTCGCAACGCGTTGATCAGCGTGAACCTCATGTCCGCCGCCAGTGCATCCAGTTGAACCAACTCCAATGTGACCATGAAATCTTGCGGCTGACTAAAGCCTTGAATGGTCATCCAAAACTTGAGTGGAAGGATTCCATTCAGGAAGTCATCAGTCGCTATTAGGCATCCATTCCTTGTCAGCTCATCAGGCCAACCTATTTAGGTTGGCCTTTTATATTTCCACTCAGCTACTTGGACTTAAAAGAGGCTTCGCCAAAAAACTAGCCGGCGAATGAAATCGCCGTCAAACAAGTTTTTGAAAGACGGCGAACCGAACCAAAACGCAGTCAAACTAACATCGCAATCAACATTTATGAAAATCAAAGAAATACAAATCACGGTAAACGCCGGCACGGCACATGGTCGTGGTCCGGGGCATCACTATCATGGCGTGCGTGTTTCCATAACGCGCAAAAACAGCGGACGGTGGACGGTGGACATCCTGGAAACCTGGGGCACGGACAGCGGTTTCGACGAAGAGCAGTGCAGAAAGCAAGCCGTCGGCCGGGACGCGACACTGAATGCAGCCGTCGAACGGGCCGAACGACTGGCGATGGCAGCAGGGATTGAAAAGTCATTCTTGGCGCAATCGCTTAGTCAGGCCGTCAGCCAAGCCAACGAGGCGATCCATGCTACCAAAGACAATCAATAGAAATCGAAGTCAAACTTAAAAACCTATGAATAAAAAGCAAATCGAAGTCAGCGTTACAACCGGCAAACCCTATGGTCACGTCCCCGGACATTATTATCACGATGTCGAAGTTTCCATAGAACGAAAAGCCACTGGCCGTTGGGTAGTGGACGTATTGGAAACATGGGGTAACTGTCAGGGCCACGATGAAGAGCATGGCCGAACGCACATCATCGGCCGAGGACCCACGCTTGATGCTGCCACGGACCGGGCAATTCAACTGGCCGGCGCGGCAAACATCAATCAGGAATACCTGGTGCAATCACTCAGTCAGGCCGCCAGCGAGGCCGAGGAGGTTCTGGAAACCGAACAGGAGGCTGGAGTGGTAATACCCTGCCAAACATAAAATTTCACAAATAAAACTATGAATACAACAAACGATAAGAATAAAAACACACCACGCATCATCACGGTCAAGTCAAAGCCTGATGGCTCCGTGGAGATGATCGAACTAGGTAATTCGGACAATGCCTTGAAGTATGCGGCAGACTTAATCTCGAAAGGGCAATTTACCAATGGCATCAATTTGCTCAAAATCTTGGCAACACTACGCCCGAAAGACCCGGAAGTTTTGCAAGAATTGGCTCACGCCTTGATCGGGGTTCACCAGCCAAAAGACGCGCTTCTTTACGCCCAAAAGCTGATGCAAATCTCGCCGAATTGTGCGATCTCCGTATCCTTGCTTGGCATGTGTTATAGTTCACTTGGCAATACTTCAGAAGCATCGAAGGCCCTTGAGAAGGCGTTTATCGCCGAATTTACCGGGATCGAATCCTTCCGGTTCGTGGTCGCCTTGGCGATGCTCCTGGAAGAGCAAATCCCCGAAGCCGAAAAATTGGTGCAGAAGATCCATGAAATGGAACCTGATGACCAATTTGGCTGGGTGGCCTTGGGTAATATTTTTCGGACCCAAGGAAAAATATCTGAAGCGAAGGGTGCGTTTAACCGGGCCATCTTAATTGCTCCTGCTTCCGATCTAGGCGAACTGGCTTTGCAACTCTTGGTTGAACTAAAAACAAATCAAACCTCAGACCCATCAAAAAACTGAATTAATTTCAAAGCAGCGCCGGTGGTAAACGGCGCTGCCTTCTCACGCTTGGAATTTACTCACTGCCTTGGCAAAAAGATGCCCCAGTAATATTCAGGGAATTGTTTTGTGAAACGTCGCATCAGAGTTCGATAGACCCTCACAAATGCGTAAAAGTCCGTCCAACCGGCTGTGGCACTTTTGGCCGTTGGCGAAAAGCAAAAGAACCGCTGTTGCAAAAACAGCAATTGGGTTTCGAGCGTCAAGGCCAAGCCCTTTTGCTTAAGTTCAATGATTTTGACCAGATCCTCTGGTTTCTGGGAAATGTCTGCCTGGAAAACCTGCGGCCATTTCCGCAGAAAATCCACCAAACTCTTTTGAGCTTGGCCCATTTTTTCCGGTGACGCCTTGATCAGTTGGCCTACGAGGAACGATGCATTTAAAACGACGCGGGCGGTTGTGATCACGTCGAGCAAATCGCCAGGAGGCGGGCGCAGTTTCGGCAAATTGCCGGTGTGATGCCAGCCACCGAGGACGAAGATTCCGCGATGGAATTCGTCACCGAGCTCTTTCAAGGCATCAAACGCGACCACCAATTCATTCCAGTCGGCGACATGGATCTTGTTTGCGACCCGGTCAACGACTTCGCGCACGTCATTGGGGGAGGCGATTCCTGCGGCGAAAGATTTAGCGGCAAAACACAAACTGGCACGGTGGCTAAGTAAGATGGCCTGCTGCCGCTGCCACAGCTCATCGTCGCGATTAGGATCTAATGCTTTCTGCGAATCATTGGCGGCTGACATTCCGCCAAATTCCAACTTTGGCGGTGGTGGAGTTGTTGAGGCTAGTCTCATAGGCTGAATCCTGGTTTGGGTGTGATTGGTGATGGTATGGCACGCGTTATTTTAGTGGTTTTCAAGTGCCCCTGGGCCTCGCGGATGTCCGAAAGAATTTCTTGGACGTCCGCACTGGTGAATCCCGAATCCTGTAAATCCGCCTGGAGCGCGTCGGGAGCCGACTCGGCGGGGTTGACTATAGTTGTCATAATTTCTGATTGTTGATTTTCCACGCCCCCCAGCACGGACGGTTGTCCAGCGAGGAGGCTGAGAAAGGATTTAAGCGTCGCCAATCGAATGCGGCGGCCCTGGAATTGAAATGATATAACACTGCCATCTTTGCGGCGGCGGAAGTCGGTGATTTTGCCGGATTTAACCAACTTGTCCCAACGGTCTTTGCGCAGGTGGCCATTGGAGTCCAGCAGGGCGATGGCCAATACACGCGCATCCAATGTTTTAGCCTTGGGATACATCGGCAGCGCCTTGCGCTGGCCTTTGCCACGGCCAGAGGCAAATTGAATCGTCCAGGCGAATCCCTGCAACTCCTTCAAAAACTTTGGGCGCAGGTCGAGTGTTCGCCGGCCATTGCTGTTGCAGAATATCAAGTGAATGTGCCGCGTCGCAGTGTCAGAGTGAATCCACCCCAACATGGATGCAATCCGCATGAATTTCTGAAAATCCTTGGCTGCTTGGAGCAGCCGCCGGTCAATGTCGGCGAGCTGTTCCGGCGAAGCCCCACGAGGCGTTTGAACCGAAATAATTCCCGTCCGGCATACGCGCTTTGCCCGTGGATCATGATGATAAGCCAAGAGCAGTTCCGCGAGTTGGCGAGGCGTTCCCTTTGCCACGCCGACATCCAAGCCGTCATAGACCGCGACCACTTTTTTGGGGTTGGAAAAATACTTGATGGCCCTCACCGGACGGCTGGTGGCTTTGAGATTCACAATGGCTAAAGGGGCACTCATGGGAACATTCCTTTCACCAATTCGGCGGCCTCGTGGAGGGTTTCAGTGTCCACCGAAGTGCCCCTTGAGACCCGCAGAGATTGGTTAATCAGCACCCCAAGTCGCCTCAATTCGGTGGCTGATTCCACGAGTTGTATGAGGTTCAAACCCGTCGTGTGAGCCATCAAAATAAATCCTACAGTGCGTCCTCGAATGCCCCGTGGCAGGCTCGAAAGCGGGCCTGCCAGACCTTGCGGCAGGCGTGCGCGACCGAGCACAACAGCGGGATTTCTGCCCCTCATACGCTCCCTCCTGTCGCTTGATTCGACACCCCCGCAACACTGTTTTCGCCTTGGTTGTCCGTAGAGTCGCATGTCAGGCCAGCTACGTTTTTCAGGGCCTGCGGCCCCGAAAAACTGCTGGTCAAAGGGTCTAGCGACCCCTTGAGACCCTGTGTGGCCGCTGGCACGGCCAGCGCAGCCGCCATGGCCCGACCGATGCGCGGGCCAGTGACGGTGCGTAAGACGCCGCGTGTGCATGCCTTGAGCACGTCGGCTTCGAGGATGGCAACGGCGGCAGGGGGAAGTTGCGCCACGCCCAATAGAGTTAGGCGCTGGCGTATGAGTGCTGATAAACTTGGCAGGAGTGCTTTCTTCACACCTGAATTATCACCAGCGGGGGGTGTCGCTTGCGGAATTATTTTAAGAATGCCCCAAGTTTTGTGTGGCACGCCTATCAGCAAATGGAAAGCCCGCCGAAGTTTCCTTCGACGGGCTTTTCACACCTTGCGGGCTACTGCATTATTTATCTCGCTATCCGATTCCCAAACGCAGCTAAATCTCCTCGGTAGCCTCGCTCATTTCTAACGAGCCGCCCCCTAGTGCCTTTCAGCGAATGGTGGCGTGTAATCATCTTATTATAATCCATTTTTGTGTTTCCTCGCTTAAAAAATCAAAAGATCTTCCCCGAGCACCTATCCTGCTTTTCACATACAATCACACCCCTCAAGGGTTGCTCCCTGTGCGCGTGCCCATGCGAACAACTCCTGCCGGTCGGTGCAGCAGATTTTTGGCGAACTCGCGAACGAACGGGATGAAATCACTGCTGGATTGTTAAAATGACGGCAGCGGGCGGAATGAAGTTTGCAAGTCTTAACCCCATGCTTAGTCGCATAGGTCAAGAACTCGCCTGTGTTCCAGTTGGACTGCCGCCAGGCTTGAAACTGGTCGTTGGCGTCAGATTGAATTCGGTTCCAAAATAGTGTCATGAATATTCCTTTCCGCACATTGGTTGCAGACCGAACTGTCTATGTCTGCCCCGCAAATATATTGCCCACCGGGGAGATGACCGGGATGTGAGAAGACCTCGATGGGTTTCGTTTGACCGCAGGCATCACAGTTGACCAGGTCTGGCTGGTTAACTGAGCCACCCGACAACGAAAGTTCGTATTCCCGGGCGTCACTGATATGCGAGCAACACTCCAAACGACCGCTGCGCAGGACATGAAATTCAAAGCCTCGGCATTCACAGTTGCCATGACCGCTGCGATCCACGAGGTTGACCTGATATTCGGTGACCCCGTCCGAACTGACGACAATATAATAGTGCGGCTTACCGAGAATCGGCTTAACCACATGTTTCACTTTCACTTTCACAAATTGATTCCTCCCATATATTATTTTAGGGTTTCACACTGAGTTTTGCGGAATTATTTTTGAAAAACGTGAAATTTCTTCTCGGACACTTCGGACGCACTTCTACTACTTCTTACGTTAGAAAAAGGGGTTTGTAATTGTTAGTATAGAAGGAGGAAAATAATATAAGAGGTATATTCAAACTGCGTCCGAACTGTCCGAAGCACAATTTGTTTTCGGCTTTCAATCGCGCCTAACTCCAAATCGCCGCAGAGGCTCATATAGACTCCTATCGAGCAGCAGTGCGGTCAGTTGGTCGCCCGGCGTGCAGAAGGCCAGACTGTTCAGCCTTCTGCGTCGTTATAGTAGGGTTCTGTTACCTCCGAAGGAAAGGGATATGGTTTCAAGCGGAGAGAGCTTCCAACACAAACCAACCCTGCTGCTTTGGGGGCAGGGTGGCTATTATGGCACTGTCAATATATCTCCCCTTGCGCCACACTTTGATTGCCTTGCCTCCCAGGCCACGGATGTATCTGGGAACTTTCACAAATCCTTGCGGCACTTTCGTCGTGTGAATTTTCCAGTCCAGATAGTCCCGAAACGATTTCCAACCCCAGCCACCCTCGAATCCGGGCAACACTTGCGAATCTGAGTCAAACCAATCCTGGTATTTATCGTGAAAAGCCTGCCATTCGTGCTTGTCGCTGCTGGCAAGATTTCCCGAAGGCACCCATCGAATGAGACGACCACTATGGTCTAGTTGGGCACGAATGCCGTCACAATCCGCCTCTAACACGAGGCGGAGCGCATTATGCCACCATTTGCATGATGAAAGCCCTTTGGCGGAGCGAGCGACGATTGAAACGGTGATTGTCCTGTTATTGATTACAATTTGCTTTTTTGTTTGCATAACAGTGTGTTTGTCGGCGTTTTACCGGCACAGCCCGATTCCTTTCCATCCCCGTTGAGGCTTGTAACTACAGGGGTCCAAGATGTCATGGCGCAAGGCCGCACCGTATTGAGCTGCGATGGCTTTTTCGATTTGACCGCCGAAGTCATGTCGCGGAACCGGTGTCCAGCCTCGCTCTGCAAACCCCATTGACGCCAGAGCAACTGGCTGACATCGACAACTTGCCATCTGAAATATTGCCCCGCCGCAGAAATGGCAAGCTGGACGTGGAGGGAAGCATCAGCTTGATGCAATTGGTTGATCCGGTTGACCTTTGGAAGAAAAAAGCAAAGTTCGGAACCGCTTTGCATTTATTAAAACAGGCCATTGGGACCAATCCGGTTCGCCTGAAGGCTATTCAGTTAAAACTTCAAACCTTGAAGGTTAATAAATAATATGCAAATTGGCGCTAACGTGGCATTTCAGGACGTTTTTACAAAAAGCGTTTTGCAGGGGACAATCGTATCTTCCAGCAATGACCTGGTTACGATAAAAACCCCTGATGGGAGAACATATAATCGAATGGCCAGTCGCGTAAAGCCGCTAAACCATCAGACCGTAATCCCAGACATAAAGGCTCGTTTCGTTTATATGCGACAAGCGGTGGAGATGGTGGCGAAGGGCAACACCGCCAGTGCCATTATCAGTGGTCCGGCTGGACTCGGAAAAACTCACTCCGTGGAGGCGACTCTAAAGGGAATGAGGTTGGTCAAAGACGCCGACTATTTTTATGTCAAAGGTTTTACCTCCGCACGCGGGCTTTTTGAAGCGCTCTATCACAACAATGGAAAACTCACGGTGTTTGACGATTGCGATAGTGCCTTGAAAGACCGCATTAGCGCTTCAATCTTGAAAGGCGCGTTGGACAGCTATGCAGTGCGTGATATTAGCTGGAAGGTCAAAGCCGCCACCATGGATGCAAATATCCCTTTGGATTTCAAATTTACGGGTGGCGTCATTTTCATCACGAACTATCTCATTCATCAGTTAGACCGACCACTTCGAACCAGATCACTGGTTATTGATCTGCAAATGACCAAGGAAGAAATTCTGGCGTGGATGGAAGAAATTTTGCCAAACATTGCTGGGTTCACAATGGAAAGCAAAATTAAGGCATTAGCCTTCATTCGCAAGTCAGCCCCGGCCATCAGAGAACTTAGTATCCGAACCATTCTGATGGTGCTGAGAGTCATGGAAACCCACCCCGATGGATGGGAAGAATCCGCCCATTACTTCATCACTCAAATGCAATGATCACGTTAATAGCATTCGTGCCGGCCTTGGCGTTGATTTATTCCATCGGATTTTTCGTTGGCAAGCGGTATGGCAGCCGATTAACAACGGTAGCCAAAATCCCAGCGGAGTCATGTGAACCGAATCCGCAAGGTCACTCCGAACAAGAACTTGCCATGCTGACGAAATACCGCAGGGGGTTGTTCAAACTCCGCACCTATGCCCACCCGCACTACCGGTTCGTCGTCGGTACGGGCTCCGCCTTGAAACCGTGAAGACTTGGCTCGCCCATGGGTGCTCACTTGGGATGTTATTTTCGCACCGTTTCGCAGGCTTCACTTTCGCTTCATAACTTCCCAAGAGAGCCATTCAGCGGGGGCGGTGACCTCCGCCCCAGACCCCACCCGCCAGAGTCATGGACTCTGGACTCGCAATAAAAGGGCCGACCGCATTTTCAGATTCTTTGGCGTCCGCCATCAGCCATTCCATTGGCTTCGCTGCCTTTTCATTCTCACCCAAAAATCAGTGCATTGATTTAGTTAGCTCGCTGCGCTCGTGAACCGGCGGGCAGTTTGCAAATCCGTTTTTTACTGCTCTGCGCCTCCATCTCTCGCCCTCACTGGGCTGCTTCCACCGGGGGCAATTACAGGCGGTGCCCTCTGAAGACTACTCCCGCCAGCCGCCCGGTTCCGCAGCCTTTCTTTGTGAAGGGCGAGAGACTTTATACGCACAGCAGCGCAGTAAAAAAAAGATTATGAAAACTGAGAATACAACGATTGAAGGGCTCCTGGCCATTACCGCACTACTTGCGGAAGCAGCGCCAGCGGCAGCCACCAAGCCAGCTTTTGAACCGGCAAAATTTATCATCATTTCGATTCAGGGACGCGAGGAAGTCATTGCGTTTGCGTTCGAGATTCAACACGCCGACAAGCTTGCCGAAATTCAGAAACAACGCGCAGAGGTAAAAGCGATCAGCGCAGGATTTTTTATGGGCAGCACCGACCAGCTTTGGGTTGGCGGTGAAAGCTTCACTTTAGATTTATCGGCACGCCCGCAGGACACGGAGATCATTCGTGCGTTTCTCGCGAACGGAGGTGCCAAGTGAATCCTGCCATCACACCTGATTTGCCCGGCATTGAATCGCTTGTGCTGCCGTTCAAATTTCCAGCCACACCACACGAATACAAGGTGACGGCCTTGCGGGAATGTCCCACGCCATTGGATTTGCAGATTTGCGATACGCCCGACAAAGTGGCGGCCTACTGGCAACTTCACATTGCCACACATCCCTATTTTGACCCGGAGCGCGAATGCCTCGCCGTGATGTTGTTGAACACGCGCCGCAAGGCAAAGGGACATCAAATTATTTCGATTGGCACGATGGACACCTTGCTGGTTTCGCCGAGTTCAGTTTTTCGGCTCGCGGTAATGGCCAGTGCCGCCTCAATTGTTGTCGCACACAACCACCCGAGCGGCGACCAGACCCCTAGTGAAGCTGACATCAAGGTCACCCGCGACCTTATCCGCGCCGGCCAGCTTCTCAAAATTGAAGTGGTTGACCATGTGGTAATTGGCCGACCGGGGTTTTCCAGCCTTCGCGCACTTGGTTATTTCTACTGAAATTTTTATGAAACGCTCCAGAAAAGTTTGCAACGACAAAGCCCAGACCGAGTTTTTCGGCATCATCTGGTTGACCAGCGAAACTCATCCCCACCGGCTCCGGGCCGGTGATGTCATCCGTTACGACGGCAAACTTGCGCGAATCGTTCGAGTGAATGACTGCGCTGCAATCGTGGTAATGAATCGGCCAGTCCGCCAATTTGAAACTCGTTTTCGCGGGATGGTAAAGTTTCAGCCAGCACCCGCCAGATTCTACATCTCGCCACAGTCGGAATGCGAAATCCTCAACCGGAAAATTAAATGAAAACCAGAAAACGCCGCCTGCCCGTCCCGCAGCATGAATTTGGTTTCACAGCACTGACATTCAATTTAATTGCCGACACCACCGTTGACGGCTGGCGAATTAGCCGCGAACGCACGGAGCTTGAAAAGGGACGCCGCCGGGCCGAGGCGGCACAACCCGAAATCCAAATGTTCACCCATTGAAACTTATGACAACCATCACAGCAAAACCCATTGCCGCCCAATGGCGCGGCATCTTTTTTGAAGGCCCACACAGCGACCAGAACCATGACGGCGACGAAATTCCCGTCTGGTTCGTTTTCATCGGCGACGAGGATGCCAATCCCGTCGGCACCGTTTATCACTGCCACAAATTTAAGTCAGCGGAGGGACTTGCCCGGCGAATGTCCCGCGACCGCCACCTTGAACTCATCAACGAAGCCATGCCGGATTAAAAGGAAACACAATGAATACCAACACAGAATCGCCCTTTGGGCCAGTCATCTACGCTTACACCCGCAGTCAGGCCGTCGCCGACGGCGAGCAGGTGGAAGTCACCAAGACCGCCCAGGAAGCGGGAATCAAATTCCCGATGTTCCTGACGCGGGCAGTGTTCGACAACTACGTTGCCGTGCCCGAGGGCGTCACCGGACAGGATGAAGCTGGCAGACTATGGGATTTGATTTGGATGACCCGCCACGCCATTCAACGCAGTCGCCCAGGCGTTGCCCGCCTGCCCGTCGCCCTCTATGTTCGCAATGACGACGGCACCGCCAGACTGGTGAAGCTGATTGCTGTTTGCGGCCCGCGTGACCTAGACGATCCACAGCCAGCCATAACTTTGATGATGCCAGGGGAAGATTGATTACCGCCATCACCACACGCCCGCGAACCTTGATGGAACGCGGGCTTTTTGGCTGGGCTTAACGCCAGCCCAGACCCGCGCCAAAGGTTGTCACCTCTGGACACCGCGATTGTTTTCCCCCAGCGCCAAGACTTGTCAATTTTGCTTCCCCTTAAAAGACTACGCCGCAAAACCTGCCAAGACTTGTGCGCGCCCCATGAAGCGCTCCCTTGGAAGATTTCATGGCACCGCCCTTCCAGTGCGCTTTTGGGCTGTCCGCTGATCCGCGCCCCTTTTTCCCAGCGCGGGCGGCCACCCCAACGCTCCCTTGCACTCACGGTTTCAGAAATTCCCAAACGAGCCAAAACCGCACCCCCACCACGACGCGATTCAATTCCGGTATAATCCTTGAATCGCTGATTTAGGCTCCGCTGTGGCCGTTTAAGATTACGACGCGGCCACTTTCCCCCTTCGCGCACCGCTGGCTGAGTGCGCTCCGACCCGTTACCAAAATCGCGCCAGTCACCGCTTTATTCACAAAGTTCATTCGCTCCCCAGCCTCGTCCCTGCGTCGGGTCCCCTGCCTGTCACGCTTTTAGAAATTTGCCTTTTTAGTATTGGTGTTGGGGGTGAGTGCAAAACGCAAAACATCCGACCGACAACTAAAAAGAAAGTTCAGTTATGTTCAGTTCATTCAATACCACGAAATTAAACCGAGGCGAAATCAGCGACGAATTGCTTGCCGTGCAAGCCCCGTCAGTGTTCGCAGAGCAGGCCGTGCAGGGCGTCAGCGACCGTTACACCTTCATTCCCACCAGCCGCATTGTCAGCCGTATGCGGGCCGAAGGCTGGGCACCAGTGGCGGCGCAGGAGCAAGCCGTGCGACTGGAAAACCGCATCGGCTTTCAAAAACACATGATTCGTTTCCAACGCCAAAACCAAATCGGCCGCGTTGGCGAATATGTTGCCGAAATCGCGCTGGTGAACAGCCACGACCGCAGCAGCGCCTATCAGCTACACGCCGCCTTGTATCGGCTGGTTTGTGGCAACGGCCTGATGGTTGCAGACACCACGTTCGAGCATATTTCCGTGCGGCACAGCGGCGGGGAAGCCGATGAAATCATTGCCGCCAGCTTCAAACTTCTGGCGACCATCCCGCAGTTGACCGAACACGTTGAATCATTCCGCGCCCGCCAGTTGACCGACACCGAGGCGCGGGCCTTTGCGGAAGCGGCTATCATGTTGCGCTGGGATGCAGTCCAAAACGCACCCGTCAGTGCCGAGAAGGTTTTGGAATTCCGCCGTTACGAGGACAAGGGAAACAACTTGTGGCAGGTCTATAATCGCGTGCAGGAAAACTTGCTGCGCGGTGGACAAAAGGATTATTCCCGCCGCCGCGACAATGGTTCACGCCATACCCGCACCCGCCCGGTGACCGGTTTGGCCGAGGACATCCGCCTGAATAAATCGCTCTGGCATCTGGCCGAAGCTCTGCGGAGTGGAAATTTGCCCGCCGTGGTAAGCGCGCAGAACTGACAGAACGGGGCGGGGCCGAAAGGCTCCGCCTCTTTTCTGGACTTCACGCCAGCCCAGGCCCACGCCAAAGGGCGTTGCCCTTTGGAATCCACTCTCTTTCTTCCCCGTCGCGCAAGACCGGCCAGCTTCCTAGGCGAACTGTCCAGACTTGCTCTCACCCCTTTGGGGCAGACTTGGTAAATTTAGTTCGACACCGCTTCATTGCGCTTCAGGCATCACGCGATCAGCGCCCTTTCCCCTTCGCTGGCGTTCAACCTTCCGCTCCGTTCCGCTCATGTCTGCATAAACTTCCAAGACTGCCAAGGTTAGTTCGCTCCGCTCAATAACTGGGAAACGGTGGACGCATTCAGTGCCATTCTTACGCTCGCAGACTTTCGCCTTTCAGCTTCACCTCAAGACCAGCCAGCCCGCTTCGTGGTGCCCTCCGGGGATTCCTCCCACGGGGGATGGCTGGAGGTTCCGCTTTGGTTGAAGGCGAAAGTCCGAGAGCGCAATCACGATTAAAAAAAAGCACATGAATACTAACAATAAAACCACTGCAAAGCTCACGAACCGGATCGCAATCACGATTAAAGAAGGGGGGAACGGGAAACGCCAGACTGTTTACGAGCAAATCACCGACCG
>OBLU010001338.1_pt1 | contig 22986 bp, 22 predicted proteins | sample 1518681 | NCBI WGS metagenome assembly OBLU01 (sample SAMEA3539304, study PRJEB22396) | soil metagenome | biome: tundra; feature: field; material: soil | place: USA | collected 2010-05 | depth 0.15 m
AGGCAGGCCCATCCACCCGCGCGGCACCCCGGGCAGGCGCAAGCGCGTCGGCCGGGTAGGCGGCCCAGCGCGGCGGACCTCGTCCCCGGGGGCTTCCGGATTCCAGCTCAGGCAGGCCATCCCCAAACTGCTGACCCTGGTGTTGCCGGGCCGGCTCCGCGCAGTGCTCCGCTTCCGCCCCGGCGTGCCGGCCCGGGCCGGTGAGCTTTGCACACCCAGTAGCGCCTTCTGGTGCGCCCGGCAGCGACGTGCTGGTGAGGCGGCGAGTGGTGCCGCCGGTTGAGCGCCCTGGCTTGGTGGTACTGGGTGGCCGGCTCCGCGTGTCCGGGCCTGCCGGGCTGGTGATGGCGTGATGTGTGGGGTGCATGTCGTTGACGCCATGTGGGGCTGGGGCGGAGCCTGGGGGGGTGCAGCAGCGCCGGGTGGTTTTCGTGATCTTCGAGGGGTTCCAGTCGCTGGATCTGGCTGGGCCGTGGGAGGTGTTCGCGCAGGCGGGCCGCCGGTCGGGCGGGTACGCGTGTGAGGTGGTGGCGCGGGAGGCGGGGCTGGTGCGCTCGGGCAGTGCCCTGGCGGTGCACGCCGGGCAGGGTATCGCCGACGCGGATCCTGGTGGGATCGACACGCTGGTGGTGGCGGGTGGCGGCGGGGTCGATATGGCCAGGGAGGATGCGGCGCTGACCGGGTGGATCGCGGCGGCGGGGGCGGCGGCGCGGCGGGTGACGTCGGTGTGCAGCGGGGTGTTCCTGCTCGCGGCGGCCGGGCTGGTCACCGGGCGGCGGGTGACGACCCACTGGAGCCGGGCCGCGCAGCTGGCCCGCGAGCACCCGGAGCTAACTGTGGATTGTGATCCGATTTTCATCCGGGATGGGCGGGTGTGGACGTCGGCGGGGGTGACGGCGGGGATGGATCTGGCGCTGGCCCTGGTCGAAGACGACCTCGGGCGGGACGCCGCGCACGCGGTGGCGCAGGAACTGGTGCTGTTTCTGCGCCGGCCGGGCAGCCAGTCGCAGTTCAGTGTCCCGCTGTGGTCGGCCCAGCCGCCTGCCGGCCCGATCCGGGCGGTCGTCTCCGCGGTCCACGCCGGCCCCGGTGCCCGGCACGCCATCGGTGACCTGGCGGCCCGCGCGGGGCTGAGCCCACGGCAGTTGCAGCGCCGGTTCACCGCCGAGCTGGGTGTGCCGCCGGGGGAGTATGTGGAGCGGGTCCGGATCGAGGCCGCACGCCGGGCGCTGGCCGCCGGGGATGACCCGGTGGAGGTGGTCGCCCGCCGGTGCGGGTTCGGCACCGCCGAGACGCTGCGCCGGGCGTTCCACCGTCACCTCAATGTCACGCCGTCGGAGTACCGGGACCGGTTCCGGTCCATGGAGGAGCTGGCATGACGACGTACGGGCTGCTGATCTTCGATGGTGCCGAGGAACTGGACTTCGCCGGGCCGTGGGAGGTGTTCACGGTCTCGGCCATGTTGCGCGATCATGGCGACACTGCGGTCCTCATCGCGCAGCGGCCCGGCGCGGTTCGTTGTGCCAAAGGAATGCAGGTCCTGCCCGACTGCATCCTCAACGATCATCCGCCACTGGATGTGCTCCTGGTCCCGGGGGGCATGGGTACCCGCCGGGAGGTGTCCAACCCCGCCCTCACCGGGTGGATCACCAAGGTGTCCGCCGGGGCCGCGTGGGTGACCAGCGTGTGCACCGGGGCCCTGCTGCTGCACGAGGCCGGGCCCGCCCGGGGCCGGCGGGTCGCCACCCATCACGCCTTCGAGGACACCCTGCCGGCCCGGGGGGACGTCACCGTGGTCCGCGACGCCCGCTACGTCGTCGACGGGAACCTGGTCACCAGCGCGGGCGTGTCCGCAGGCATCGACATGGCGCTGTGGCTGACCGGCCGGATCCACGGCTGCGACCACGCCCGCGCGGTCCGCCGCTACATCCAGTACGAACCCGCACCCCCCTACCTCGCCGACGAACCCCTCCCGCACTGAAGGCACCCGGCACGGCACAACCGGAGCCTGGCTCTTTCCCCGATCCGGCCGGACAGTGATCAGCGGACGTAAGTGCCGCGCTGGGGGACAGTCTCGACGAGGCCCTGGTCCCGCAGCAGGGCAATAGCCCGCCGGGCGGTGGTGCGGGCTACTTCCCAGGTTTCGACCATCTCGGATTCGGTCGGGATGCGGGAGCCTTTGGGGTATTCGCCTGATTCGATCCGCGACCGGATGATCTCCGCTATCTGGCGGTAGGGAGGCACCGGGCCGGTCGGGTCGATCTTGGTCACGCGAACGAGGCTAGCTGACCAGCAACAATGTCCTACGTAGCACTACGAGCCGATACGAGTAAGCTAGTCTTGCAGTCATGGACCAGCCCACGGATGACGTCGTCGCCAGGCTCTGCGGCAGGGACATCGCGGACCTGCGCTGGCACTGGGACGAGGCCTACGACATCACCTGGGACGGGCGGTTCCGCGCCCGGCGACTGGACGACGGCGCGACCCTGGACGCCGATACCGCTGAGGAACTGGACCAGCGCATCCGCCACGACTACGTCGAGCGCCCCGTGTCGCGCCCGCCGTGAACTTCGCCGAGCCCGGCTGGGAGTCCATGTCGGCGCTGGGCCTTTATCAGCCGCGGGACAAGACGGCCAGAGACACGAGCTGCCTGTGGATAAGTGACCGGCCTAGGTGAGTTATCCACAAGCGAGTTCTGCGGGTCTTGCCTATGCCCGGGCCCGGCGGGAGCCTGGTAGCGGCGTCACGCGTGGCCGCGCGTCAGGCGGGGGTCGGGGAGCAAATGAGGAGGATTGGTTGATGCAGGCGCTAGCGGACAACCCCGCGTTCTGGGTCCTGCTGTTCGCCGTGCTTGCCGTGGTCTATCTGCTACCGACGCTGATCGCGCTGATCCGCGGCACCGACGCAGTGGCGCTGGTGTTCCTCGTCAACCTGATCGGGGGCCTGAGCGGCGTCGGCTGGCTAGGCGCCATGATCCTTGCCTTCGGGCCGCGCAGGCTTCCCCCCCACACCGCCGGTGCCTGCATGGCCCGAGGCGCTGCAAAAGCCCACAGAACAGTGGATGCCGGACCCGCGGTATTTCCGTTAAATAGGAAAGTCCTGTATCGGTCATCACGGGTGTCGACTGTTACGTGTTCCCCGCTATGCACACGCGGCGACACCTATTCTGAACATCGTCCAGACCGCTATCCTCTGCTAGCCGACGACAGATTCGTGAACATGAGCGCATGTCAGAACAGTCCCCAAGCCCGGATAGTAAGCCCGCTACAGAGGGTGAATATTCGAGAGACCGACGGCCAGATGCTCGAGCAGAACGCCGAATATTTGCCGCTGACACGTGAGGACCGCGGACTGCACCCACGCGCAGATATTCCAGTTCTGGCGTCGATTGACTAGCGACCTAAGCTCGCGCCATCCTCGGGCAGGCTGCGAAAGCTGAGTTAGTCCCGTAGCAATTGAGGGGCACTCGATGCTGTGCTGAATGATATTACCGTCGCGGGTACTGGCTCTTCCATATTTTGCCTGGCGGGGATTTACGCTCGCAACCGTCAACTAGTGCCTGACTAGTCTGCGACGACTCTACGATACTTGGTCCATGACTGAACAACAGCCGAGTGGTCAACCGGGCAATGCACGAAGAAGCGGTGGGCCTTGGATCCTGGAGTAGCTGTCGTGTGTGCCGCCACGGTCGCGGTTTCTGGCGGTACATCGGCCACTTTTCCCCTGAAGGACCGAACCGGGCACGTACTATGCACCGCCCGTGCGCTTATCGGCGGCGGGAGACTCAGGCTCGCCAGTGATTGGGGTGCGGGTACTGCGCCTGGGTGCTCGTGGGGCAGTGATATCGGCTAGCAGGTGGCGTTTGACAGTTTCCGCAGTGCGGTTACCCAGGGTGGCGGGGTCGAGGATCGTGAAGTGGTTGCCCGCGATAGTAGAAGCTCCCGGGAATGCCGCCTGAGCGGATGCGGCCCTGACGATGTTGTCGGAACCGCCAGCGTAGACATGAAACGGGATGTGGCACTGGTGATCATCGAGGGCGGTCGCGTTGACGATACGCTGCAGCACGGTCCGTTGGGTGTCCGCCACCTGTCGGTTAAGAACGCGCAGGTTGCCAGCCTGGGGATGGCGGCCGTACCCGAGGGCGCGGCGGAGGGATTCCAGGTATTCGGACCCGCCGTTGGGGCACGCGAGCATCACCACCGACCGTATCCGGCTCAACTCCCGCGCTCGCCCCTCACTGACCATCCAGGCCAGGAAGCGCTGCAGGATGAGGCCACCCTGGCTGTGGGTGACGACCGCTATATCTGATGCATTGGCTAGCGCGGTCGCGTACTCGCTGGCCAAGGTCTGGGCGATGTCGTCGTATTCGGGCACGCGCGTGACCGAATACGGTAGCCGCGGCTTCTTGGGAGAGGGGTAGCCGAACGAGTGGATCCGCAGGCCGCGGAGTTCCTCGTCTGCGCGCCAAACCTCGTTGAGCCGCTCCCAGGTCGCTGGGGACGACCAGAACCCGTGAATCGTGACTAGTGTGGCGCCCATCACGGTCACCTCCGGGACTGTATGTCCTTTGCGAGCTAGCCGGGGCTCCTCCTGGCTTGGCGTAATCGCAGGAGACGGAGACGGCCTGGTCATGGATTGACCCTCATGGCCCAGCGGCTGGCCGGACGGCGGCACTCCGGTGCCGGATTCCAGCGCTTGGGCTTGACTTCTTCCTTCCGCAGGGCGTCCGATGAATTCGCGCCACCTTTCTTCTACCATGTCGTCCTGCTCTAGAAGGCGCTCCAGTCGCCGACGGATAACTGGGCGAAATGGTTGAATGCGGTCCACAAGCGTTTCGAGTTCGGCGCCCGAGAAAGTCCTGTCTGCCATGAATGCTGAGGCAATTTCTTGAGTCAAATGCCCATAGCTCCGGACGCGCGTCAATACGGCTAGGCTACTGTTAAGTGCACCCTGGATCGATTCCAATTGCCTAGGTCCTACCGAATCAATGAATCCATCGCTGCTCAGCAGACTGGCCATTCGACGGAGGTACTCACGTTCTGCATGGAGACGTAGCAGATGTACGCGAAGTGCGCGTGCTCGATAATGGTCAAGCCGCGAAGGTCTCTCGATTACGAATACCGGAATGGAGCGATGGTGAAACATGACCGTCGTGGCTGAAAGCTCTATACCATCAATCTCCCAATTCCCGCCCCACTTCGCTGTTGCTTTGTCTTCAGAATCAAGTTCTATCGCGACTGCTGGCTTACCGGCAACCACATCCCCGCTTAGCTCCCCGATGGTCGTAGCTGCTTCGAAAGACTGTGCAATTGGAGTTCCTACCCTTCCGAACTCCGTACTTGTTGCCGCGCCGGTTCTGGACTGAACTGTTACTGGCATTGACAGAATTAAATCTACCGCTCTTGACACGTTCAGCCGCACTGCAGTGTAACGCCGGAATCTTTCGCTGCGCTCAGGAGGCAAGAAATGACGGCCCCTTCCTGCTATTTGCAAGTCGGCATGAAACGAATCGTTGCGAGCAGTGGCAGGGTAAAGGCGCCGCAATATTCCATAAAAAGAAATGTCAGGTAGATCGCGGGTCAGCAGAGCGGGATAAGATGAGGCAAATCGCAATGCTCTGTCGTAGCGACAGTAGACTCTTTCTGGTGTCCAAGGGTCCACGGGACCTTGCAGTCGCTTGGTTACGGGACCAAAATACCTGATAAAGTCCTTATCTTCGCTCCACGTTACAGGCAGACGAATGCTATGCGGATAATCAGGCCTACAAAAACACCGCATGTCCACAATAGGTGTTCGTATGGTGATAAGCATGATGTAATCCTACTAAGGACGCACTTCTCCCGCCCGCGAAGGTTGGGGGAAGGCCGCGCTCCGGTGGTCACTACTGGGCGAGCGAGCCCCCTCTGCTCGAGCCCTCCAGCAGTTGCCCTCCAGGCACCCTTATTTAACGCATGCTGAGATCCGATGTCTCATGCCTGCATCCTCAGGATACAACGATCCTGTATGACACACCACCTGGCCACCCCTGTACTAACCGGCTGACGCTCCCGTCGTTGGTTCAGATGTGACGCACGAGAACGCAAGGGCGATGCAGCCGAGGCGTCCACCCACCTACACATCAGGCTGAAGAGGGTGTCTCGCGCGGCAGTTGGGCTATGGATAGTCGGACACAGATCACACGGTTCGGCGTGGCGTCAGCGGCCATCTCGGCAATGAGGCTGACGAGCAGATCGGCGGATATCGCATGCAGTGCGACCGTTGGGCTGTCACCTTCTGTAACGAAGGTGACAGGCGTCTCGGCGGGCCGATCCGGCCTACCGGAGCCGTCACGACGAACGTCAAGCGTCATCTTGGACATCGCCCAGGGGCTTACGGTCAGGCCCTCTGATTGCTCCACTATCCATCTGGAGTGACGTTCCGCGTCATAGGGAACGGCCCCAACAGACGTCAGGTTTCCCGGAGCACCGCGTATCGCTAGCCCAGCCACGGCAGTCCTGCCCGCCAGAGCCAGCGGCGGCTTCCTGGGCCCGGCCACTTCCAGCTGCTCCGAAAGGCCGTCTGGGCCGCATGCCTCCCGGCCTGGTTAGCGTGCGCCCGCTGCGGCGGTTCCCGCAACCGGCCTCTCGCTGCGCTCGCCCTGGGGCGGGCAGAGATCTTTTCCCTGGTCGCGGGCGTTCAGAGTGCCGGCTGCGCCGGCGCTGCTTTTGCTTTGTGCTCGCTGGGAAAACATCTTGCCCGCCCCGGGACGGCCGGTGGTGCGGGCCCCGTCCTCACGGCGCGGATCGCCTGACCGCCGGGAGGCACCTGCGCCGCCCGGACGGCCTGCACAGGCCGTTACCGGAAGGACGGCTCCATGACCATTGACACCCCTGCGGCACCGCCGGGCGCCCGCAACGCGACGCTCCAGGACCTAGCGACTCTCCTCCGCGACCAGCAGGCCCGCAAGGCCGACATCGTGGCGCCCGCTGCCGCGATCCGTGCCCGCAGCGGCCGGCTGGTCATCGATGACAGCGCGCCGGAACTCGGTCCCGACGGCGTGACCATGACCGCCTGCAGCTACACCCCGACCGATGTCTGCGATCAGGGCATAGCCGACAAGCTCGGCATCCCCGCCGCGTACCTGCGGCGGATGCGCGAGCAGCGGCCGGACCTCTACGACGCGAACGTCAACGGCTGGCTGGACGGTGATGACCGCAAGTTCCTGCTCCGCTGCCTGCGCGCCAGCGGGCCGCACGGTGGCGGGGTGGCGCGTGCGTTCCTCTCGGACGGTTACAAGATCATCGACAATCTCGATGTCTTGCTGGCCGTCCTCGACGGGATCCGCCAGTCCAATGTCCCGGTCGAGGTCGACGGTTGTGACCTGACCGACCGCCGCATGTACGTCCGTGTCGTCTGCGAGCAGGTCCGGACCCTGGCCCCGGCGCTCCTGGCCGGGTACCGCAGCCCGTTCACCGGCGTCTCCGGCGCCGACAACCCGGTCGTCTTCTCCGGGTTCATGCTCACCAACTCCGAGACCGGCTGCGGTGCGTTCAGCCTGGTGCCGCGACTGGTCGTGGAGGTCTGCCGGAACGGGATGACCATCACCCGGGACGCGATGCGCGCGGTCCACCTCGGCGAGCGCCTCGACGAGGGCGTCGTCACCTGGTCGGGCAACACACAGGAGAAGACCCTGGCCCTGATCACGGCCAAGACCACCGACGCGGTTAGCACCTTCCTCGATCCCTCCTATGTTGAGCGTGCCGTGCGCGAGCTGGAGAAGAACGCCGGGCACCCGGTCACCGACCCGCAGGAAGCAGTCCGGGTGGTCAGCCAGCGGCTGCGGTTCACCGACGCCCAGCAGGCCGGCATCCTCACCCACTTCATCCGCGGGGGAGACGTCACCGCGGGCGGGGTGATGCACGCCGTCACCAGCGTCGCACAGACCCTCCCCGACGCCGACACCGCCCACGAGATGGACTCACAGGCCGTGCGTGCCCTCGGCATCGCCGCCGCCCTGTAACCCAGCCAGCAGGTCCCGCCGCCCCCGGACGGCGGGGCCGCGCTGCCCTCATCCCCCGTATTGGAGGCTGCCATGCCTGACCGCACCGTCACACTGCTGCGTCCCCGTCCCCCGTCCGGCTACACCGATACCGCCGCCCTCAACGACATCCACGCGATCCTGACCGCCACCGGCACCGGCGACGGCGCGGTGGCCGACATCACCCAGATCCTGGCCCTTACCGGGCGCCCGATGGTGGCCGCCCGCGACATCGAGATCACCACGACCGAGAGCGCGCTCGGCTGGCCCGTCGCCCGGGCCCAGGCCGGTGACACCTCGGTGGTCATCCGCCAGGAGCCAGCCAGCGCCGACCTGCTGATCGAGATCACCACCACGACCGTCACCGAGCACGACGCCCTGAGAGTCACCCTCGACGGCCGCACCCTCCACTCTGCCCACCCGGCCGGTGGCGACGCCGCATGACGACAACGCCGCCTCGCAAACCCTCATCCCTCCCCAACGAAAGGCCAGCGTCCATGTCAGCTCCAGCCGAACTCATCCCCAGCAGTGCCCCAGACGCCCAGTCACCCACAGCCACCAGCCCCAGCGCGGTCCTATCCGCTGACCCGCCAGCCGGGCACACCCAGCCCGCGCCCAGCAGTGTCGCCGCGCGGCCAATGATCGCGGTCGCGCTGCTGACGGCACATCCCGGCAACGTCCGCCGCGACCTTGACCTCTCTGCCGATTTCGTGGCATCGATCGAGGCGAACGGGGTCTTGGTCCCGCTGCGGATCACCCCCGCCGATGGCGGTTACCGCGTCATCGACGGTCACCGGCGACTCGCCGCCGCGGTCAAGGCAAGACTGGCCGAGGTACCTGCCGACCTGGCCGATGACCGGGCCGGTGACGAGCCCGGCCAGTACCTGGATATGTGGACCTCCCACCGGCACCGCAACCCGCTCACGCCGATCGAGGAAGCCGACGCGCTGTTCGCTGCGCACGAAGCCGGCGCCACCAAGGCACGGATCCGCAAATCCACCGGGCTCAAGAACCCGCAAGTCAGCGCCGCCCTCACCGCGGCCCGCCTGTCCGGCGACACCCGCGCCACCCTCGAGGCATTGTCCTCCGAGATGACCCTGGAAGATCTGGCCGTCTTCGCCGAGTTCGACGGCGACGCCGCCGCGATCACCCGGCTCACCGACACAGCCCGGTGGGGTGGCAGCCTGGAGCACCAGGCGGAACTGCTCCGCCAGGAACGCGCCGAACGTACCGAGCACGAGCGCCTGCGCCGCGACCTGGAAAACGCGGGCACCGCTGTCACCGACACCCTGCCGCCCCGTGCGCAGTTGCTGATCGCCCTGCGACACGACGGTGACCCCCTCACCTCCGAAGCACACGCGGACTGTCCGGGCCGGGGCGCGTTCTTCCGCTCCTACGACCTGACCACGCCGGTTCACTACTGCGCCGACCCAGACACGCACGGGCACTCCCTCCGCGACAGCAACAGCGGGCCTTCGGGAGTCACCGCAGGCGCGACCGGCACGGGCGGTCCCACGGGAACGGCCGGCCCAGCTGGGCCAGGTGACCCTGACCGGCCGGACGGCAGTCGCCGCCTGGTGATCGAGGGCAACAAAGCGTGGAAGGCCGCCGCCGAGGTGCGCAAGCGGTGGCTAGCGAGCCACCTGTTCGCCCGCCGTACCGCACCCCGCGAGATCGCCCCGTTCATCGCCCGGCAGCTGCTGACCATGCCCGACCCGCTGCGGCAGGGCCTGTCCCCAGCACACAGCAGGCTGCTGCTCAGCGGACTCACCGGCCAATCGGCCGCCCGGTGGCTGGAGACCTGCGACACCACGCCGGCTGGCCGCCTGCCGCTGCTGATGCTCGGCCCCATCGCGGTCGCCTACGAGCAGGCGATGACCGAAGGTGAAGGCAAGAACACCTGGCGGCTCGACCGGTACAGCTCGTGCCCCCGCCTCGAGGCCGGCCGCTACCTGGCCTTCCTGGCCAGCGTCGGCTACGAGCTGTCGAACATAGAGCAGGCCGTTGTCGATGGCACGCCTTATACCGGCGACACCTCGCCTGGCGATCCCCTGGCCGCCGGTGACGCGTACGTCCGCGAGTCGGAGTCCGGCGATCAGCACGCCCCGGACGGCGAGGCCGTAACCGGTGACGCGGATCTCGCCACCCTGGGCAGCCCGCCGGAGGACACCGGCGGTAGTGCCGGGCAGGCTTCAGCTTGAGCCTGCCTCCACCTGGGCCGCCAGCATTCGTGCTGGCGGCCCAGCCTTTTCCTGTCAGCACCGGGGAACACCGTATATAGCGGTCTCTTCCCCGGCTTGCTGTCAGCCCACTGACCCGCCGGGCTGCCTGGCTCGCGGGTCTCCTGCCGAGGGAGGAGCCCACCATGATGATCAAGCCTCAACTCTGGTCCCGCTCTGGCGCCAGGCGCACTTGCCCGGCTGCCATCCCCAGTGTCAACGGCGGCCGGGCCAACGCTCGCACCGACATCGGCGATGGTCACGCTGCCCTGAGCGTTCCCGGTCGGCCAGACGCCGGTGGCCGGCGGATGCGGCAGCGGTCCGCCCTCCGCCCCCGGGGGCGGTGGGCACCGTGAGGTGGCCCAGCACCGTCACGTGGGCCACCTGGCTCCAGCAGCGCCTGGGCGCGTTTGTGTTCACCGTGGACCACCCTGGTCTGCCTCGATGCGCAGGCGCGCGCCGGCCAGGCCAGCCCTGCGATGGGACTCGCGGCAAGCACCCATGCGGCCGCTGGACCCGCGACTCGACCAACGACCCGGACATGATCTGGGCAGCCTTGTCCCGCGGCCCGCGGAACCTGGGCATCGACTGCGGCAAGTCCGGCTACCTGGTGATCGACGAGGACACGCCAGGTGCGTTCGACCGGTACGCGCAGAGCATCGGCCAGTTCGTGCCGGTGACATTCACGGTCACCACAGCGAAGGGCAGGCACGTCTATTTCCGGCAGCCGCCGGGCACGCCGCTCGGCAACGGCACCGGGGCACTGTCGGGTCGCGGCATCGATGTCCGCGGCCGGGGCGGATACGTCGTCGGCCCCGGTTCGATCCACCAGACCGGCATCCTCTACACCCCGGTTGAGATCACTACGGCCGTCGTGCCCGCTCCTGGCTGGCTAGTCGCTGCACTGCGCTCGGCACCGCCGGAGCGCACCCGTCCCAGTCTGGCGAGGCACCAGGACCAGGGTTCGTCCCAGGGACGCCTGCGCGGCGCCGTCGCTGCGGTCCTCGACGCCCAGCCCGGCGAACGCAACAACCTGCTGCACTGGGCATCCTGCCGGGCAGCCGAGATGATCGCCGCCGGGCACCTCGACCGGAACACCGCCATCGATGCCCTCACCGAGGCCGGTGAAGCCGTCGGGCTCGGCCCGGGCGAAGTACAGGCCACCATCGCCAGCGCCCTCAAGGCAGTACCGTGACCAACAGCCATACAGCCACAGCGGCGGCCAAGCGGGATCGTGCCCCAGGTCCGCTGGCCCGGGAAGCCTAGATAGCTGGCAGCGTCAGGTCTGCGGTTTGTCCCTTCCCGGCATTGGTCAGCCTGCGCCGCGGCGCCGGTTCCCGCAACCGGCCTCTCGCTGCGCTCGCCACGGACGGCCAGAGATCTTTTCCCCCAGGGCGCGGGCATTCGGGGTACCGGCTGCGCCGGCGCTCTTTTTCTTTGCCCGCCCGGGAAAACATCTTGGCCGCCCGGCCGGCCGGTATGACGGGCCCCGGCGAAGCGGCGCTGAACCCTGACCGCCGGGAAGGGCCCCGCAGTCCCCAGGCCGTCACCAGGGCGGCCGACCCTCCCGGTCACCACACCCAGGAGAGCCCCATGAACCCGATCAGCATCCGGGCCACCTGCACGCTCGCGGGCCTGCCCCGTCGCGGGACCGCAGCGCGTAGGCAGTCGTTCGCCGCCCAGGATGGAGCGGCCCGGTGACCGCCCGGCCTGGCGAGGATCGCGTCGCCCGCGCCATCCTCACCCACCTGGCCGAGGCGCCTGACCCAGTACTGACCGGCCTGCTGTCGGTTCTCAGCCCCGGCCAGGTGCTCGACTCGATCAGGTCAGGCACCATCCCAGCCGCAGCCGCTGTTGGTCTTGATCCCGTCCAGGCTGCTCGGCTCCGGCCTGCGCTGTCCCGCTGGTGCGCTCGGCTCCCCGCCGTCCCTGCTGACGGCGGTCTCACCACCGCCCCGCGGGACGGTATCCGCCTCGTCTGCCCGGCCGACCCCGAGTGGCCATCCGGACTCGACGATCTGGGCACCGCACGGCCCTGCGCGCTGTGGGTCCGCGGCAGGGCTGACCTCCGGGCCCGCTGCGCGAAGTCCCTTGCCATCGTCGGCGCCCGCGCCGCGACAGCCTACGGGACACATGTGGCCACCGAGATCGCAGCGGACCTGGCCAGCCGAGGGTGGGCCATCGTGTCTGGCGCCGCGTACGGCATCGACGCCGCCGCCCATGTAGGCGCGCTGGCTGTCCACGGAGTCACGATCGCGGTCCTGGCCAGCGGCCCCGACATTCCTTACCCCCGTGAGCATCGCAGCCTGCTCGCCGACATCACCGCCCACGGGGCCGTCATCAGCGAATACCCGCCCGGCTCTCGCCCTACCCGCCTGCGCTTCCTGGCCCGGAACCGCATCATCGCCGCCCTGGGCTGCGCGACCATCGTCGTAGAGGCTGCGCCGAGCAGCGGCTCGATGAACACCGCCCGGTACGCCACGCAGCTGGCCCGGCCCCTGATGGCCGTCCCCGGCCCGGTCACCTCAGCCCTGTCCGCGGGCTGCCACGAACTCATCAGCCGGCACGACGCCGCCTGTGTCACCAGCGCCGCGGACATCCTCGCTCACGTGTCCCAGACCCCGGAATAGCCACCGGAAGTCCGGCCGACAGCTACGGCGGCCTGCCGTCACGCGCCGCCAGCGATCCGGACGGGCCTACCGACGGTGTGTCTGCTACCGGACGAAGAAGGTGCCCAGTCCCTCAGGCTGCTCGGGCTGCACTACGACGTCGTCCACGGCAGCCCGGGCGGGGCCGTGGCGCGTCCACGCCACGAGCCGGCTAACGTCCTCGGCTGGCCCTTCGAACACCGCCTCGACCCGGCCGTCGCGAATGTTGCGGACCCATCCACTCACCCCATGCTGTACGGCCATCCGTCGGCACGTGTCACGGAAGTAGACGCCCTGAACCTGGCCGGAGATCAGCACCCGATAGCGGGCCACATGCAGACGTTACGGCGGCAGGGGCGAGGTCGCAGCGCTCGGGAAAGAAGGATGGCGGAAGATGCGCGTCCTGCCGCCGCCTCCGGCGAGTGGAGGTGCGGCAGCAGCGTCATGATGGTCTGCGTCGACAGGAGATGCAGTGACTCCCCAGGAACTTGCCGAGGCCTACCTCGGCGCGCTCGGCACTGCAGACCTGGCCGGGATGCTTGGCCTGTTCATCGACGGCGCGCTCGTGCACTCGCCACTGTACGGCCCGATCCCGGCCAGTGACTTCTTCCCCGTCCTGTTCGGCGACACCGCGCAAGCGCGGCTGACGCTTCGCGGGGTAACTCAGGGCGCCACGGCCGGCGGCACACCGCTGGTCAGCATCTGGTTCCACTTCGACTGGAGGCTGCCCAGCGGGCGGCAAGCCCCCTTCGACGTGGTCGACGTACTGGAACTCACCCCCGAGGATCGCATCGTCGCCCTGCACATCGTCTACGACACAGCCGACATCCGGCCCGTGTTCGAGCAGGAAACAGGTCGGCTCTCCTGGCACCAAGACCGACCCACCGACCACTGATCCAGCCACGAAACGCCTTCCTCTTCGCCCTATGTCCGGGCGTAATTGGCTGTCGCGGGGCCGAGGGTGCTCTCTACTATGGCGTCGCGGTCCCAGGCGTTTTCCTTGCCCTCTGGCCCGGCAGGCGGAAGGTTAACGCAAAGCACGCACGGCAGATAGCGCACTCCCAGCGGCCATGAGAGTATGTGTTACCAAAACGTAGAACAGAATTTCCGAACGCACTAGCAGTTAGAAGATCGGCTTTTTTGTGCCAATCAGATATGTTACATTCCAGCCGAGTCTGAGCGAATCTCCCGTGGCAAGTTTGTTAGCAAGTATCCGAATTGCATTCAAGTATCTAGTGAGATCATCATCGGACCACGAGCTTGGGTAGCCAAAAGCATTTCGATACTCGATGTATGCTTCGACGCTGTCGTATTCGGCCATCAGTTCAACGTCTTCACGCTTAACACTCAGGCCCAAACTTGTCATGCGCTTAACCGCCCTCAGCGGACCGCCGTATGGTGCATGTGGCTTGCCGACTTCACGAAGCGCGAGATTCAACAGGCGCACTTCAGCGTAGCTAGGGCCCCACATCGACAATATCATCCTGCCACCAGGCCGCAGGACTCGCATTGCCTCGCGCAATGCTATCATAGTGTCCTGCAAAGGCGTTAGATTGGAGGCCACGACATCGAATACCTCCGACCTGAAGGGCAATCGGTCCACCGAAGCCGCAGCAATCACTGGTAGCTTCAATCCGATATCGCCCAGGACGCTTGGGGCATACCTAAGCATAGGCTGACTTATGTCAGTGATCACAAGCCTTGGCGTTCGCGGTATGAGCAATCGAGTCAGCAGACCAGTGCCTGCGCCTACCTCGAGCACTCTCGAGCTGTCTTGGAAATCGCTCCGTGCAGCTAGGCCTTTCGCTATCGCCAGATACTGTGGTACGACATGCGCTTCATAGGCTCTTGCAACTTGATCGTAATCTGCCATATGTTCTTACCTCAGTTAGTTTAAGCAGCTGCTCGTTTGGCACCGGCGGAGGCGTAAGCCTGCACCATCTAACCTGGCCAAGTTCCTGCCCCTGCAACGATGATCATAAAACTGGGTCGCCTTGACGTCTAGAAAAGGTCGGTGTACGTTCATCTCAACGATTGGACCGTCGGAGGTTTGGTAACTGATGTCTAGTCCCGAGTACCGAAAGAGCAGTTACAGCTGCGCTTCTGGTTGTGTCGAGGTTGCTTTCGACGTAGGTACAGTATATGTAAGAGACTCCAAGAACCGCTCCGGAAATGTACTCGAGGTAGCATCACGAGAGTGGTCAAATTTCGTGCGCGCCGTTAGTAACGGCGAATTTGGTTTGATCCTATCTCGAATCGAAGACCTTGATAGCGTCACCAAGTAGTTCAATCGGCGCACAGTCAGCGTGCTTATGAAGGCGTAGTGCCGCGGGCTTTTCGGTCTCATGGCGTCTCGCGCCGACGCATAGCGCGGATCGCACCTACAACGACAACGCTTACCGCTAGAGCCGTGGGTAGCCGCCAAGAGCGCTGGTGGCCATTCTGATACTTTCTAGACGATGACGATTCGCCCAAAGATGAAAGAGCCGCTCCTGCTACGCTGATCCTGTGGAACTCTTCATCTGCCATCTTGGCAAACCGGTTGGCACGTCTATCTGAGACTGAGTCGGTTAGCCACAGCTTGCGGTAGTGAAGCCACCATTCTCTCATAAGAGGCCAGCTAAAGGCCATCGGCAAGAACTCATCTTTAACCGCCTCATCGGTGAGTGTGCCCATCTGATATCCCATTCGGCCATAGTTCATCCACATGGTCGCGAACAGGCGTTGTTTGATTTCACTTTCGGATTGATTTACATTGATTCCGGTAATCGGTCCATAGACTGCCGGATCCTCGAGCGCCAGCCTCAATAGCTCTATATGCTTTTCTCGAACTATACGAACCCGTTCCACTTTTGATTGGCGCGCTTGGAGAATTAGCGAGATAGATATGCCCAGCAATGCTACAGCCGATATGATTGCCGAGGCTGCCCCGTAGGTTTGTCCGACATTGCTAAGGCTCGCCCAATTTATAGCGCGTACCCGTATCAGAGATTTCAGAAGCCATGGCGAGAGGATTACAAGCGCAATAAAAGCCGAAGTAACGGCCGCGAAGGTGAGGTATAGAACTGATCTTCGCAGGAGGATCCCTCCATAGGAGGGATCCCGGCGGTGTGGCGTTTCAGGGTTCTTGTGCTTCTTGTTATCTTTCACGCAATCAGTATGAGCTAAAGTTCGTCAGGTCGGCTGAGGTGACGGATGACGTCCTCAAAGGTGCAGCCAGCGGACTTCGGGTACTGTCCGAGGCTTGGCGGAAGGGTGATCCGCTCATCGGCAGATCCGCGTGGCCTGACAGCGTTTGGCCGTGCGAGCCACGGGTTTGAGCGACGCCATGACGGTCGCTTACGGTGACTGATCCAGGGGCGGGGCCGAGCCGGGGCTAGGGGTGATCATCAGCTTTAACCGGACGGCGGTCAGTGCCACAATTCGCCGGCCGATGGAGCTAGACCGATCGATGGCGCTCCGTGCCAGGCGTCACAGCGGTCATGCCAGATGTCCTTCTTACGTCCGGGCTTTCTGTTCCCGCGTGAGATCCGGGCTGGGCCCAGGCAGTCGAGGGATGCCGGGCTGGTCGTACCCGGTGAGCCTGTTGGGTCGGTGCCGCGCCGGCAGCCTGACGTGCTGGGGTTCCAGGGGATGTTCCTGCTTGCTGTGGCTTCGGATCCGCCGGCGGCAGCGTCAGGCCTGCGGTTGTCTCTTCCCGGCATTGGTCAGCGTGCGCCGCGGCGCCGGTTCCCGCAACCGGCCTCTCGCTGCGCTCGCTTCGGGCGGCCAGAGATCTTTTCCCCCAGGGCGCGGGCATTTTCTAGGTGCCGGCTGCGCCGGCGCTCCTTTTTCTTTGCCCGCCTGGGAAACATCTTGGCCGCCCGGCCGGCCGGTATGACGGGCCCCGGCGAAGCGGCGCTGATCCCTGACCCGCCGGGAAGGGCCCCGCAGTCCTCAGGCCGCCACCAGGGCGGCCGACCCGCCCGGTCACCGCACCCAGGAGAATCCCATGAACCCGATCAGCATCACCGTCACCGGCCGCCTCGGCGATGACCCCCGCTCCTTCACCACCCGCGATGGTACCGATGGCGTCGAGTTGCGGCTGGCCCTCGATGTTCCCTCCCGCGTCCCCGGCGGGGACAGCGTCACCCGGTGGGTGAAGGTCAGTGCCTTCGGGCTCCTGGCGACCCGGACGGCCGAGTCGGTGCGGAAGGGCGACCGGGTGACCGTCGTGGCCGAGGACTTCGTGGCCGAGGCGTGGGCCGCGAACGGCAGCGGTGAGCCGCGGGCCCGGATCGCGCTGCGTGCCCAGGAGATCGCCGCGTCGATGGCCTTCGACACCGTGCGCACGGGCTACGCGGCCCGTAAGGCCGCGCGACTGGCCGCCGCGAACGGCGAGCCGAACGACCTTCCGGCCGGCGAGCGGGCCGAGGCACAGGTCCTGTCCGGCGTCGTCACCTCCTGACCACCCGGCGGGGGCGGGCTGGCTGCCCGTCCCCGCCTTCCTTTGAAGGGAACACGGGCAATGCCTAGTGAAAACACGCTTCTGGAAAGGGTCCGGAAGCTTCTGGCCAAAGCTGAGGCGGCCGGCACGACACCCGCTGAGGCCGAGGCGTTCACCGCGAAGGCGGCTGAGCTGATGGCCCGGTACGGCATCGACCGGGCGCTGCTGGCCGCCGTGCGGCCAGAGACCGACAAGCCCGGAGACCGGGTCATCGACATCGCGAACCCGTGGGCGCGCGTCCAGGCGCACCTACTGTGCGGGCTGGCATCGGCGATGCGCTGCCAGTGCGTCGTCCTGCCCAGAAGCGAGTCGGGCAGCCGGATCCATGTCTTCGGATACGCGTCCGACATCGAGCGGGCCGACGTGCTGTACACGTCGCTGCTCGTGCAGATGTGGCAGGGGCTGGCGGCCGCGGACGTGCCCACGTGGAGCAGGAGCCCTCGGGCGTGGCGGCGAAGCTGGCTACTGGGGTTCGCTACCGCCGTGGTATCCCGCGTTCGCGCCGCCGAGCAGCAGGCCGCTGCCCACGCGACTGCTCCAGCGGCCGAGTCCGGGTCGCGGACAGCGCTGGTACTCGCTGACCGCAGGCTGGTGGTCAAGCGGGCCATCGAGCAGGCGTATCCGCAGACCCGTAAGACGCGGCTGACCTACAGCGGGAGCGGCTACGGAACCGGCTACGCCAAGGGCCAGCAGGCCGACCTTGGCGGCCCCCGCCTCACAGGCACAGGCCCGCGTGCCTTGGGCGGCAGCCGCTGAACTCTGGCGGGCTGCCCTGACGCATTAAACCCCGGCAGGCGGGGAACTGCCGTCCCGCCTGCCGGGCATCGTTTTGGCGTTCTCCCGAGCCACGCTCGCCGCCTGGCCTGGAGACGATTCGGCACCTTGCGGCGGGCACTGATCCGCACGCTGGGCCGCGAGGACCTGGGGGAGTGCGTCAATGACGGCGCCGGTGACGGTGGGGTGGTCGAGGCAGAGCCGGGCTGCGAGACGGGTGATTTGGCGGGCGAGCTGGGCGGGGGGCATGGCGGCGATGAGCGGGGCGGCGGCGCGCAGCGCGCCGATCTGCCCTTCGGGGTAGCGCAGCCACCGGTTCCACTTGCGCACCTCGGTGTCGATCACGAGATCAGCCAGTGGTTGGGTATGACTGCCGAGCATCTCCGCGAGCGCGGCGGATCCACCACCGGCCAGGATCTGAGCGGGATCATAGCCTTCCGGGAGCATCACCGTGTCGATGTCTGCGGTCAGCGGGCTGAGCAGGTGGTAGGCACGCACCGCGGCCTGGCGCCCCGCGTCGTCCGGGTCGAAGGCAATCAGGACGCCGGTCGCGGACAACTCGCCTGCGTTGCTAAGGGCGGCGATCTGCCGGGCGGTAACCGCGGTGCCGCACGGAGCGATGCCGACGTAGCGGGCCGGGCAGGCGGTGGTGATCGCGATGGCATCGAAAGGGCCTTCCGCGATTACCGGCCGGGCTCCCGATGCCAGCGCCCCGCGTCCCTCATGCAGCCCGAACAGCACTGCACCCTTGTCGTACAGTCCGGTGGCGGGGCTGTTCAGGTACTTCGGCACGCTGCTGGCAGCCTGGGGTGCCGCCCGGCCGATGAACGCGACGACTGCTCCACCGGGTGTCCTGACCGGCAGCATCACGCGGTCACGGAATGTGTCGATCAGGGTGCCGCGCCGGGACCGGCGGCCCAGCCCGGAGGCCTCGATTAGCGCCTCCGGGTAGCCGAGGGCCAGCAGGTGATTGGTCAGCGCGTCCCAGGACGCGGGTGCGTACCCGGCCTGCCACCGCCGCTGGATACCGGGGCCGAAACCACGGCTGGCCAGGTAGTCCGGTGCCCAGCTGCCCGGCAGCCGGGCGCGGAAGAACCGCGCGGCTACCTCGTGAGCCTGGCCAAGGTCACCGAGCGCCGCAGCCGCAGGGGATCGGCCGGCAGTCATGGCCGCGGCCGGCTGACGCGCGTGGGCTGCCCGGACTGCACCTGGGCCGCGGCCACGTGATCGTCCACGACCCGCCGGGCAACCGCCGCAGCGAGCATTTCGCGGATGTCCAGCGGGAAATCGTGTTCCCATGGACGGGCTGCCTGGCCGTCCGGGGCCGCGGCGTTGCTGGCGGCCGGGTTCTGGGTATCGGCGGGGTTCTCTGTGTGCACGTTGCCCAGATCAGCGTGTGCGCGGGCGGCGGCGCTTGGGTCGGTCACCAGCGCATCGCGCGCATCGTTCCCGGTGGCCAGCACGGGGTGGGGCGCATACGGGGTGTTGTGTGCGCGCGGCGTGCGGGCGAACAGCGGTGCGGCCTCGTTCATCGCGTCTGCTGGGCTCATCCCGGCGGCACGGAGCTTGTCGTAGTGGGCCATCGCGTCAGGGTGCAGGTCGCGGAGCCGTTCCTCGGATTTGCGCATGGCGGCCGCGGCGGCAGGCTCGTACCACGGCACCGCCCGGTCGGCGTACGGCATTGCCGCACCCCACGCCTGGGCGGCATGGAACAGGTCCGCCTGGTGGAGCCAGCGCGAGTCGAGGGCGGGTGCCCAGCCGGTACGGGCGGCGTCACGCCCGGCGCGGATCTGAGCACCGAGCGCGCGGCGCGCCCGGTCGTCGCGTTCACCGTTGATCCTGGCCTGGGTTCGCTTCAGGTGGACGTAAACCTGGGCTGCGGTGACCGCGCAGGAGCCGACCTGCATGGCCCGGTGCAGCCCTTGGCCGATGGCGTCGGTGAACGGGTCGGGGTGGGTGCTCGTGTCCATTCCTGTCAGCTCCTTGTAACTGCCGGTCCCAGCCGTGTCAGTGCCTGCGGCCCGGGCGGGCGGCGGGGAAGTGCCGTCCGCCCGGGCTAGCCGTCGGTTCTGGTACGGAGAAGGCCGTGCCAGTGGTCAGGGGTCGGGCGGGGAACTCACGGGCGGCGAGCTGCCCCGGTGCCGGTCGAGGGCGGCTCGGCGGTCGCGACGGAGCCGAGGCGGGTCCGGACACCGTCGGCGGGCCCTGGAGCAGGGCGCTTGTATTCTGAGCGACGTCGCCCGGAAGGTGAAAGGTGATGCCTGCCTGGCGGATCGCGGTCTGCTGCGCGTCGCTGCCGTCCAGCGCCTGGCTGAGCGGGATGAACAGAGCAAGGGCATGGCGGGCGACCCGCAGGTGGCGGTCGATGAGATCGTCGACCGTCTGCTCTAACTGCCAGGCAACGCGCAGCCGCAACGCGTTGCGAACGTCCCCCGGGACGACAGCGGAGTCGTGCGGCACGGACGGGCCCGTGCGCGCGTATGCCCAGGCGTGAAGCCGCCTGTCTGCGTGCTGCAGGATTTGCCATGGCGCCGGCGATGCAGCGGGCTGCCCCCGGAACGCTTCAATGACCGCCTGAGCGGTCACGGACGGGCTGCCGGCCAGCTGATGGACGACGGCGCGCATGGCCGCCAGGCGGGATTCCAGGCCTGCCGGGCTCCACCCGGTGACAAGCAGGCCCCGGCCGGGCCGCTCACCAGGGCTGCGGGTCACCAGATAGCCGACCCGGGTAAGCGCGGCTGCGGCTTCGTTGGCACCGCGACGCGAGGGGACGGTTACCCGGAAACCACCTGTCGTCCGCACGGCCTGCGTGTGCTGGTAGTGGCCCGGCACGCCGGCTGGCGACCAGCAGACGCCGATGATGTGGGCGGGGTCCAGCCCCCGGCCGCCGGAGTCAGGCGTCATCATGGCCAGCTCCCGCGTCATCCTGCATGTCAGCCGGCGTGCTGGGGTCGGCATCGGGGTGGTCAGGGTGCCCGCCGCGCATCAGCCACCAGCCGGGCGGCGCGGGTGCGGCGGCAGCCTCGTGGGGCTCGCGGTGGGCCATCTCGCTGCACTGGTAGAAGGGGCCGCGGGCGCCCATCAAGATGGGCAGCTGGTGGTCAAGGTGGTCGCGGTACCAGGTGCCGATCCCGGTGCCGGGCCGCAGGCGGAGTGTCTCCCACGCGTGCCACAAGGACGTCAGACGGCTGACGGCCTCATCGTGCTGCCACCACTGGGCGCACCACCGGAACTCGCCGCCGAGCGTGCGGCGGAACATCGGCAGGAAGTAGTCGATCAGCCAGTCTTCGAGGGTGGAGTAGTCAGGCTCGGGCACCACCGTGCGCAGCGCGCCCAGACCGTCAGCTGTGCTGTCAGCGGGGATCATGTCGGCGGGAAGTGCTGGGGGAAAAGCCTGGTCAGTGGTCATCAGAACTCCTGGGAGGTTGCAGCGTGGAAGGTGCGGGATGCGGGATCGGCCTGGATCGCGCCGTCGCGGATCTGGTCCTGCGCGGCCCGCAACGCCTGGGTGATCTCGGGCGCGCCGGAGCTGGCGTACCAGGGGATGAGGTGGATCAGCGCGGGTTTGATGCCGGTGGCGAGCAGCAGCCCGGTGCCGGGCGGCAGGGCACGGATGGCGGCGGGTTCGAGGATGTCCTGCCGGCGCAGCGACACTGACTCGCTGACCCGGCCATCGCCGTAATTGAGTGTTCGGACAGGGACGTCGTGCTGGCCAACGAGCGTGGCCAGATCGCGGGCCAAGCGGGGGGAGTCGACGCCGGCGCCGATGATTTTCTTGGTGGCCGCGCCCCACAAGGCGGCCATCCCGTGCTCGCCCCACACCGTGATGCCCTGCTCGTAGGACTGCAGGATCGTGACCGGGATGATGCCCCGGGACCCGAGGTGGGAGTAAAGGTCGGGCAGGTCAGCGATCCGGCAGATGTTCGCCGCCTCATCCAGCGGCACAACCATCGGCGGGTCCAGCCGCCCACCGAGCCGTTCCGCCCGCCGTTCCGCCGCGCGCATCGCAGTGTCAGACAGCGCCGCGATCAGCGGAGCGGCCGCCGACCGGGACTTCGACAGCAGGTACAAGGTGTCGCGGCTGGCGGCGAACTCGTCAGCGTCGAACACCGGCAGCATGCGCCGCCGGGGTGGCGTGACCCAGGCCATGATCTCGGGGTCGGTCATGGCCTTCGCGGCGGTCCTGGCCGTCTGGTAGATGCCGTCGCGGGTTTCCACAGCGCCGTTCTGCGCGCCGCGCAGCGACGCGGCCATGGCGGTGAACCCGGCGACGGCGAGCAGTTCGATCGGCGTGGGGACGGCGGGCTCGTTCAGCCACCCGGCCACGTCATGCAACGTGTGCCCGGACGCTGCGGCAGCCAGGAACAGGGCGGCGAGAAGGTCCTGGGCGGCGGGGCCCCACAGGTCACGCCGGTTCTCATCAGCGACGGTGAGGACGAAATGCCCAGCCAGCCGGTGGGCATCCTCGACAGTCCGCAACCCGGACAAGGGGTTCCACCACCAGCCCTGCGGCTGCCAGGTGATCCGCTGAGGGTCGAACAGCCACACCCGCCCGCCCGTGCCAGCGGCGCGGAGCGAGGCAGTCGCGGCCCACAGATCGGACTTGTTGGACGTCGCGATCACCGCGCCCGGGGCCGACAGCACGAACGGGATCGCCTGCGCGGTCGTCTTCCCCGACCGGGGCGCCATGAACGCCACCACGGTGTCCTCCCACGAGGCGTACACGGCCGGCCCTGCGGCGCCCCGGTGGCCGGGGCGCATCAGCCGGCCGAGCGCGAGCCCGGCCTCCGCCGGGTGCACTGTCCTCGGGTCGGCTGCGGTGAGGGACCGGCGCAGTCCGGT
>OBLU010001339.1_pt1 | contig 22981 bp, 17 predicted proteins | sample 1518681 | NCBI WGS metagenome assembly OBLU01 (sample SAMEA3539304, study PRJEB22396) | soil metagenome | biome: tundra; feature: field; material: soil | place: USA | collected 2010-05 | depth 0.15 m
CCTGCTCTTCCTTCTCGGGATTGGTGTCGTCGAAGCGCAGGTTGGTCTTGCCGCCGAACTCGTCGGCCAGGCCGAAGTCGATGCAGATGGCCTTCGCGTGACCGATGTGCAGGTACCCGTTGGGCTCGGGTGGAAAGCGCGTCTGCACTTGCGCATCGCCGTACTTTTTGGTGCGCACATCCTCTTCGATCAGATCACGGAGGAATGTTGAGGGAGTGTGAGCGTCTTGGCTTTCCGGATTTGCGTTTGTCATAACTGCGATTCCTTACCCCGCGAGAAAGATTGTGCTCATCAATTTATCAATTTAATTGACCGATTCGAGGCTGGCTTCGGCCTGCCGGATGCGCTCGAGGCAGACCTCGCGGCCCAGGACGACCATGGTTTCAAAAAGCGGCGGCGCATTCTTGCGTCCGCAGACTGCGACCCGGATGGGCTGGAAGGCCTGTCCGGCCTTCAAACCCAAGTGCGAGGCTGCCGCTCGAAGTGCCTGATCCAGCGAATCATGGTCGAAAGAGGTAGTGGCGAGCACCTGCCCGGCCTGCTGCAAGACACGCCGTGCAAGCGCGGCATCGCCCTTCTGAGGTATCAGTTCCGCCGGGTCATACGGCGCGAGCTCCGTGACGAAAAAGAAATCCGCTGCGCAGACAGCATCGGCCAGCAGCTTGATGCGATCGCGGATCAGCGGTGTGACCGCGAGCAGCTTTTCCGGCGCGGCATGCAGACCGTCCTGCTCGAAGAAGGGCTCGATGCAGCGGCTGAGCTCCCCCACCGTCAGAGCCCGAATATGCTCGGCGTTGAGCCACAGGGCCTTGGGATCGAAGGGGTCTTCCTCGGTGAAATTAATGACGGCGTTCGCGCGGTTGACAGCCTCGAGAGTGAAAGCCTCTTTGAGTTCGTCGAGCGTCAGAAACTCGCGGTCGTTCTTGGGTGACCAGCCCAGCAGGCAAAGAAAGTTGACGAAAGCCTGTGGCAGAAAGCCGGCATCGCGATAGGTCGTCACGCTGACCACGGGGCCGTGCTTGCGCTTGGAGAGTTTGGTGCCATCAGGCGCCACCAGCAACGGAAGATGTGCGAACTGAGGCGGGGCAACGCCTAGACCCTCGAAGATGAGCAGGTGCTTGAAGGTATTCGTCAGGTGATCCTGCCCGCGGATGATGTGACTGATGCGCAGATCGGCGTCGTCCACGCACGAGGCAAGGTGGTAGGTCGGCATACCGTCCAACCCTGACCCCAACGACGAAGACCTGTCGCTGGGGCCCCCCACCGACCTCATCAGCGCAAAGTCCTCCACTTCGTCGGCGAGCTTGGTCTGCCCACCATAGACGCTGTCAACAAATCGCAGCGTCCGGCCCTGGCCGCGCGGCACGCGATACCGCAGGGCAAACGGCTCCCCGGCGGCGGCGCGGCGGTCGCTTTCTTCTCTCGACAGTTCGCGCATGCCGGGGTTAAACAGCCAGGCGCCCTGCGAAGACGTCTGCTCGCCACCTGCTGAGTGGGCCGGAGTGAAGTCGCGATAAGCGAGACCCTTGGCGAAAATCGCTTCGGCCGCCTCGCGGTGCAGAGCGAGCCGTTCCGATTGCTTGTACTCTTCGTCCCACGAAAGACCCAGCCAGCGCAGCCCCTCGTAGATTGACTGGACGCTGGCCTCGGTGTTGCGCTCGACGTCAGTGTCGTCCAGACGCAACACCAGCGTCCCGCGATGATGCCGGGCATAGAGCCAGTTGAAGATGAAGGTGCGCGCGCCGCCAACATGCAGATAGCCCATGGGCGAAGGCGCAAAACGAACGCGAGGAGTTTTGGAGTGAGATTCTTCAGCCATCGAGGAGGAGTGTTCCTCTTCGATGTTATCAGTCTGGCCGCTATGTCTGCGGTGGTGGCGGAGGAGGCGGATACGGATACCCGACCAGCGTCTGCGCGATCGGCACCACCTTCCAATCGGCGAAGGCCAGCAAATACACCAGGACGAGCGTGCCAAGAGGGAACGGAACGATGTTCAAGAATGTGAGCATTGGCGAGAATCCCGCCTTCTTGCAGATGAACCAGAAGGGAATGACCCCCATGATGAAAGCAGGAAAGATTAACACGAAAGGGAGCACAATTAAGTGCCACGGTTGCAGCAGATCACCCATGAGGCCTCCAGCAGCGCGAGTCGCGTTGACTGGCCATCATACAGCGGTCTGAAATTCTCCGATGTGACGATGCGTTTGGGTCCCTACCCGGATGATCCAATTGCGAACGCGCCGCCAGGCCCGTGCTCCTGGAAGTTTTATAGTCGACTCACGCCTGTGGTGGTGGCGGAGGAGGCGGATACGGATACCCGACCTGCGTCTGCGGGATGGGCACCACCTTCCAATCGGCAAACGCCAGCACGTAGATCAGTACGATGTTCCCGAACGGAATAATGTTGAGCAGGGAAAGCCACGGAGAGAATCCTGCCTTCTTGCAGATGAACCAGAACGGCACGATCACGATGGCCAGAAACACGACGATGAAGATTGGCATCACCGCGAAGAAGATCATTGCGACCTTCTTAGCCTGTTCGGGATCCATTGTGGTTTGCATCAGAAAGAATGCGAAATGCATGGGATGTGCTCCAGTCTTGAATTGGAAACTCCCCGCCACGGTAAGGCCAATCGACAAAAACTGCAATCAAAATAAAAAACCTGTAATCAATATCGACCCGTCCGATTTGGCAACACGTCCTGGCCCATGATCTGTGACCCCTGAACGCCGATCCCTGGCCCCTGCTCACTGTCCACTGATCACTGTTCTACGTAATGTCCTCCGTGTCGTACACCGGAGAAACCACGCGCTTCTTCGGCACTCCGTGCACCGAACTCAGCAGGTCTTCCACCACGTCTTCAAGCTGGCGCTGGCTCTCGATCACGGCGCTCATGCTTTTCAGCTCTTCGGGTTCAACCACGCGCTCCACCAGCGCGATGGCATGACACTGCGCCACGTGATCCAGATTCAGGCCTTCCGGAGTCTTGGCCTTGATGCTCACCTGGTCGATGCCGATGCACAGCAGGTCAGCCACGCGGGCGCGCATCTCCCCGGCGACCGGACCAATCTTGGGCGCGGCCAATACCAGCGTGGTATCGACGTTAACGATGCGGTAGCCTGCGTGCTGCAACTCTTCCATCGCCAGGTTCAGAAAGATCGCCGAGTCGGCATCCTTCCATCGCGGATCGCCCGGCGGAAAGAAACTGCCAATATCTCCCGCCGCCACCGACCCCAGCAGAGCATCCGTAATCGCGTGCAGCAGCACGTCGCCATCGGAGTGCCCCGCCAACCCTTCCGGGTGGTCCAGCGTCAGTCCGCCGATGCGCAGCGGCACGCCCGGCTTGAATGCGTGCGAGTCCCAGCCAAATCCGATTCGTGTGTCCATGGTCTCCGTGCCTGTCCCAGAAGCTCTTACCGTCGGCGAAAGAATTCCTCGTTGAGTCGGATTCAGCGGGTGCGTTGGTGCAGGTAAAACTCGGCCAACTCCAGGTCGCCCGGCTGTGTGATCTTCAGATTAACCTGAGAGCCGGGAACAACGGATACGGGCAGACCGGCCCGTTCCATTAACGAGGCTTCGTCGGTGCCCACAAACCCGTCCGCTGTGGCCTCCGCAAAAGCCCGCCGCAGCAAGCCGTAACGGAACCCCTGTGGTGTTTGAGCCAGCACCACGAATTCGCGCGGGATGGTCGAGGTAATCAGCGCTCCGTGGGCCGTCCGTTCCACTTGCTTGATCGTGTCCACGGCCGGCATTCCCACAATCGCAGCGCCGTGTTCCAACACCGCGTGAATGGTGCGCTCGATGGTCGCTGTATCAATCAACGGTCGAACCGCATCGTGCACCAGCACGATATCGTCTGGCGCCGCCGGCAAGGCGGCCAGCGCGTGCGCCACCGATTCCTGCCGGTTATCGCCGCCTTCCACTACCTTAACCCGCCCCGCGAACCCATATTCGTCCACCTGGGCCGTCACCCGCTCCACCTCTGTGCTGCGGACGGCCACGTACATCGCCGTCATCCCTTCCACCGCATCAAATGCGCGCAGCGAGTGGATCAGGATCGGTACTCCGTCCAGCGATAGAAATTGCTTTGGCGGGGTCCCCGACGACGGGTCTTTGTCGGTGGGGTGCTTCGATGGGGGCCCGGCCATCCGCGTGCCCAGCCCCGCGGCAGGAAGAATCGCAAACACTTGCATAACTCCGAGGAGTATACATCGGAGCCGTCCAGAATGCGCCTAAAGCGGCTCATCGTGCCGGTTTGCCCTTTTTCTGCACCCCAATCGCCCAACCGGCAAGATTTGATCTATATTGTAGAGATAATGCGAGGCCGCGATTATCTCGGCGAATTCGAGCACATCATCGTTCTGGCGCTCCTGCGCCTCGAAGACCGGGCCTATGGCGTCACCGTTCGACAGGAAATCGAACTCCGCACCCGTCGTGAAGTGTCGATCGGTGCAGTGTATGCCACCCTCGATCGTCTCGAGACCAAAGGCTACGTCAAATCTTTCCGCGGCGATCCCACTCCCGAACGAGGCGGCCGTTCCAAGCGCTTTTTTCGAGTCACCGCAAGCGGAGTGTCAGCAATGAGCCGCACACAACAAGCACTGCGGAGCATGACCGAAGGCCTCGCGATCCTCGAGAGCTACTCATGAACTCTCAATTCCCTCAGCCCCCCTACTCAGCCGCGTGGCTGGTCCGCCTTTTCACCCTGCCCAACGAAGCAGAAGCCATTGAGGGAGATCTGCTTGAGGAGTTCCACATCCTCGCATCCAAATCGGGAGCTTTCTTCGCCCGCCGGTGGTATTGGCGGCAGGCTCTCAAAACCGTCTTCCAACTTGCGTGCCTCGGCTTTCGCACCGCCCCCTTGAGGACAACCGCAGCCATCGTCGGCGGATTCTTCCTGCGTCGGCTCTTCGGTCCGCTGGTCCAGCCGGCAATCTTCGCCGTCCTTGATCGCTACCGTATCTTCGACCACCACTTCAGCACCTATATGTTCTTCGCCTCCACGGGAATCGACATCGCACACCTGATCGTCTTCCTGTTCATTGGCTTCATCGTCGCGTGGGCAGCCCGGGGAAGGGAGATGCTGGCAACCATGTCGCTCGGTCTCATCTATGCCGCAATGGCTCTGGTCGCTTCCGTTTATGTCGTGGCCAAAACCGGAGACGCCGCCTATTTGTGGAGACTCACTTGGTACTTCGCCGATCCATTGGCAATCGTCATCGCAGGCGCGATCGTTCGAAGCCAAAGACTAGCCGCGGCAACTCGCCATTCCATTTCCTAATCCGCCGGCGATGCGTCCCTGACCCACAATTCCAGCTTCCCCCTCTATAGGAGAGTCCCTGCTACTCCCGCGCTCTGAAGTGCTCCGGAGCCTCTGGCGCTATCATCCTCTGGTGCGCGCCCGGCTTCCCATCGACATAACCCTGCTTAAACCCGGACTTCGTCTCGCCGTCGGTCTCTCCGGGGGCGCGGATTCCGTAGCCCTCCTCCGCGCACTCGCCGAGCGCAGCACAGAACTGGGCCTTGTGTTGCACGCCGCCCACCTGCACCACGGTCTTCGCGGGGCTGAAGCCGACGGCGACTTGGCCTTTTGCCGTGATCTGGCCGCCCGCCTCGGTCTGCCCTTCCACGAAGCACACGTCGATACCGCCGCCGTCGCCAAGGCAAGTCCGGCATCGGCCCAATCCAGTGATCCTCCCAAACCCTCTGAAACCATCGAGGAAGCCGCTCGCCGCCTCCGTTACCGTTGGTTCCGTCAGCTGATGGCAGAGGGGGCGGTAGACGCTGTCGCCACCGCACACACCCTGGACGATCAGGCCGAGACCGTGCTCGCCAAGTTCCTGCGCGGAGCGTGGACCGAAGGCCTGTCGGGAATCCATCCGCGACTCCACAGCCCAGAGGGACCCATCCTCCGCCCGCTCCTGGCGACCACACGAACCCAAGTGGAAGCCTACCTTGGCGAATTGGGCCAAACCTGGCGCGAGGACTCAACCAACCGCCATCTCACCTTCACCCGCAACCGCATCCGCCACGAATTGCTGCCTTTGCTCGAAACCTGGAATCCCCGCTTGCGGGAACACCTTTCCCAGATGGCCCACTTGGCGCGCGACGAAGAAGCTTGGTGGCAAGTCGAGCTGGCCCGCTTGGTACCGCAGTTGATCCTGCCCGGCCGACCCGTCCGCGGAGGTGGCCGCGCCGCAGCCGATGGCCTGGCTCTGGATATCACGCGTCTTGCCTCTCTCGCCCCCACATTGCAACGGCGTCTTTTGCGCCATGCGGCCTCCCAACTCGGCGCCGCGCCTGATTTTGCCGCTACCGAAGCCCTTCGCACCCTGGCCCTTTCCGGGCGTGCCGGCCAAAAAGCCGAGCTGGCCCAGGGCCTTCGCGCCGAGCGCACTCACCGCGAATTGCGCCTCACCGTCACCGCGCCGGCCATTCCCGCCTTCGCAAATACCGAAGCGGCCACTGCATACGCCGTCCCTGTCCCCGGCGAGACCCTCGCGCCAGCCTTCGGCCTTCGCATCCGCATCGAAACTCCGACTCCCGCAGCCCCCGACGGCAGCGCCTCCCGTCCCTCACCGCGGCGGGCACTCTTGCGGCCCTGGAAACCCGGCGACCGGGTCCGGCTCCGCTATTCAGCGCGCCCCCGAAAGATCAAGGAAGTGCTGGAGCGTCTGCACGTTAGTGGAAGGAGCCGGGCAATGTGGCCGGTCCTCGAAATGGATGGCCGCATTCTCTGGATGAAAGGCGTGGAACTGGAACCGGAGACCGGAATTGGCGTCGTTACTGAGTCCATCGATCCTGATTGCGCGTGACCTCAGCTCTACTACAACTTTCGAGCTAGCCTTGATTCCCAATTACGCTGGATGTACCAAAGGTTTCTTGAGAGTTTTTCAGGGTTCGCGGTACAATCTTACCTACTGCTCATCCGGCGGCAAGACACCCGTGTCTGCCACCAAAGAAGCTTGCACTTTCTGTGACTCTGAGAGGGCCGCAAGCGTCTAAAGGATGATGTAGGCGGTGCTGGAGGTCCTTTCAGCGGCTTCTCCCCCGCCGGGAAAGAGGAATCCTGGTGAATTCGACGGTCAAAACGATCATGTTCTGGGTCTTTATCCTTATCTGCCTCATGCTGCTTTGGGGCGTTGTGCAGCGCGGCACAAATATGGGAAAAGACACGGAGGTCACTTACTCCGAACTGCTGGACAAGATCGAGGCGCAGCAGGTCCAGGATGTCACGCTTCAAGGCACCGAACTCCACGGCCATATGAAAGCCTCGCCCAAGGAGCAGTTCCACACCACGATCTCCCAGAGTACCGACGGCCTGATCAAGGAGTTGCACGACAACAAGGTGGCCTTCACCCTGAAGGAACAGCAGAACAACATCCTGATTCCCTTGCTGATCAACGTAGGCCCCTTCGTCCTCCTTGGAGCCATCTGGTTCTTCATGTTGCGCCAGATGCAATCGGGCGGAAACAAGGCGCTTTCCTTCGGCAAGAGCCGTGCCCGGCTGCTTTCAATGCAGCAGAAAAAGATCACCTTCAAGGACGTGGCCGGCGTCGATGAGGCCAAGGAAGAGTTGAAGGAGATCATCGAGTACCTGCGCGAGCCGCAAAAATTCCAGAAGCTGGGCGGGCGCATTCCCAAGGGCGTGCTCCTCGTCGGGCCTCCGGGAACCGGCAAGACCCTGCTGGCGCGTGCCGTTGCCGGTGAGGCCAATGTGCCCTTCTTCTCCATCTCCGGCTCCGACTTCGTCGAAATGTTCGTCGGCGTGGGTGCCAGCCGTGTCCGCGACCTCTTCGAGCAGGGCAAGAAGAACGCCCCCTGCATCATCTTTATCGACGAAATTGACGCCGTCGGCCGTCATCGCGGCGCAGGCTTGGGCGGCGGTCACGATGAGCGTGAACAGACGCTGAATCAGCTGCTCGTCGAAATGGACGGATTTGAATCCAACGATGGCGTCATCCTCGTCGCCGCAACCAACCGCCCCGATGTGCTCGATCCCGCATTGCTCCGCCCCGGCCGCTTCGACCGCCGTGTGGTGGTGGGTCTCCCCGACGTGCGTGGCCGCGAAGAAATCCTCCGCGTTCACGTCAAGAAGGTTCCGGTCTCCGACGACACCAACCTCAACATCCTGGCCCGCGGTACACCCGGCTTTAGCGGAGCCGACCTGGCCAACATGGTCAACGAAGCCGCTCTCAACGCCGCTCGCGTCAACCGCAAGCAGGTGGTGATGTACGACTTTGAATTGGCCAAGGACAAGGTGCTCATGGGCGCCGAACGCAAATCCATGCTGCTCACCGACGAAGAGAAGCGCGTCACCGCCTACCATGAGGCGGGCCACGCCCTGGTCTCGTTCATGCGCGAGCACTCTGACCCTATCCACAAGGTCACCATCATCCCGCGCGGCATGGCCTTGGGCGTCACCATCTATCTGCCCGGTGACCGCCACAACTACACTCGCGAGTATCTTGAATCGAGGTTGGCAACGGCTTACGGAGGCCGTGTGGCTGAGGAGGTCTTCCTCAACCAGATGTCCACCGGCGCGGGCAGCGATATTGAGGTGGCAACGGATCTGGCCCGGCGCATGGTCTGCGAGTACGGCATGAGCCGCCTCGGCCCGCTCACCTTCGGCAAGAAGGAAGAGCAGATCTTTCTCGGACGCGAGATCGCACAGCATCGGGACTTCTCAGAAGAAACTGCCCGGCAAATCGACCTCGAAGTACGCCGCCTGATCGACGAGGCCTACCAATCGGCGCATTCGATCGTCGAGTCCCATGCGGACGCGATGCATCGTATCGCCGCGGCCCTGCTGGAGCGCGAGACTATCGATGCCGAAGAAGTGCGGATGCTCATCGAGGGCCAGACACTGCCCCCGATCCGCTCCATCCTCGCGTCGCCCACCGACACGGGAAGTGGCAGCGTGCAGCAGGTGCTCAAGCCTGAAACCCGCGGCGGCCCCAATTACCCCGAGGGCTCGCCTTCTCCGGCCTGATGCTTCCGACTTGAAGACATCTTCCTGGCTTACGAACAACCCCGGCCGCTCCCCAAAGGAGCGGCCTTTTGTTGATGACAAAGTCCTCGTTTTTGAAAGGGCACGACTTTACAGGCCGCAGAAAAACTCGTGTTTTGTGTCAGGGCACGGCTTCAGCCGTGCCGCAAACGCCTCAAAATCAACCCGGGCTTTAGCCCCTGCGGGCCTTGTCCGAAATCCCGCAGCAAATCAATACCTTTTTCCGCAGCCTCTTCAGTCGTGCCGAAAATGCTCCAAATTAACCAGGGCTTTAGCCCCTGAGGGAATGCTTGATGGGTTTGTCAACGGTCTGAGGGCCGCTCCCCAAGGGAGCGGCCCTTTTGTTGTTTGAGGCAGGTCAGGGCGACTGATTGCAAACGCGACGCATCCGAACTTGTATAGGATGAAAAAGCAACTATGGCGGTTCCGGCAACAAAATTAGCAATCGAACGCCCCGAAGCTCTACAGATCCTTCTCGATTCCTCGGCAATGTTGCTGGAAACCTCAAGCCACGGCGCGGTCCTGCCGGGCATTTTGGATCTCGCCGGCAAAGTGCTCCAGGCGGATGCTTACGCCGTCTGGCGTGCGTCCGATGATCGCCAGACATGGCGCGCCATCGCATTGCGCGGTCTGTCGCCGGCGTACCGGACCGAAATCACAGCCGCCCCAAGCGACGCCCCCACATCAGTCGAGGCCACAGAAGACGTGCTGAGGGAGCCGTCCCTTAGACAGTATCGAAGCGTCTATGCGGCGGAGGGAATCCGCAGTCTTCTGGTGGTTCCGCTGGCCCTGCGCAACGGGCAGGTCGGCACAATCGCCTTTTACTGGCGCCATTATCACTCCGTCACCGAACAGGAGAAGGACTACGCGTCGGCGCTCGCCAACCTCTCCGCCGCCGCCCTCAATACGAACGAATTGAGCGAACTCAATCAGCAGGAGAAGCGCCGGCTTTCCTTTCTTGCAGAAGCCAGCGCCATCCTCTCCGGTTCTCTCGAATATGAGAAAACGCTCAACGCCGTGGCAAATCTTGCCGTGCCGCAGATCGCCGATTGGTGCGCCGTCCACATTCTGGAAGATGGAAAGCCCAATCTCATTGTGGTCGCGCATCAGGATCCCGACATGCGCAAACGGGCCGCGGGGTTCTTCCGTAACTATCCCGAAGAAATCCGGGAAGACCGCGGACTCGGTGCTGTTTTGCACTCGGGAAAAAGTGAGGTCGTCACGCATGTAACCGCCGAGATGCTGGCCAGTGCCGCGAAGGACGACGATCATCTCGCAGCGATAAACTCGCTTGGCATCACTTCGAGCATGGTCGTTCCCCTGGTGTCGCGTGGAAACGTTCTGGGCGCGATCCGCCTCCTGGCTGCGGGCGGCACGCGGCATTTCACCGCCGCCGACGTGCAGCTCGCAGAAGATCTTGCCCGGCGTGCAGCCGCTGCCATCGAGAATGCCCAACTTCATCGCGCTGCTCTCAAGCAGGACAGTGAACTGCGTCTCTCCCATGCCGCCGCCCGGATCGGTAGCTGGAGATGGGATCTTGAGAATCGCCGCATGTACTGGTCTGAAGAGTACAAGGAGTTGCTTGGCCTCTCTCATGCGCTTTCGGCGAATGAAAACCGCGAGAAGGATTGGATTCATCCGGAAGATCGCGATCGTGTTCAGCGTCAACTCGACGAGGCGCTGGCTTCCGGTGCGGAGCAGATTGTCCTCGAGTACCGCGTGATCATGCCCGACGAACGTGTCTTGTGGATCCAGTCTCGCGGAAGCATTTCTCGCGATGCGGCGGGAAAACCCAAGTCGGTCCTCGGCATCAGCATGGATGTCACGCAGTCGCGCGAAGCGAAACATGCGCTGCGCCGCACCGAACGCGAGTCCGCCAAGCGCATCAACGAAATCGCCGCCATCGTCCAATCCTCCGACGACGCCATTTTGAGCAAGGACCTGTCAGGCTACATCAAGAGCTGGAATCCGGCGGCCTCTCGCATCTTTGGCTATGCGCAGGAGGAGATTCTGGGAAAGTCCATTCTCCTGTTGATCCCTGAAGAGCTGCGGTCAGAAGAAAAGGTGATTCTCGAAAAGATTCGAGCCGGAGAGAGCATCGATCACTACGAGACCGTTCGCATCACCAAGAGCGGCGAGCGGCTCAATGTCTCCCTCAGCATTTCTCCGGTTCGGGATGAAAATGGAACCATCATCGGCGCGTCGAAGACCCTTCGCGACATTACAGGAAAAAAGCGGCTCGAGGCTTCGCTCCTCCAGGCCGAGAAGATCGCGGCGGCAGGAAGGATGGCCGCGACCATTGCCCACGAGGTCAACAATCCTCTTGAAGCAATCACCAACCTGATCTTCCTGGCGCGGGTTCACGCCGACCAACCGGATTCAGTCAGGAACTTTCTCGAGCAGGCCGAAAGCGAGCTGATCCGCGTTTCCCACATTGCGCGGCAAACACTCGGCTTTTACCGCGAGAATGCATCTGCCGCCAGTGTGAGTCCCTCTGAACTTACGGAGCGGACCATCAGGATTTACGAGCCAAAATGCACCGAGGCTGGAATCTTAATCGAAAGAAATCTGAACTCTACCCGGCGCGTCATCCTGCGAACGGGTGAGATCCTTCAGGTAATCTCCAATGTCGTCGCCAATGCGATCCATGCGATGCCGTCCGGCGGCACTCTCTCGATTTCAACGGAGGACGTCGATGGTCCTGAGCAACACGGTGTCGCCATCGTGATCAAGGATAATGGCGTCGGCATCACGGCTCAGCAGTTGCCCAGGATCTTCGATGCCTTTTTCTCGACGAGGGTCGGGATTGGTACCGGAATCGGGCTCTTTGTGGCCAGGCAATTCGCTATGGGACATGGCGGCAAAATCGATGTGGAGAGTAGCGTTGAGCCGGCCTCACACGGGACAAAAATGTCCATATTCCTGCCCCTTGAAACCCCCTACACTCCAGGGTCGCAATCCTGAAGCGCTCGCTTCAGGTTGAAATCTTGCGCAGCCGGGCGTGCGAGCCAACGCCAGGCGCCCTGTGAATCAGAATATCTTGTAGCCAATCCCCATGCTGCCGCCATAGGGATGCAGTGGCCCATTGATCCAGTTCGGCCATTGCTGGTACTCAACGTCGAGAACCCTCCAGGTGAGTCGCCGGCTTAGCTTATAATCCACGCCCCCGCCATAGGCGATGTCGGTGAACCTGCCGTAGGCATATTTGTACTGGAAGTTCATATCGGAAAACCCGAACAGCACCTTGCCATACGGCGTGAAGCGTCCAAAATGATAAATCGGCACACGCGGGCCAATCAGGTAATTATCCTGGCTGATATCCACGAACTTGTTCAGCCGAAGCCAACGCGCCTCCCCCTCCACCTGAACCCAGCGGCTGAATTCCACATCGACGTAAGCGCCAACGCCTAAAAGCGCGTTGGGAGCGCTTTCCGGAATTCCATTTCCCGCATAGTCCGGCTCAAAGACAGACCCTAGTGCGCCGGCGGTCAGTGAAAGTTGACTTCGGGTGGCGGAAGGAGTCACTTGCGCCTGGGCAGCCATCACCCCCGCGCCAAAAATACATGCAAGCAAAATTACAGCAGATCGTCTCATCAGAAAAGGCGCATCCAGTTCAGATCAAAACTCGTTAGCTTGTGGTGCATTGATCGACACAATCCTACAACTAAAGCCGGAGTGCGAAGCATGTCGCACTCCGGCCTGGGGTCTTGAATCGAGTTTTACTGCGGACCGGGTAAAGTGGCCGTGGATTGCGGCGGATCCGCGCCATTGACGGACTGTGGTGGCGGGGCAGCAGCGGGCTGGCTCCCTGCCGGTTGTTGGGCAGGTTGGGATGGCGCGGTCCCCGTAGCCGGAGCCGCGGGCGGTGTCGCGTTCGCGTCTTCATACCGCTGCAGCCTGAAATACACCGGCGTCACTTCCAGCGGCATTTTGTCCCGCGCGTTCATCGGCGCATAGAGCTTGGCGTTCAGCATATGCACCTTGTCGTCCCATGGATCGGTCTTGAGCCGGCTTCCCAGCGGAAGAGCGGCGATCTGGCTCAGATCGTCCCAGTTGATCTTCGGCGCCTCCTGCGACAGGCTCGCCATCCAGGGAGTTCCATCTGGCGCAAGCATCGAGTCGCCCAGCCTTGGTGTGTTCAAGGCTTTCAGCTCCTTGCCGCGCGCCGCCAATTGCGCCCAGAAGAGGCCTGCGTCGCCCAGCTTGTCCTTGTACATCGACGCCTGCAGATAGACCAGGGCCTGCTTGGCAGCGGAGGCGTCGTCGGTGTCGGAATGGTTCATCTGGATGCGCTGGAAGGTCGACTCGTCTGGGAAGAGAAGACGGTCGTTGAATGCATAGCGTGTGTCGATGTGGTGTCCGAGCGCGATGTGAGCCAGTTCAAGCGACACCACTGAGGCGATCGATGGTTCATCCGGCAGCGTGTCGATCAGCCCCTTGCTCAGCAGAATGGTGTTGCCGACGGTAGTCGCTTCCACGGTATTTGTCAGCAAGACCCGGCAATGGACCGGATACGAGAACGCCAGGTTGTTCGGCACCGCCAGGTTGACGACAATCTGATCCAGCACCGTCGTCTCAAATCCCCCGGGAGTCAGCGGAGCCACCAGGCCTGCTTCTTCCAGGCGGTCGATCACGTTGTCCTGGGCCTGCATCAGCCAATCGCGCGTCGCCTGCAGCGGGCTCACGTCCTGCGAGTCTTCGCTCTTGTCGACGGCGTCTTCCACCTTCATCGTCACGTTTTCGCTGTCCCGGGTGGGCAGCTTCAGGCTGTAGCCCCAGAAGTGTGTCTGAGCTTTCAGCCCCACCGCTTTTCCACCTTCACCGCGGTTCGATTCCTCCACATAAATCGCGACCGGCAGCCACGTTCCTGGCTGAACATTCATCCGCCAGCTGTCGAAGTGGAAGTAATAGCGCGCATCATCGTCGGATTTCGGGTTCGTATAAGTGCCGTTGAAACGGACAACATTGCCGTCTTGATCTTCGATCCAGATGCGGCCGTAGAAGCGCCCCATCCCCGTCACCCTGGGGTGAACGTCGAACACCCAGGTGCGGACCGCCCCCAGAAACTCCCGGCGCACATAGCTGAATACGTAGTGCTGCTCGTCAAACCCGGTCGGGTCCAGAAACATCATCTGCATAAAGCCGGTTGGATTGTACGTAAAATGCTTATCCAGGCCGAGAGCCCTGGTCAGACCCGTGATCGCTCCAAACGAGCCCTTGAAGAAGCCGCGCTTCGAAGCAGAACGGGGCTGATAGGACTTGTCGACGAAACCCTTGCCGAAATCAACCCGGCTTAGCGTGTACTGGTCATCGATAGGTACTTCATAAAGCAACTGGTCGGGGCGCGTGTCCTGAATGTAGGTTTCCACCAGGGGTGTGCGCTCCTGGATGGCTCTGATCAGCACCTTCTCCTGCACAACGGCCTTCTGTACTAGGGCTTCCTGATCTGGGGTAAGTTGGTGTGACTGCTCAAACTTTGGTGCCTTCTTTGCGTAAGCGCAGGACACACATAGAGTGAGCGCAAGCAAAGTGAGGGAGATCTTCCGAAACGTCATTATAAAGCTCCTAGGTGTGGTTCATCTTTTTCTCTGGCTTCTGGCGCCCCGCTGCCAACTTCGGGTGGTCCATAGCCGCTGTCCGTCCGAATTTCCCGTTAAGCCAACTGAAACGTAATGGTGATATTGGTGGTCAAGTCGACTGCTTGCCCGTTGCGCGTTGCAGGCCTGAAGCGGATTTGCTGTGCCACTCGCTGCGCTTCTTCATCGAGCCCATGTCCTAGCCCGTGCACGATGCCATCCACCACCACACGCCCGGCCGCTGTGAACGTCACGCGCAGGATCACATCTCCCTGCACCTTCAACTGGCGGGCTTCGCTCGTGTATTGCACCGGCGGTTTCGAAAGCACTTCCAGGCTCGTTGAAGCCGGCGCCACTGTTGCCGTTTGGGGAGCCACTTCCTTCGTCATCTGCGGTAAGCTGGCTGACCCGACCTTGCCGCTCTGGTAGCTGCCCGACGCCCCTGTGGCCCCCGGAATACCAACGGATGCCACGCGGCCAACGGTGCCTGCGTTCGATCCCGACCTGGTCCCATTGCCGATGCCCGTCGATCCCACCACGCCATGCGGCGCCACCGCTGGGCCTGTCATTCCACCGTAAGGATTGCCGATCGCGGCGACCGTCGCCGGTCTAGTCGCATTGGGGTTCGGAGTAACGCCGAATGTCTCGCCGAAGTGCACTGGCGCCGTCGAGGGCTTCGCCTGCGGAACCTGGGCGGGCATTGCCGCCGTGAGAGCCGCCTTGGGCTGCGGGGCAAGGATAATCGCCGCCTTGGCCGCCTTCACCACCGGTACCGTCAGCTTGGCTTCCATCTGGATCGGTTTCAGTGCGGGCTTCGGCTCTGGTTTGGGCAGGTTGATCTTCGGTGCTTCCAGCTTCACCTCCTGCGGCTTGGGCGGCGGGGGCATCTTGGGCGGCGGAGGTACCTTGACCTTGGGTTGCGGCGGAGGAGTCGTTGGAAAAATAAGTTCGGTTTGTTCGAATTGATGCTGTTCGATGACATGTTTAGCCATCATCCCGACATAAAGGGCGACGGCCAGGATGGCCAGGTTGATCACGATGCTTGTGATAAACGAAGCGGACCTGCCCTCAGGCTCGGGGAGTAAGCCAAAGGTGGTGCGTCCAGGATAGTAATTCGCTGGCATTTGCGTAATTCCTCGCTGAGGGCCATTGAAGCGGCGATGTGTCGTATACGTGGGAATAGACTCTTCCCCGCGAGATGCGGAATTGCTTAAAACTCGGGGCATGCGGTCGCTCCCATTTCGCTACAAGGCTTTTTCAAAAAAAGGGCTCTCCGTTCCTCACTGTGAAGATAGGGGAGAAATATGCCCGCCAATTTCATTGCACCTGCTCAGGGACCCTTTTACGCGCAGATGAGGCAAATTGGTCAAGCAAGTGGGTGTCGCCTTTTTGGCGATCTATGAGTGGTTGCACGTGGCCGTTCCGACCCCGCCTGCTGTAATAGACTAACGGTAAACCAAAGTGTTCGAGGAAGGACAGTATTTTTGTGAAGATCTTGGTTACCGGAGGTGCGGGATATGTCGGTGGCACCGTCGCTGGATTGCTGGCCTCGCAGGGTCACAAATCCATTGTATTCGATAATTTGAGCCACGCAAAGCGCAATCAGATTCCTGTGGGCGTCGAGTTCGTCCAGGGAGACTTGGCCGATCGCGCTGCAATTGAAAAACTTCTCGTCGATGCCACTGCCCAGAACGATCCCTTCGACGCCGTTCTCCACTTCGCCGCCCTCATCGAGGCAGGCGAGTCCATGCTTCATCCCGAGCTCTTTTTTCGTAACAACACCGCCTCCACCCTTGCCCTCCTTGAGGCGATTCTGGCCCATGGTCCACGCCGCCTGGTCTTTTCGTCCACGGCCGCCGTTTATGGCGAGCCTGAGTCGGTCCCTATCAAGGAAGATGCGCGCCTCTGCCCCACCAACGCTTATGGGGAATCCAAGCTTCTCGTCGAGCACATGCTCCAGTGGTTCAATCGAATCCACGGCTTGCGCTACGCCTCGCTCCGCTACTTCAACGTCGCGGGTGCTCCTGAAGGCCCCGGCGGCGTCACCCGCGGCGAAGCCCACGAACCGGAAACCCACCTCATTCCGCTCGTCCTCGATGTAGCCCTCGGACGCCGCAAGTCGATCCGCATCTATGGCGACGACTATCCCACCCCCGACGGCACCTGCGTCCGCGATTACGTCCATGTCTCCGATTTGGCCGACGCCCATCTGCTGGCCTTGCGCCGGCTCGAAACGCACGACCGCCTCATCCTGAACCTCGGCAACGGCCAGGGCTTCAGCGTTCGCGAAGTCATCGAATCGGCCCGCCGGGTCACCGGCCATGCCATCCCCGTCGAAAACCATCCCCGTCGTCCCGGAGATCCCGCCGTTCTCGTCGCCAGCTCTGACAAAGCCATTCGCGAACTGGGCTGGAAGCCCCGCTACTCCCAGCTTGATGACATCCTCCGCACCGCCTGGCTCTGGCACCAGAAGCGCTACCAAGCGTAACGCGCCTTGAGTCTGATCCGGCCTCGGGATTCGACGTCGATTGAGGGGACACCCCATTAGTCACCACTTTTGAGCACCATCGGGGCTATCTATCACCAGAATGTGCCATTTGCCTAACAAGAAGGTCATCATATGCTCTTCACAAGATCCATTGGTGAGCAAATTGGCACGTATCCGCCAAATAAAAGGGGACCCCGGGTTTTACCCCGAGGCCTGGCAGTCTCCACAACGAGAGATCAAAGAACCCGAGCGGTATCGTGTCTATAACAAGTCCCGCGAAAATTTCCTCAGCATTGAGGTCACGGTCGTTGAAACCACGACCGAGCCATTGAAGAAGCTCATTCAGGACCTTGCCGTCAAAGTCGACTCGGCCCTCTGGTTGAAGCCCTACCGAGGCATTCCGGCGATCCCCGGAATCCTTCCGCCCTTCGACCTTGTTTACCTCGACGAGGAGAATCGGATCCTGCAGCAAGTTGAAACCTATCCCAATCCCGAAGTCAGGCCTCTGCAGGCGCAGCCCGCCAGCGCACTCGTTTTGCCGGCGCACACTGTATTTGCGTCCCGAAGCCTGCCTGGAGATACTCTCGAATTTCGTAACACCGCAGATGGCGGAGAAATCGAGCACGGGTTCAAGCTGGTCCCTCGTCCACCAGGACCGATTCCACCTGCGCAACCGGCGGTGCCCCTCTTCGGCAGCCAAAGTACCCCCGCGCCTCGCCTGAAGGACGATCCCTCACGCCAGCTCCAACTGGCCATCAAGCGGCTTGATGATGGGGAAGCCCAGGCCGAGGCACAAAAGAATGAGTCGTGGATCACGCGGTTCCGGCGCTGGCTTGTCCCCGATCCGTTCGACCGGCGCATCGCCGGTAGGTATCCGTTGCCCGGCCTCGTCGCCTATCACTGGACAGGCGGTACGCCCAAGGCCTACCACATCGGCAACATCAGCGACTCAGGATTCTTTCTCCTCACGGAGGAGCGGCCTTTCCCCGGCACCATGATTCTCATGACACTGCAAAGAACCGACGCCTCTGGAGAGGACCCCCAGGACTCAATCGCCGTAAATACCAGGGTGATGCGCTGGGGACCCGATGGCGTGGGCCTCGAGTTCATGCCGTCGAAACCTCCGAATCGAAAAGGTGGCGAGGCGCCCGCGGAAAATGGGGCCGACACAAAGGCGCTGGCAGATTTTCTGAAGCGGCTCAACAAGGTGGCCGTCGACTAAACCACTTGCGGAATTGGTGCAGTTCGTAACCACGCACTCAAGGGGCTTTTTCTCAAGAAAGAGCCACCCTTCACAACGCTCAAAAGGCCTAGGTCTCTGACCGCTTGATGTTGTATCAACCATGGGTGCCCCTGGTCCCCGGGCCCCCACGAACAGGTCTTCGTTCGCGGGGTGGAGATCCCGATTTTGGGACCTGGGAAAGCATGAACTCAAAGCACGAAATCACGAGGTCAGAGACCTGGGTGTATTCGGAAAGTGCTCTAAACCTGCGCCTCGATTTTCCGGGCAAGCCTTCAAGACCCATTTACTCCGACATACGTTGCGGGACTGCCGACCGCATAAAAATCCTGCAGCGCTCCCTGGTGCCCGTTACAGCGCGCGAACAATTGCAGGCCGAGACTGCTCGGAGTGATTGAAGCCTCATCGCTGGGCAACAAAGCTGGCGACAATTTTGGATCCCTCTTTTCGATCAGTCCCAGCCCCGCAAGACGTTCGAAATCCCGTTCGATCTGAAGCTCCCGCGATCCCGTAGTCACCATCACTTCGTCGATTCTGCAAGGCAGCGGCTTGGCAGTTAGCGATCCCGATTCGGAGAGAACTTTGGTCGCTCTCAAACAAACGACAGTCAGGATGCGAATGGGAATTGTCGTGAGTTCGCCAAGCAATTCAACGAATCGCAAGTTCGATTCGTCTTTTCCATCCGCCGAGCAGGAAGAGAGCAGAAGCCCGCTCCAATAGTGCTGCAGCCATTCCTCATCGGTGCAGGATCCGTCTTCAAGAATGCGTGCAACAAGACGTGCATTGGCGTGCGTCCCCCCAGCAACCGCTCTGGATGTCTGCAGGCTTTCTGCTCCGAGTGCAATTTGTACAACGTTCTTAACTTTGTGGTTGCTCATGCTGTCGCGAAACAGATGACCCACGTGTCCCGCACCCCCCGGACACAACCGGCTCAGAAAGCCGAGCGCCTCCGCCAACCTGACAAGCTCCGTCATGTCTTGCGGCTTCGTCTGTTCCACCAGCTTCTCCAGAAGGCTCTCCCATTCCCGTGGTTCCGCTTCCTTCGACGCAACAAACGTCAGGCCCATCCCGTCCTGTCCAGACCGCACCACCCTGGCCAGCGCCGTGATGCGATGCTCAGGACTTTTTTCAAGTGGTCCTTCTTTTTGCAAAGTCAGCGAGAGCGTCGTCCCCACCGGAAACCGGTCCTCCGTGACGACATAGACCCCGGTCGAACTGATATCCTTGACCGTGTCCTTCTTTACCGCCGAGCCCGCCCACCGATAGGCGGCAAACTGCTCTGCTGATCGCCGTTCTGCTCTTTGGGACAGTAGATTTACAAGCCAGCCCATGCGTACGGTCATGCCGCCTCCCGTCTCGTGAAGAACACTTCTCCAGGACTTATTCGCCCCAATTCTAATGGCCTTCCATCCGCTTCGATACGTTACCTTTGAGCCTGGAACCACGAACGGGAATGTTCCCCCAGATGACCGCCCAGTCGAATCGCACGAAATCCAGAGCTCTTCAGAGCGCGAAGGTCGAGAACAAGGCACGCTACAATGCGGAATGCCGATCGTGGGCCGCTGAACATTGCTGGAGCGGAGGGGTAGGAGATGCGGACCTCGTCTGAGCGGATTCTCGGCTTGCTGGCCATTACTTTCGTTTGGGCAGGATTAGCGGCAGCCCAGACAAAAGCCCAATTCACAGCCAAAGACTGGGCCGTTCTCCATAGCGCAAGCGCCATCGCCGTCGCGCCGGATGGGACCATCCTCTACCGTGTGAGCTACGGCGCGGAGAAGGGACCGACGCACAACGAAACGTGGACCATCGGGCCCGACGGCGCCCACGCGATAAAGCTCGATCTGACAGAGGACTTCACGCCGATGGGTTTCACCCGCGATGGGCATGGTCTCTACGGCGCTTGGAACGTGAACCACCACCGCCAGTTCGCCATCTTCCCGGTCGCCAATGGCAAGCCTGCGGCTGCGCCCTCAACCGTGGTGGTCTTGCCGCGGGGAATCGGTTCGGCAAGTCCTTCGCCCGATGGCAAGCGCTTCGCCATCGGCGCGGACCCCCGCTCCCCCGATCCGCTCGACGAGACTCGTCATTTGCATGAGCCGGAGCAGACCAGCCTTTATGTCGTGAATGCTGACGGCACCGGCGGCGCGTGGTGGTGCACCAACCTGAAGTTCATCTCCGGCGGCCCCATCCTCGGCGGCGGAACCGGCGCAGCCGCGTGGAGCGACGACAGCAGTTCGCTCGCCGTTCTGTCTGAGCTGCCGCGGATCGGGCATCACGACGTGAGGACAGCCATCGATGTATGCAACGCGACCGGCTCGCGCCATATCACCGACATTCCCAATTCGGTGGCCGGCATCGCGTGGGCCAATGGCGGCCGCGATATCGCCTTCCTGTCCACCAAGTCCGCCGTGTTGACGCCCGAGCACGTATGGACCGTACCCGCATCGGGTGGCAGCGCAGAAGACCGTACCCCCGATCTGAATGGGACCGCCGAGCAGCTTGCCGGTGATCCGCAAGGGCACGTGTGGGTGCTGGTCGACCACGGCGTGCAGAACGAGGTCGACGAATTTCACGATGGCGCCCTCAAGCCCGCATACCGCTGGCTCGACGGTGTCATCGGCAGCACGCCCGTGACCGCGGAGTACACCGGCACAGGCCAGCAGTTGGCGCTCACCGTCGGCGACCCAACCCACGCCCGCAACGTCGCGGTGCCTGACGGCGATCACCTGCGCAAATTGACTCACGAAGGCGATACGCAACTCGCCGCCATCGAGCTCGGGTCGGTACGCGCAGTGCAATGGAAGAGCAAGGCTGGAATTGCGCTCGAAGGCATCGCCACATTTCCCTCCGGATATGTCCAGGGCAACAAGTATCCATTCCTCGTGCTTCCCCACGGAGGCCCGGAGGGCAACGATGAGCTCGGTCTCGATCCTCTTGCGCGCATCATTGCCGGCCTCGGCTACGTCGTTCTGCAGCCGGAGTATCGAGGCTCCACCGGCTATGGCGCGGATTTCCTTGCCGCCATCTATCAGCATTTCGGCGACCGCGCCTACCAGGACGTCGACAGCGCAACCGACTATGCCGTCGCGCAAGGATGGGCCGACCCCAATCACCTGGCGATCTTCGGTTGGAGCGCCGGCGGCTTCATGACCTCATGGACCGTCACCCAGACCAGCCGCTACAAGGCCGCCGTCGAGGGCGCCGGCATCACCGACTGGGGGCCGTTCCTCTGGACCAGCGACATTCAGCAAATCGACTACGACGCCCGCTGGACCGATGAAGACCCCGAAGCCTTCCGCAAATTCTCAGCCGTTGCCTTCGCCGGCAAGGTCACCACGCCCCTCCTGATCCTCCACGGAGAAGCTGACCAGCGCGTGCCCACCTTCCAGGGCATCGAATTCTTCCAGATCCTCGCCGCGCGCGGCAAGACCGTGCGCATGGTCACCTATCCCGGTTCTCCCCATTTCCCCATCCTCTGGGAACAGCGCCTGAACGTATTCCAGGAGATTACCGATTGGCTCAACCGCTATAACAAATAGCCCCGAATCGCCCTCAACTCAGCCCGGCCAGGTCGCCATTCGCGTCAACGAATCGCCCCGCCAGCCGGGCCGCATCCGCTGCATTTTCCGGCCTCTCCGCTGCCTCACTTGCCCATTCAACCCCCGTCTCGTTAAAGTGTCTCCCACAAGCATTGCCGGCGGCAGCGTCGTCCAATCACCATCGCTACCCGGCTTGCACTGACCCTTTCATTGCTCCAAGAGGACTCCTTTCATGTCTTCCACGCAAGTTCCCGAAGTCCCTAATCCGGCTTCCTTATCCAATCAGGACCTCGACTCCACCCTTCGTGAAAACCGCGTCTTTCCACCCTCCGAAGAGTTCGCCCGCAAGGCCCACATCCAATCCCTCGAGCAGTACGAGGCCCTTTACAAAAAGTCCATCGAAGACCCTGAAGCCTTCTGGGCCGAAGCAGCCAAAGAGCTGCACTGGTTCAAGCCGTGGGACAAGGTGCTTGAATGGAACCTCCCATGGGCCAAATGGTTCGTCGGCGGAAAGCTCAACCTCAGCTATAACTGCGTCGACCGCCATCTCGACGGCTCTCGCCGCGAAAAGACCGCGCTCATTTGGGAAGGCGAGCCCGGCGAAATCCGCCGCCTCACCTACGCCGAGCTCCACGCCGAAGTCCAGAAATTCGCCAATGCCCTCAAGGCGCTCGGGATCAAAAAAGGCGACCGTGTCGCCGTCTACATGGGCATGACGCCCGAGCTTGCCATCGCCCTCCTCGCCTGCGCCCGCATCGGCGCCGTCCACTCCGTCATCTTCGGCGGATTCGCCGCCAACGCCATCGCTGATCGCGTAAACGACTCCTCCTGCGTCGCCATCCTCACCCAGGACGGCAGCTACCGCCGCGGCGGCGAAATCAAGCTCAAGCAAACCGTCGACGAAGCCATGGCCGCCTGCCATACAGTCCAGCACGTTGTCGTCTATCGCCGCACCGGCAGCCCGGTCACCATGGTTCCGGGACGCGACCACTGGTGGCACGATCTCGTCGCCAAAGCCGCGCCCGATTGCCCCGCCGAGCCCATGGATTCAGAGGACCCCCTCTACATCCTCTACACCTCCGGCACCACCGGCAAGCCCAAGGGCCTGGTCCACACCACCGGCGGCT
>OBLU010001343.1_pt1 | contig 22936 bp, 13 predicted proteins | sample 1518681 | NCBI WGS metagenome assembly OBLU01 (sample SAMEA3539304, study PRJEB22396) | soil metagenome | biome: tundra; feature: field; material: soil | place: USA | collected 2010-05 | depth 0.15 m
TTCACGGCCACGTCGGTGAAGGTTCCGTCATGATTGTTGTGATAGAGGCGGTTCTGCCCGAAGTTCGTTACGTAGATGTCCGGCCAACCGTCGTTGTCGAAGTCGCCCACCACCACGCCGTAGCCCCAGCGGTCATTGGTGACGCCGGCCTTTGTTGCCACGTTGGTGAAGGTTCCATCGTGATTATTATGAAACAGCGCCGCCCGCGGAGGTGTCTCCTTGCTATCGAGTGCCTTGTAGGTCGAGCCGTTCACCAGGTAGATGTCGAGCCAGCCGTCGTTGTCATAATCCAGTAGCGCGACACCGGCGCCTTTGGCATCAAGGATAAAGTTCTTTTCCGGAGTTCCCGCAGTATGATGCCACTTGGTAAGGCCGGCTTGCTCGGCAATATTCATGAAGACGACGGGGCCGGTCTTGACGGTGCCGCCGGCAGTAATAGGCCGATGTGCCGAATCGAAGACGGGCTTGAAGACACCGCCAGTGGCCATTCCGCCTTGCTGAGGTTTAGCTGTCTGGGCCCATCCCCAGGGCGCGGTCAGGAAAAGAAAAATGATGAAGCACGAAGAGCGTGCGCAGCCAAACACGGATAGTCCCCACCCCAGGGGGCAGTGTACTATATGCGGTCTTCAGGGAATCTCTCCCCGTTCCTACTTGGAACTGAGCTTGTAGAATCCCGACGCATGGGGCGCGAGTGTCACGTTGAGAGCGGCTGGCCTGGTTTCGCTCTTGCCGGCCCAAAGATCGAGCATTGCAGCGGGAGCGTACGCAACGCCAACTTGATTCCATGTGAGGTGAACGGCAGACTCGGAATCCGCAAGGTTGAAAACGGCAACGTATTGAGCGTCCCCACTATCGGACTTTGCCGTCCATACGCGGATGTTTCCCTCTTTGTAGACAACCTTGTTTCCAGTGCTGTGCTGGTTTACTGAGAGCACATCGGCGTTGGTGAGCAACGAGCGTGTGAAGGGATCGAGGGTGGGAAGATCGCCTCCGAACATGAGTGGCGAACGGAAGATCGACCACAGGGTCATGAGGGTTGTCTGCTCATCGTGGGATAGCTGCGAGAGGCGATCATTTCCGCGCTCGGCCCGGATTCCGATATGACCCAGCGGCAGCATATCTGCGTCAGGCCAATGGCCCGTGACCACGGACGGCGCCCAGGACTCTGCACGAAGATACATGGCTTTGAGCGAATTCCAGTTATCCCATAGGTCATCTTCAATGCGCCACATCTGTGCATTGGCGCGCAAATGCTCTACCTCATTCAACGGGGCGGGTCCGGGGGAAAGGCTGAGAACGATGGAGCGGCCGGAATGCAGAATTGCCTGGTGCAGACCCGCGATTTCCTCCTTGTGATAAGGCCGGGACATATCGTCAGCCTTGATGAAATCCACGCCCCACTTGGCATATTGCGCAACGATTGAATCGTAATAGGCCTGGGCGCCGGCCTTGGACATATCGACGCCGTACATGTCGGTGTTCCACTCGCAGAGGCTCTGCTTGTCGGCGATATCAGCGGCATGAACGGAGGCGCCGAGAATTGGCACATTTTGTCCGACGGCCTGCCGGGGAATTCCGCGCAGAATGTGAATGCCAAACTTAAGCCCCTTGCTATGCACATAATCGGCAAGAGGCTTAAAGCCCTGGCCGTTTGCCGAGGACGGGAAGCGGTTCACCGCAGGCACCAGCCTGCCATTTTTATCCATTGAGAGTTGGGCATTGGGCCGGTAGCCGTGTGCCTGCGCATTTGGCTCGTACCATTGGATGTCGATGACGATGTACTGCCACCCATATTGCTTGAGGCCGGAAGCCATGGCATCCGCATTTGCCTTGACTTCCTGCTCCGTCACGGTCGTGCCATACGCATCCCAACTGTTCCAGCCCATGGGTGGAGTGGGCGCAAGCTGCGTCTTCTGCGCATGAAGCTGCGACAATGGCGCACTCAAAAACAGGAGACAAGTTAAGAGACATGCGGAGCGAAAACATGCAGGCTCGATTAGGTTCAGCGGACTGCCAAGGGTGCGCGAATTCATCAAGGAATCTCCTGGAGAACGAATTATGTTCACGCCGGCTGCAAAGGCACGGCGATTTAGAAAGTGCCGAGCTGCTTGACGGCAACGCGCACTAGCACAACCCCATGCGGAGGCACGAGCGCCGTATACGAATCGCCGGTTACTGGAACGGCTTCGTGCTTCCAGAGGTCGCGGGCCTCCAGCGACTTGCCGCCGAGGTTGGCGTTGAGATGCAGGCTGTCCCAGCGAAAGCTGATTTGGGCCGGGGCGGCTCCGCGGTTGAATAGACCAACCGCAACGGCCTCGTTGGCGAGCTGGCGAATCAGGACTTCGGATGTGTCTTGCGGAGGAGTACGCACTGCAGGCAATGCTTCCGGATCCTGATCGATGGCAATGACTTCAGCGTTCATCAAGATCGATTTGGTTTCCTCAGTCATGGTGCGAAGGTCATTTCCGGCAATCAAGGGAGCCCGCAACAGGGCCCATAGGCTCATATGAGTGCGGTATTCATCAGCGGTCATGCCTCCGTTGCCCACTTCGAGCATATCCGGATCATTCCAATGGCCGGCACTTGAGTATTGCTGGATATCAAGCTGCGCAAATCCAATACGGTCCATCGATTCCCAGTGGTCGGAAATGTCGCCCGTGGTGCGCCACAAATTGCCTCCTGCTTTTGCGCCCCACTTCCACACATCGCCCCATCCATACTCGCATAGGCTGTAAACAATCGGCCGACCGCTTTTCGCAAGCGCTTCGCTCATTTTTTGGTAAGCGCCCTCGAGGTCAGCCGGAGTGCGTTGGTACACGCGTCTTGCGCCGCACCAATCGTATTTCAGATAGTCATAGCCCCAGGCGGCAAATGTCCCGGCATCCTGTTCTTCGTGCCCGTAACTGCCCTGATAACCGCCGCAAACCTGTGGACCGGGCGAGGAGTAGATGCCGATCTTCAGTCCCTTGGAGTGAACATAGTCGGCGAGCGCTTTCATATCCGGGAAGCGGGCATTTCCGACGATGTTTCCGTTCGCGTCGCGGGAACTGGACCACCCCTCATCGACAATGATGTATTTGTATCCGGCTGCAGCCATTCCGCTGGAGACCATGGCGTCTGCCATTCCCCGTACGGTCGCATCATCAAATTGATCGTGATAATGATTCCAGCTATTCCAGCCCATGGGTGGAGTGCGGACAAGGCCGCTGTCGGGTTGGTCCTCAAGTGGCGGAAGAGGTAGCCGCGCAGGATAAACCGCATCGCGGTCGACGCGCTTGAAAACACCCTTGGTCTCGAAAACTTCGCCAGGGCGGACACCCGGCGCTCTTCTGCTCATCTGGAATTTGTCCGCAGATTCACGAACACCGTCATAGACGATCTCGAATGTGCCGTTCGCCGACTGGACCGTAATGGCAAGGCGCAGTTGGTCGCTCTGAATCGTTCCTGTAAAAGAAGTTCGATGGTCATCCTCGATAGCCGTGAGGGTTTCGCCGGTTTGCTTCAGGGAAAAGAAAGTGACGCCTCCGTTTGGCACTCTGTATTCCCAATAGCCATCAAGGCTTGATTGGGCGCTGGGCTGAGCAAGGGCGCAGGCGAAAGAGCCGAGAGACAAAGCGAAGAAAAGAGATTTCAGTTTCACTGAAGGGCTCCTGGAGAATGCCGGTGAATGCAGCCGAAAATGGCGAGTCATGTACAGCAAACGTTTTCCCATACGGCTACACTATCAACGTCTAAAGCTCGTCGCTGATGGGCGACACAAATATAGTGAGTGGCAGAAGAAATTGTCAATTCTCGCCCTCCTGCGTCAAGCCGGCTCGGTCGCACTAATTTTTTGTTCGCTCTCTGCGTGGCTGGCATGATCAAAAGATGGGTTACGCGACTGTGCGCTCTCCGGTGGGCACAATCTCTATGAATCCGCCACAGAAAGGAAGAGGCCATGGGAGCAGGGATTCGTGTCCTGTGCTCCCACCGCAATCGCACGAGGAGAGGGGCGGACGATTTCATGGTTCGTCCCGCCTCCTCCGGGGATTGCGTTGTGACTGCGGCGGATGGGGATGTAGTATGACTTGCCAGATCAACTTAACGTTCAAATAGACATACGAATTGGAGAGACGAAATGCCAGGAATAGACAGGAGATCGTTCTTGCAAGGCACGGGAATGCTCGCTGCCGGGGCGCTCACTTCGAACCTGCGGGCGTATGCTTCGGCACCGGCTGCTGTCGGCCAGGAAGCGAATCAGGACGGCGGCGTGCTCGCTCCGCCGGTCTTCGAGCCCTTTGAATGGACCGCGCCGGGCCTGGCGTTCTCCTTCGAGTTTCTTGACAAGAGAATCCGTTCCAGAACGTTGTTGCCGCCCGGGATTACTCCGCCCAGGGACATTCCTGCCCCCACAGCAATTTCGGGGATCGAGACTTCTCTCCACTGCACGGGCGAGGATCCGAACGACCATCACGGCTTGAAGCTGACCGGAGGAAGTCCGGGTTCGAGGCTGGTTTACACGGGCAAGCGTGAAGTCATTACGGCTTCGGGTAAACGCTTCACGATCTTTCAGTCAGACCCCGTGCTCGGCTTGGAGGTTGAGTCGATCTATGAGACATTCGCTAACCTGCCGGTGGTGCGCAGAAGTACCCGCGTGACGAATCGCGGCCACGAGGCCGTCGGCATCGAATATCTCAGTTCGGCGATGCTTTACAACCTGGCCTCGCCGCGCCGGTTCGAACAGGACCTTATCATCCATTTTGCGCAAAATACATGGCAGGCCGAGGCGCAGTGGCGGGCTGTGAAGCCCTCGCGGGCTGGCTTTATCGACAATGGCAACTTTACGATCTCGCCCGCCGCATTCGACAGCATTGGCACTTGGTCAACACAACGCTTTTTGCCCATGGGAGTGATCGAAAACACCGAGCTTGGCGTTACATGGTTCTGGCAGATCGAACACAACGGTACGTGGCATTGGGAACTTGCGAATACCCAGGACAAGGCCGTTTACGCCTACATCGGCGGCCCTGACGAGCTTCATGGACATGCCTGGAAAAGCCTCAAACCCGGGGAGACGTATACGACGGTTCCCGCGGCGGTCGGATGTGTCCGCGGCAGCTTTGAAGAGGCGGTCGACGCTTTGACGCAATATCGTCGCGCTGCGTGTATCCGGCCGCGCTCTGACACCCGCAACCTTCCGGTGATCTTCAACGACTATATGAACTGCCTGGAAGGTGACCCGACGACTGCTAAGGAGTTGCCGCTGATCGAGGCGGCAGCCGCGGCCGGCTGTGAGTACTTTGTGATCGATGCAGGCTGGTATGCGGAATTGAATGAGGACTGGTGGGGATCGGTTGGGGCGTGGCAACCCTCGAAGACCCGTTTCCCGGGCGGCCTGCAAGAGGTGCTGGACCGCATCCGGGCCAAAGGGATGGTGCCCGGATTGTGGCTCGAACCCGAAGTTATCGGCATTAATTCCCCCTTGAAAGATAAACCGGATGCGTGGTTCTTCCAGCGGCATGGCAAGCGGGTGATCGACCATTCACGTTATTTGCTTGACCTCCGCAACCCCGAAGTACGCGCCTATTTGCACAGTGTTGTGGATCGCATGGTCGGCGATTACAAAGTTGGATACATCAAGATGGATTACAACGTCGACGGGCTCGAGGGTACGGAGTACCTGGCGGACAGTCCCGGGCAGGGACTGCTGGAGCACAACCGGGCACACCTTTCCTGGCTCGACGAAGTGCTGGCGCGCTACCCGGATCTGACCATTGAGAACTGCGGGAGCGGTGGAGGACGGATGGAGTATGGCATGCTCTCGCACTTGCAGCTACAGTCCTCAAGCGACCAGGAGGATTACCGTCTCTATCCCGCCATCGCGGTTGGCGAATCCGCGGCGGTCCTGCCGGAGCAACTTGCCATCTGGTCTTACCAACTGGCGAATGGCGATAAGGATGCGGCTGCCTTCAACCTGGTCAACGCCATGTTGTTCAGGATTCATCAAAGCGGTCATCTCGCGGAGTTGAGTCCAGATAATTTTGCGCAAGTAAAGAACGGTCTGCGGATCTATAAGGAACGGATCCGGCCGCACATTGGCTCAGCCGTGCCCTATTACCCAATTGGCTTGCCGGACATGACCGACACTGTTTCCCCGATCTCGCTCGGGATGCGTTCACCGGGGGGCAACTTCATCGCCATATGGCGATTGCAGGGCGAGGAGAGGGTTCATCTCCCCAGGACAGATCCGAAGATGAAGATCCTCTATCCCACAGACCTGGAAATACGGCTTGAAACAGAGGGGGATGGAATAAGCGCCATCTTCCCGCGCAAGATGATGGCTTGCATCCTGACCCTGGAGCAATAGCACCTCAAGGTCAGTCCACGCGAGGCACGGGTACTTTTTGGCCTTTTCGTCTCCGCGGGTTCGATCCCCAGCCACAGGTGGGAAAGATCGTTCTGCCTTATGGGGATGCAGCGCGCCATCTGCATCCGTCTGATTTCCAAGCGATTCACGAGGATGTCCCGTATTGAAAGGCCGGGCAGCGGAAAACGATTACTCATGCTGGAAAAATCCTTGACAAGGATTTGCTCCGAGGTTATAGTTCTTGCGATTCAGTTTAACTACGTCCAGAAAGCGTTTACCTCAGTCACGTGAAAGGAATCGCTCTCGATAGGTGAGATTAAAGCAGCTCTGGACAACGTTTTCCTAATCTGGGACCAGCTTTACAGATTAGGGAATCCTCCCGGCGAAGAGGATTCGTGGCCGCATCAGCAATCGTTTCTCGCGTGAAAGATGAGTGTTGAGGAAACCGAGCATTCACGTCGGGCGGAAACCATATGCGGACTGACAAAAAACAGATCACTTTCTTAGGAGACAACCATGAAGAGGCTTTTGACGAACCAGGCGACCTGGGCCATAGTGGCATTTTTGGCTCTAGTTTGCACTTCCATTCCAACTCGTGCTGTCGGGCCGACCGGAAAGATCGTCGGCACCGTGAGCGATCCCTCGGGAGCTCCAGTAGCAGGAGCGAAAGTAACAGTCATCAATGAAGGCACCAATGAATCGCGCGGCGCAGTTACGGACGAAAGCGGCAACTTTACATTCCCGATCCTGACCGTCGGAAATTACACCGTCAAGGTGGAAGCGACAGGATTTGAGGGCTACCTGCAGAAAGGAATCGTTCTTCAGGTTGACCAGAACATCTCGGTTCTTGCTCACTTGAAAGTTGGTTCGAACACCGAGGTCGTACAGGTCACGGGCGATACGGGGCAGAACGTGGACCTGGTGGACGCAACCATCAGCCAGGTCATTGACGCTCAACGCGTTGTCGATCTTCCTCTCAACGGACGCGACACCCTGCAACTGCAGTACATCATGCCCGGTGTTTCCTACGACAACAACGGCGTCGCGCACGGGCAGGGCCAGCATGAGGGCGTAGTCGTGAACGGGAACCGTCCCGCATCGAACTATTACCTTCTAGACGGCGTGGACATGACGGATTCTTATCTGTCGGTCGCTCCCGTATTTCCAGCTCCTGACGCGCTGCAGGAGTTCGACATTCAAACCAGCAACTTCACCGCGCAATATGGCCGCAGTTCCGGTGGTGTGATCAATGCGGCATCAAAAGCTGGAACCAACTCGTTCCACGGTGGCGTGTTTGAGTTCTTGCGCAACACGGTGCTGGACTCACACAACTACTTCGATGTTGCCGGAGAGCAGAAGCCAGCACTGAAGCTAAACCAATACGGCGGCTATGTTGGTGGACCGATCGTGAAGGGAAAGACCTTCTTCTTCGGGTATTGGCAGGGGACAAGGCAACGCAAGGACGAAACGGTCACGATCGGAACGGTCCTGTCGACAGCTGAGAATCCCACCAAGAGCAGCGACGGGAGTGCGCAGTTTCCGGCCAACACGATCGTTGATCCGCAGACGGGGCTACCGTTCGCCACCGATGGACTTATTCCGGCGAACCGGATCGACCCCGTGGTCATGAAGGCGGTCGCGAAGTTGATGGATTACACGCCCAACACTGCAACCGGAGGATACACGTATCACGCGCCTTCAGCCGATAACGAAGACAGCCTGAACGAGAATCAGTACCTGGGGCGTATCGACCAAAACTTCGGGACGAAGGATCTCCTCTTCGGCCGCTATTTCTTCAACCAGGATTTGTCCACTGGATTCGGCGCAGGCAACATGGACCTTCCCCACGACAAATACTTCCGCAACCAGAACGTGGTCCTCGATTGGAACCACACTTTCAGTTCGCACCTTATCAACACCGCGGTCGTGGGCTTTACCCGCGTGGCGCACCATCGTGGAACCATTGCCTCGGATGGCTGGGACACCTTCGGCAGTATGCCTGGATCGACCGGCGCTGGAATCCCGAGCGAGTTTTACGTGGGAGTAAACGGCAGTTTCCAAAACAACGGCGACGGCACGTTCATTCAGAACCGCCAGACCTGGCAATACACCGACTTCGTCAGCTACTTGCGCGGCAAACACGCCATCTCGGCCGGCGGCGATTTTCGCAGAGAGGCCGTCAACCGCATCGAGGATTACTTTACCAATCCCATCTTCGATTTCAACGGAACGTACACTGGTCCTGGTGGAAACGGAAGCGCAACAACGTCGCTGGCTGACATGCTGATGGGTCTGCCGAACTATTTCAACCTGCAGACCGAAGTACGCAGCGATCTGCGGCATTCCGCAATGGATCTGTATGTCCAGGACAATTACAAGGTCAACCGGCATGTGACGATCGACGCAGGTTTCCGGTGGGAGCCGTTCCTGCCTCCGGTGGATAACCTCAACGACCAAATTTGCTTCGATCCTACCTTCAAGACGCAGTCGACTTTCTATCCCACCGCGCCTCCGGGATTCACGTTCCCAGGGCCTCCGTTGTCTTTGAAGGCCGATGGCAAGGGCGATGCCGGATGCCCGCGCTCCATGGTTCCCAACCGCATGAAGAACGTAGCTCCGCGCCTTGGCTTCAACATCGATCCCTTCGCCAACGGCAAGACGTCAATTCGGGCAGCCTACGGCATCTTCTGGGATCAGGCTCGCCTGATTGCATGGAACCGCTACTCGACAGCGCAACCGTTCGATGAGAACTTCCAGATCAATGGAGCCACGCCGACGAACAATATTCCGACGCAGGGTGCAATGACTGGATACGACATCATCAACATCAACCCGGGTGTCATCAACCCGTTCCCGTTCATCATCCCGCGAACAGCGGCCCAGCGCCAAGCGTTCAGTCCGTCCTATACGATTAATGGCATTGCCTACTGGCCAACGTCGGCTGAAGGGACGGTTCTGCCGCCCAACTTCAATGAGGGTTATGCGGGGCAGTGGAACCTTTCCATCGACCAGGAACTCGCGAAGAACTGGGTGCTCACCGTTTCCTATATCGGAAACCATGGAACACACCTGTTCATGTCGCGCGACATCAACTACGCTCCTCTCTCGTCGTACGATCACACTAAGAGCCTCAACGATAACCAAAGCACCATCAACAACCGCAGGCTGTTTGCCTACGACGGAAACTGCGGCATCAACCAGGTAACCCTCGCTAAGAATCCTTGCCTTGGCCAAACCCAGGAGGAAGCCAACCAGGCGTGGTCGAATTACGACGCGGTTGACTTTACTGTCAACCATCGTTTTGCGAATGGCTTCAGCCTGATGGCATCGTATGTTTTTGGGAAATACCTGGACATCGTTCCCTTCGGAGCAGAAGGTGGACTTGGCCCGCGTAATCCTTTGAACTTCAGGCAGAACTATGGACCGAGCGACAACGACGTTCGTAACCGGTTCACATCTTCCTACATCTACCAATTGCCTAAGATGAAGTCGGCGCACGGTATTGTGGCCGGGGTCGTCAACGATTGGCAGAATCAGGGCGTGCTCATCGCCCAGACCGGATCGCCCTACACAATCAACAGCTATACGGATACGGGCGCGACCGGTATTGGTGGTGACTTTGCCGACCTTGTGCCGGGAGTGAGCACCAAGCCAGCACATCGCGGTGTGGCGTCTTACTTCAACACGGCTGCGTTTACCGAGGCAGCCGATGGAACCTACGGCACGTCGTCAAGAGGCTTGCTGTACGGTCCCAGCAAAGTCAACATGGACTTCTCACTGTTCAAGGAGTTCCCGATCCGGGAGACTGGGAAGATCCAGTTCCGGAGCGAGTTCTTCAATCTCTTTAACCACCCGAACTTCGGCAATCCGGATACTGGGGTCGGCGACGGCTCCTCATTCGGAAGACTCACGAGTGCGAGCGACGGACGCATCGCGCAGTTCGCCCTGAAGTACTTGTTCTAAACACGAATACAACAACTATCGATGCCCCGCCAAGATAAGGCGGGGCATCGTTTTGTAGGGGAATCGCTGCGGTTGCCGCGGTATTTCCTGACACGCTAGAATCAGTGCTTGAGCGGGGTTGGCATATGCGATCGGCACGGGTGCGTCGAAGTGTTTTGTTGAGTTTTGCGGTGTTACTCAGCTCATCTAGCTTGCTTCCAGGGCAAAGCTCTCCTGATAGTTCACTTCAGCAGCATATGACCAGGGCGGAGCAGGCTCTGCGCACGGGCGACATGGCACTAGCGGAGCGCGAATATCACGAGATGCTGGCTCTCGATCCGCAAAATAGTCAGGCGTGGACCGGACTGGGAGTCCTCCTTTACGGGTCAGGGAAGGCAGAGCAGGCTGAAGAAGCACTCAAGAAAGCCTTGACCATCGATCCCTCCGCAAAACACGCAGAGCTTTTCCTGGGACTAAGCGAGGCAGACCTGAGCCAATGCAAGCAGGCGACGCCGATTCTATCGAAATACTTTGACAGCGAGCCCGCGGGCAAATTGCAGCGCCTGACCGGATTGGCCCTGCTTGAGTGCTCCGCCGGGACCACCAATCCCTTACCGGCTCTCCAAACAGTAGTGAGATTGAAGCAGCTTTATCCTGGCGACCCGGATGTATTGTTTGAGTCGGCCGAGCTCTTCACGCGACTGTGGAACGAAAGTGCAGGCGAGTTGATGGCGAGGCACCCGGATTCGTATCGAGTCCATCAATTGGCCGGAGAAGTATACGAGGCGCAGAATAACTACGATCAGGCCATCCGCGAATATTCCCTCGCGCTGCAGAACAACCCAAAGCTGCCGCAGATGCACTATCGAATCGGACAACTCTATTTGCACCAGGGATCAGAAGAGGTGGACGAGAAAGCGATGAACGAGTTTCGCCAGGAGAAGGCGATCAATCCAGATTCCGCCGTTTCAGATTTGGCGATGGCGGATATCGAAATGCATCGGCACAACCTGGATAAAGCGAAGCCTTTCTATCAAGAAGCTGCCAGGTTGGATCCAAGTCTGGTAGAGGCCGAAGTGGGGCTGGCCAGGATACTGCTTGAAGAGCACCAGCCGGATGTAGCTGTAAAGCAGTTGCTAGCCGTAGTTGCAGAGCACCCCGACGAGGCTCAAGCACACTACGTCCTGATGCTCGCCTATCGCGGGCAAAAGAAGATGCCGGAGGCGGCGGCGGAGATGGCGGCTTTCAACCGGCTGCAGGCTGAAAGAGCTGAAACATTTCAAAGCAAGATGAATGCGCTGATGAATGGAAAGCCGGCTGCAGGGGAGGCTTCGCCCAAGTGAGCAAAGACCGGCGATGCGTCGATACATTGCGACAGCCGCCATCACGCATCGCAATTACATCGTTGCCCAACCGCCGAGAGTTCATTCGCGTAGCTGGGGCGGTGTTGTTCGTGCAGGCGGGTTCGCATTTGGGCCTGGCGCAGCTGAGCGCGACCTCCGCGTCACAGCCATCAACGAAAGCACTCGGTTCGCCGCTCGGTTACTCGGTTGAGGATGTGGCGCGTGAAGCGCGCCTGGACTTTCTGCAGGTGTGCGGTGGTGACACCAGCAAGAAATACATCCTGGAAACAACAGGTTCGGGCGTAGCCTTTATCGATTATGACAACGATGGTTGGTTGGACATCTTCCTGGTGAATGGGTCGAGCTTTGAGCTTTCGCCTTCTCAGGATCGACCGACCAATAAGTTGTTTCACAATAACCGCGACGGCACATTTACCGATGTGACCGCGAAAGCAGGATTGACGCGTTCGGGATGGGGACAGGGCGTCTGCATCGGCGATTACGACAACGACGGCTTCGATGATATCTTCGTTACCTATTGGGGCGAAGACGCGCTGTATCACAACAACGGAGACGGCACTTTCACTGAAGTGGGTCGAATGGCAAAGGTGGCGGGTGAGCCATCACGATGGAGTACGGGGTGCGCCTTTCTTGACTACGACCGCGATGGGAAACTCGATCTATTCGTGACACACTATGTGAACTTTTCGTTGCAGAATGCGCTGGACCCGGGCACCAATCCCTACTGCATGTTTCGCGGACTGGCGGTGAACTGTGGTCCGCGTGGATTAATTGGAGAGACCAGCACGCTCTATCACAATAACGGAGACGGCACTTTCACCGATGTTTCCGCCAGGGCGGGTATTCTAAAACAGAGCGGCTTCTACGGGCTGGGAGTATTGGTGGCCGACTTGGACAATGATGGCTGGCCGGATATCTACATGGCCAGCGACACGACACCGGCGCTGCTGTTCATGAACAATCATGACGGAACATTCCGCGAAGAGGGCCTGTTGCGAGGCGTGGGTTTCAGCGTGAATGGCATGACCCAGGCCGGCATGGGAGTGACCGCAGCAGACTATGACCACGACGGATGGCTGGATATTGTCAAGACGAATTTTTCCGACGAGGGAATCGATCTCTTCCACAACGACGGCGATGCCGTATTTTCCAACGTGACCGGTGCTGCGGGATTGGGCAAAGAAACCCACTTCGTGTGCTGGGGATGCGGTTTCTTCGATCCGGATAACGACGGGTTTGTCGACCTGCTCTATGTGAGCGGGCATGTTTATCCGGAGTTAGAACGCATTCACGCAGACACAACTTACCGGGAGCCTCGCGTACTCTACAGAAATCTCGGCAACGGCCAGTTTGAAGAGGTTTCGCAACTGGCCGGTGCAGCCATTACCACTCCATCAACCGGTCGCGGGTGCGCGTTTGGCGACGTGAACAACGACGGGTGTGTCGATGTTGTGATCAATAATCAGAATGCGAGGCCGGCGCTCCTTAAGGTGACGCAACAGAATCACAATCATTGGATCAACATCAAACTGGCCGGCACCAAGTCCAATCGAAGTGCGATTGGAGCCAGGGTGAAATGCGTCGCAGGAACGCTTGCGCAAATTGATGAGGTGCGGAGCGGGGGCAGCTACATATCGCAAAACGATCTTCGCCTGCACTTCGGACTGGGTAGCAAATCAACGATCGACCTGCTTGAAATCAGATGGCCAAGCGGGGCGGTCGATCAACTGCACAATATCGTGGCCGACCAATTCATCTTGGTGCAAGAAGGGGGAAAACTTACGACGCTGCGCAAAGCGACCTAAGTTGATTCCTATGCAAAAAGCGCAGATGAAGCAGTTGTGCCAGGTGGGCCTCGCAGCATTGACTAGAAGCCTTGTAAGCCTCGTGGTCGCGGCGAGTCTTCCGACGCTTCCGGCTTTCGGCTTTGCGTCTCAACTCGACATGCCAGCGAAACCCGATCCTGCCGCGACTTATATTGAGAGCGGCATCCGGCTGCTTCGCAGCAGAGATACCGCGGCAGCGAAGCTGCAATTCAGCGCGGCGGTAAGGACGAATCCCCGTTCAGCCGATGCCCTTACATGGCGAGGGATCGCGGAGAACCAACTCAAGCAGTACCGCGAAGCCGAGGTGGATTTTGAAGCAGCCTTGCGCATCGATTCTACTGAAATGCCGGCGCATTACAATCTTGCCCTGAGCCTGATTCGTACAGGCCAAACCAATTCGGCCATTGAACAGTTGAAGATTGTGGTAAAAACCCAGCCGGGGTTGCTGGAGCCGGAGTATAACCTGGCGCTTCTCCTTGAAGGAACGCATGCGACCAGCGAGGCGATCGAACACTTGCAGGCCGCCTATAAGGCGACTCCTGATGATATTGGCGTAGGCCAGCATTTGTTGATCGATTTGCTCGCAATGGGGAGAAAGGACGAGGCGCAGCCGATTCTGCAACAGATTCAGTCCGTTGGCTCCGTCGAGGCGCGACAACAAGTGGGAAAAGCTCTGATCGAGGCGGGGGACTTTGCCCAGGCCAGTGTCCTGCTTGAAAGCGCGCGCACGCAATCGGGGCCAAGCCGTGAAGCAGATATGTTGCTGGCGCAAGCTTATATAGGAGCGCGGGAAGACTATAAGGCAATCGAGCTGTTGAAGCCGTCCGAAATGGATGACAGTTCAGGAGAGTCTGCATATTTGCTTGGCATGGCCTATTCGGACGCAGGTGCCACAGAAGAGGCCAAGGTTGCATTCGCGTATGCGGCCAAGAAGAATCCCCGCAACGGACGTGCACTCTATTCCCTTGGAATGATTGAATCCGGCGATCCGGATCAGTTGGTGGTTGCGATAAGTCACTTGCATGAGGCAATACGGCTGGAGCCTGGTAATCCTGCCTATAGCATTGAGTTAGGCAAGCTTCTTCTTCAACATGACGAAGCTCGGGAAGCGCTGCTCGTAACACAGCGTGTCCACGCGGAAGGGCCGGCGGCAGGAGAACGCGATCTCTTGTTGGGAATCGCCCAGATTATTGTCAACGGATCTGGACAGGCAGTTCCGACCTTGGAGCGGGCGGTGACTGAGAACCCATCACTGGCCCTGTCCCATAACATGCTGGGTTTTTGTCTCCTCGCGCAGGGTGACATCGCAAAGGCAGCGGCTTCCTATGCGAAGGCATCCGATCTGGAGCCGGGTAGTCGAATCTTCGCCCACGGAGCGGCAATGGCTTTCGACCGCTCTAATGATGCAGAAAAAGCGATGGTATACGCCACCCGAGCGGCTGCACTTCCCGGCGCAAATGGCGAAGACCACTACCTTCTCGGCAAGCTATTTGCCAAAACCAATCAAAATCAGGAAGCAATCCGCGAATTGAGTGAAGCGATCGCGCTGAATCCTGATTTGGAAGAGGCGTACTATCTGCTGGCTCGCGCCTACATGCAGATTGGCGATAATGCGCAGGCAACAGAATGGATTACGAAGCTGAAGGACCTGAAGCAAAAGCATGAGCACGCGTATGCGGCAGCAAGAAAGCCGATCACTTCTTCAACCTTGTTGCAAGGAGCGCCAACGGCGGGAGCAGAAACTGAAGCACACTGAGATTGCACGGTCCAAGATAACCCGAACGACTAGTTCGCCTGCATGGAGCAACTAACGTACCGCCGTGAGGGTCTCACGCAGCCACGGGACGGAGCCGCCTCCGAAAGAGGCAGTCCTCCCGCTAACGGGATGCAACCATGGGTGTGCGTTGATTGTGACTCGCATTACAGATCTTATAAAACCAAAAGAGCATACTATGGACCTTCGAGTGAGGATAAGGGTACCATGCATTCGATTCGAACGGCCGTTTTGCTGCTCATCGTGTCTTTGTTGTCAGTTTCGGCGCGCGCTGGAATCACTTATTCCAAAAGCGACGATTGTTGGCACCTGGTAAGTGGCCAGATCGAATACGTGATTCACGTGGCGCAGAACACGGTTACGCTCAGGTACTTTGGCCCTGCTGCGCATTCTCCCTGGGGCGCACCCCAACCTGCCGAAACTTCTCCCGTGCGCTATGACATCGATGGTCAAGCGGATGGAGAGGAAATTACACCCTCTGAGCTCAAACTGGACTCTGCGAAAAACATCACTATCAGGCCCGGTGTCGATGAGCTGGAGTTGATCCTTAGTCACCGGCACTTGCCGTTGCAGATTCGGGAGAGTTATACGACATGGGGAGATACGGGAGTTATCACGCGGACACTCGTCCTTGTCAATACGGGAAGCAGCGCCCTCCACGTGGAGCGCCTTCCATCCCTGAGTTGGAGTCTTCCGGCAGGCGAGTATGACCTGACTTATCTCTGGGGAGGGTGGAGTCAGGAGAGACAGGTCGGCAATGAGATTCTTGGTCCCGGAGCTAGGCGATTCTCCTCGACAAGCGGCCGGTCTACGAATGACTATTCGCCCTGGTTCTGCCTCCATAATCACAGCAACGGAACACGATATCTGGCGCAACTCGCTTATTCGGGTAACTGGGAAATGGATTTTGCACGCAACCCTCTGGTCGAAGAGCATCCCTTCACGGAGCGGGATCTCAGTGTGGATCTCGGCATGCGATTCGACTCTGGCGGTGCACTTACGCTCAACGCGGGTGAGTCCATCTCGTTGCCGGCTGTTGCGTTCACCAGCTCAGATACTGGGCTCGATGAAGCAGCCAATCAGATGCATCGTTACCAGCGGGAGTATGCATTTGCGCAAAATCCTGCCAACAACCCTCCTCTTGTTCAGTTCAATTCCTGGTATCCATTTCCGGGGAAGATGACCATCGCGGAGATGAAACGATGTGCCGCATTAGCTGCAAAGATGGGTGCCGAGGTCTATGTTCTCGATGCTGGTTGGTATAACAAGAAAAACTGGAGCACGGAACTGGGCGACTATCAAGCGGACCCCGCCGCATTCCCGCACGGGATTCAGGAACTGGCAGACTATGTTCGTCAGTTAGGAATGAAGTTTGGCATATGGGTAGAGATCGAGAATGTTGGCGTGGATTCCGAGATCTTCAAAGAGCATCCGGATTGGTGTCTGAAGTTCAACGGTCGGCCGATCAAACGGAGCGATCGCCTGCAGCTTGATTTTTCCAAACCTGAAGTCCGGCAATGGGCGCGCTCTGTTATTGAAAGGCTGGCACGCGATTACGGAATTCAGTGGCTGAAAATCGATTACAACATCGAGATTGGCGATGAATTCGATCCTTCCGCGAATGACTCACGCCGAGGCGACATCCTATACCAGCAAGTGGTCAACTACTATGCCTGGTTGGACGAGGTGCGCGCTGTCCTCCCCGACTTGATTATTGAAAACTGCTCCAGCGGAGGTCTTCGCTTCGATGCTGGAGTCATGGCGCACGCAAACACGACCTGGCTTTCTGACGAAGTCCGGCCGAAGCCATCTGTCGAATTGGCTTACGGCTGCACCCTTGAGTTCACTCCGGGGGCCTGTAATCACTGGATGGTTGGAGATACCGTCGACGGCGATGTCTCCCCCAGGGACACGCCGGAGTGGTGGGACTTCATGTTCCGAGTCCCCATGAACGGCCAGTTCGGAATATCCAGCAAAGTGTTCGACTGGCCTCCAGAACTGCTGCAGCAGGCTGCGAAAAATGTGGCTCTCTACAAGAGAATACGCAGCACAATTGTCGAGTCGGACGTTTATCACCTTACCGAGCCACCCGCGCACAATGCACCCAGAGGATGGATGGCAATTCAATATGTTGTGCCCGGTGCAGCGAAGAGTGTTCTTATGGTGTACCGGTTAGAGGAGAGCCTGGCTCCGCAAACTTTCAAGCTGCGCGGGCTGAATCCAGCTGCTGAGTACAGGATCGCGCGCGATGGGACGAGCGTGGAGACGAGGACTGGCCGAGCCTTGATGGAGGATGGAATCTCAGTGAACCTCGCAACTCCGTGGCGCGCGACTGTAGTTGAATTGCAGGCTCGTGCAGAAAGCGAGAACTGAACCGTTTTTGAAGTTGAAGGTTAGCTTCACAGGTCTCGACGGTCGACGTCGACCGCTTCCGCCGCAGGGTCTGGGCTGCGCTTTTTGCTTAGGAACTTAGAACTATATACGCAGCGGACATCGGGCGAGTTCTTGTCGAAGCGCTGGTGGTGATTGCAGGCGTGGAGCAGAAGGTGCACTACCTGGCGATCGGCCTGCCCCATTCCAACGATTGCTTTGTGGCCGCGTTTCCTGCCGAAACTGGGCGAGGAAGGCTGGTGAAAGAGTGAAGAAGTGAAGAAAAGCAGGGAGCTAGGTATCTGCTTCACTCAGTATCCCCAAGATGGGGTAGACCCACATTGCTGTCACCGGGGGCAATCTTTCAGCCCGCTTGCTGGTCGTATCGAGCAGGATCTGAGTTCCAACAGATTGAGGGCCGAATCTCGCCGGATCGATAGGCAGCCGGGAGTTAAGGTCGAGCTGAAGGCTGCCGTAGGGTTTGACGTGGCCGTAGATCAAGGGCGTGATTCCCCTTCGGTCGTGGGCGTTGAGGGAGGCGGCTCGGCCAGAGCCCATGAGCCGACCGGCCATGGAAGTGGCCGACCTCGTCCGTGCATCTAGAAGTTGATCAATGGAAACTCGCATTCCTCACATCGCGAGCAACTGGACGACACATTGGGCCGCCTCGACCTGCTGTGACTCGGCCGCGCTCCGGTCAAAGATGATCAACAATCTAAGTTGTCCTCCGAAAAGAGACCCGAGTTTCTTCCACCAGTAACGGAGGATCTCTCACTTAGCCCTTCAACCATTGTTCCACTGCCTGACCAAATACCATCGCCAGCATCCAAAGAAGGAACGTCAATATCAGTCCGATACCGAGCCACTGAACAACCGAGACAAATCGGCGCGCAAATGCTCTCGGATTCCGCTTTGCAATTGATCTGGTCATTTCTCGATCTCGCACTCTCTATCCGTCATCTGCGATCGTGCATGTCAGACCGCTAGATTTCTGAATCCAATTCGGGCAGCGGCAGAACATCATTCTCCCGTGCCATCCAGACGTATAGCGTTGGGAGCAGGAAGATACTCATCACAAGATCCGTGACCAACCCGCCGACGATGACAATGGCGAAAGGGCGCTGCGAATCGGATCCGATGCCATGGGACATGGCGGCCGGGAGAAGGCCCAGCGTGGCGACCAGCATGGTCATCATGATGGGGCGCAATCGGAGAACCGCGCCCTCAATGGCCGATTCCTCGATCGAATTACCCCTTGCGCGCAGTTGATTGATGTACTCCAGCATGATCACCCCGGTCTGCACAGAGACACCAAACAAGGCGAGGAAGCCCACCTCCGAAGAGACACTGAAGTTAGTACCGGTAACCAGAAGAACCAGCAAACCTCCGATGCTGGCCATCGCCACGGTAGCCAAAATGAGGAGCGCCCATTTGAAGGACTTGTACATTGAATATAGAATGATGAAAATCAAAAGGACAGTGATTGGCACGATGAGCAGCATTCGCGCTTCCGCACGCAGCTCGCTTTGGTACTCGCCCTCCCACTCAATGTGGTATCCGCGGGGCAGTTTCACCTGCGAGTTCACTTTCTGAATGGCCTCTCTGACCGCATCGCCCAGGGCGCGGTCGCGGACACTGTACTTGATCGCGACATAGCGCTGGTTGTTTTCCCGATAGATCTCCGACCCTTCGTCTGCTTCGCGGATGTCGCAAAGCTGGGCGAGTGAAACCCGTTCGCCGGACGGCGCCAATAATCGAATACTGCTGATCGACTCTGTGGAGTCGCGGTAATTCGGAAGGTAGCGCAGCACAAGGTCGTAACGTGCCTCGCCTCGGAGCACCTGCGTCAGAGCGTTGCCTCCGACGGCAGTCTGAATCGCATCCTGAACATCGGCCACGTTGATTTGATAACGTGCGGCTTTCTGGCGGTTGACAACGAAGTTCAAGTCGGGCTGCCCTGTAACCTGAAGAACTCCCAGGTCGGCGATTCCCCTGACGTGGCTCATGATGCCGGCAATTTGATTCGCCTCGTCTTCAAGCAGGTGCAAATCATCGCCATACACCTTGGTCGCAAGTTCACCCTTGACGCCGCTGACTGCCTCCTCCATGTTGTCTTCAATGGGCTGCGAAAAACCCCAGATGACACCGGGAAATTTCTGTTCGAGCTCATGGTTCATGGCCGCGATGAGTTCGTCCTTGTTTTCGTGGAAGACAGGCCGCCATTGATCCTTTGGCTTCAGGCCCACGAAGTATTCGGTATTGAAGAAGCTCGTGTGGTCCGTTCCGTCATCGGGACGGCCTGTCTGGCTGGTGCAGTCGGTTGCTTCAGGGAAGGAGCAAAGAAGGATTCTCGCTTCGTTGGCGATGCGGATACCTTCGCTGGGTCCAGCGCTCTGATCCAGTTCGCCTCGCACCCAGAGTGCGCCCTCATCCAAGTGAGGTAAAAACTCCGAACCGATGACGCCGCCGAAAGCCAGGTAGATTGCAAGGACCAGGCCAATCACGCCCGCGCCGATAGTAAGACTGTGGTGACGGATGGCCCATGTCGCGCCTCGGCGGTAACGTGCTCTAAGGAACTCCATGACTGGGTTGTCCCATTCCTTGGCACCTTTGCTGAACAGCATGCTGGAGAGAACCGGCGCGAGGATCATCGAGAACAGCAAAGCACCCAACAGCGCAAAGGCCACTGTCCAGGCCATCGGGCGAAACAGGCGGCCCTCAACCGATTGCAGGGTGAAGATGGGCAGATAGGCCGTGATGATAATTGCGATCGCATAGAAAACAGGCCGCTGCACCTCATGCGCCGCTTCCGCGATTCGCACCTGTATCGTTCGCCCGTTTTCCTCCTTGCGCGCAAGGTGGCGCACAATGTTCTCCACCATCACCACCGCGCCGTCGACCACCATGCCGAAATCAAGTGCGCCAAGCGAAAGCAGATTGGCTGGAATGTGCTTCAAGTCAAGACAGATCGCAGCAAACAGAAGTGAGAATGGGATGGTGAGCGCCACGATCAGGGCTCCGCGCACGTTCCCGAGAAAGAGAAATAGAATGATGACGACTAAGATGATTCCCTCGCCCAGGTTGTGCAGAACCGTGTGCGTGGTGAAGCGCAGCAGGTCGCTTCTGTCGATGAAGGGAATGATCTTCACACCCGGCGGCAAAATTTGGCTATTCAGTTCCTGCACTTTCTTATGAAGGCCATCCAGCACGGGCTGCGCATCTGCGCCCTTTTGCAGCAGAGCAATGCCGGAAACCACATCGTCGTTGTCGAGAATCTTCTCGTTCTCGAGATGGGATGCGCGTGCAAACTGGCCTAGCCGGATCTTTGGGCCTTGTGTGACCGTACCGAGATCCCGAACCCGGATCGGGGTGCCGGCCTTGGTGAGGATGACCGTGTTCCCGATGTCCTGAATGTCTTTGACCAGGCCAACTTCCCGCACATTGACCTGCTGCTGTCCCTCCTCGATAAAGCTGCCGCCTGCATTGGCATTGTTGTTCGTGAGCTGCTGCTCTACCTGGCTGATGCTGAGTCCATAGTCCACGAGCTTGTTAGGATCTATGAGAACCTGATACTCACGTGTGGGCCCACCGAAAGGGTTCGTATCCACGACACCCGGGACCGACTTGAGGTTCTTTTCGATAACCCAGTCTTCAAGCGACTTCAACTCCATCACGTCATACTGAGGATTGTTGCTCTCCAGCGTGTAAAAATAGACTTGGCCGACGGGGCTCCAGTCGGTCCCCATCTGCGGAATCACATTGCCTGGCAGCGTGACCTGGGAGAGCCGCTCGAGAACGCGCTCGCGGTTTTCAAAGTCTGTTGTGTCCTCGCCGAAGACCATCTCCACCGTCGACAGCCCGAAGAGCGACCACGACCGCACATGCACCACGCCTGGGATTCCGTTCATCGCGGTCTCGACCGGGATGATGATTTGCTGTTCAATTTGTTCGGCCGAGATTCCCGGCCACTGCGCGATCACATCGACATAGTTATTCGCCACATCTGGATAAGCTTCGACAGGGAGTCGATGAAACGAAACCACTCCCCAGGCGAAGAGCAGAATCCCGATAGCCAGCACAAGAAGGCGGTTCTGGAGGGCAAAGTCAACCAATCTGCGAATCATTGCGCTGCCTCCAGCGTTTCCTCCAGGGCTAACACGTTGGAGACAACCTTCTGTCCAGGCTCAACACCGGAGAGAATCTGTTGTTTGTTTCCTGGTAGAAGATCGCCGGCTTCAACCTCCACACGCTGGAATCTGTTTCCATCCAAGCGAATGAAGACCCAGTCACGATCATGAAGGTGCAAAATCGCCGAAGAAGGAATGGCCGCGAAGGTCCTCTTCGTTCCGCTTGTAAAGGTCGCGCTGACAAACATGCCCAGCTTCAGAATTCCAGGATTGGGAACCTCGATGCGGACTTTGGCGGTGCGGATTGAAGGGTCAAGAACAGGACCGATGTCACTGATATGTCCGGTGATGATGCGGTCAGGATAAGCGTTCAGCTTGATCGCTGCTGCCTGCCCGACTTTGATTCTTGGAATGTCGTTTTCGTAAACGTCGCAAAGAATCCAAACGTTGCTCAAGTCGGCGATGGTAAAGGCAGTGGCGGATCCTGAGAGGGTTACTCCCGCGGCGGCAGCATTGGTTACGTTCTGCCCGATGATGACCCCGCTGACAGGCGCGTACACATTGACCACGCTGCTCGGATGATTCTTGTCTACGCCCAAAACCTTTAACTGTTCGTCCGCCGCTATCAGGTCGGCTTTGGCGTCTTTTTCAGCGTCCTCAGCTTGTTCCAGCATGGCCTGCGAAATCGCGCCGTGCTTGAGTAGGTCTTCTGCGCGCAGGTATGCCTTGTTGGCGAACTGCTCATCATTGACAGCCTTCAAATATGCATCGAACGCGTTGCTGACGTCGGGGCTTTGCACACTGAAGAGTAGTTGCCCCTTCTTCACGTTGTCGTCCAGCCGTGTCTTGATGTCGACCACCCGGCCATTGGCGAGAGAGATGACGGGCACCTCGCGAGAGACGTCAGGAAAAACACCACCGGTAACCGTCAATTGTGCGGGAGCCTCAATCTTCTCTGCTGTCGCCAACGGAAAACGATCGGGGTTCTCCACCGTGACCACGCTTGCGTTGCCGCTCTCAATCACTTGCGGCGAAGGCGAAGCGCCATCAGCCGGGTTCGATTTTTTCTCGCATGCCACAATCAAAACAAAAACAACAAGCCCACCGGCACACGTCGCAATCGATTTCGTCGTCATTGGATCACCTCACGACCGACCGCAAGATTAAGTTGCCCAGCGGCTGTCAGG
>OBLU010001345.1_pt1 | contig 22911 bp, 14 predicted proteins | sample 1518681 | NCBI WGS metagenome assembly OBLU01 (sample SAMEA3539304, study PRJEB22396) | soil metagenome | biome: tundra; feature: field; material: soil | place: USA | collected 2010-05 | depth 0.15 m
ACGGCGCCAGCATCCTTGTCATTGACGACGAGGCGGCCATCCGCGAGTCGCTGGAGGTGCTGCTTACGCTTGAGGGCTATTCCGTCAGAATGGCCAACGACGGCGAGCAGGGCTTGCGCATTCTCGAGCTCGAAAACTTCGATCTCGTACTCCTCGACCTTGCCCTGCCCGGCCAGAGCGGACTCGAACTCCTGCCTCAGATCAAGGAACGCCAGCCCGAACTGCCGGTCATCATGATCACCGCTTACGGCACGGTCGACAATGTCGTTGAGGCCGTCCGCGCCGGCGCGGAGAATTTTGTCCAGAAGCCGTGGGACAACGAAAAGCTGCTGGCCGATATTCGTTCCGCCGTCGCACGCCATCACGCTGAAGAAGAGAACCTCCAACTCAAGCGCACCCTCAAGCAGCGCTACAACTTCACCAACATCGTCGGCAAGAGCGAGATCATGCTCAAGGTCTTCGACCTCGTGGCCCAGATCGCGCCCAGCCGCTCCACGGTTCTTATCCAGGGAGAGAGCGGCACCGGCAAGGAGCTCATCGCCAAGGCAATCCACGCCAACTCGCCCCGCCGCGACAAGCCTTTCGTCCCCATCAACACAGGCGCCATGCCGTCTGAGCTGCTTGAGTCCACGCTCTTCGGTCACGTCAAGGGCGCTTTCACATCCGCTGTCGCTTCAAAGAAGGGCCTCTTTGAGGTTGCCAACGGAGGCACGCTTTTCCTCGACGAAATCGCCACGATGGGCACGGATACCCAGGCCAAGATTCTGCGCGTCTTGCAAGATCGGCGCTTCATGCACCTCGGCGGAATCCAGGAGATTCAGGTGGATGTACGCATCATCGCTGCCACCAACATCGATCTCCGCCAGGCCGTGCGCGATGGGCGCTTCCGCGAAGATCTCTTCTACCGACTCAACGTCATCACCGTGGACCTGCCGCCCCTGCGCGCTCGTCGCGAAGACATCCCTCTGCTCGCCAATCATTTTCTCGATTTTTATGCCAGGGAAAACGACGTTCCACCGCGCAAGCTTTCCGCCGACGCGCTCCGCGCCTTGGTCGATTACGAGTGGCCCGGCAACGTGCGTGAACTCGAGAATTCAATAGAACGCGGCGTCGTGCTTTCCTCGGGCCCGGTCATTGGCTCTGATCTCCTGCCCGGCCACATCACCGGGCGCAGCTTCCAGGACGCATTGCTCGAACACAACCCCAACGCCTCGCTCTTCGACATCCTCGAAGACATCGAGCGCCGCATCATCATCGAAAAGCTCGAGCGCTGCAACGGCAACCAGACTGAGGCTGCCGAGCAGTTCCGCATTCCGCTCTCTACCCTCAACCAGAAGATCAAACGCCTCACCATCGAGATCCGCAAAAAGGGCAGGGAATAGACGAGGGAGCAGGGAACAGGGAACAAGGAACAGAAAGGCAGTTTCCGCAGCCAAAGGCTTCATCTCAGTTGCTCACCACCTGAGCGCGGAATTCTGCACTCATTGGCCAGGCTCAGTTCAAGGCCGGTCGCATTCACTCAAACCGCCGCAGTCAGCGAGGACCCAGCGCCGCCATATAGACTTTCGATCGGGCTCTGTGAGTCTTCGCTTTCGCAAATCATCATGCCGCCAGTCATTCAAGTCTCCGGAGTCCGCAAGACCTACGGCCGCACAGTGGCCGTCGACGAAGCGTCGTTTGAAGTAAACGAAGGCGAAATCTTTGGTTTGATCGGGCCCAACGGCGCCGGAAAAACCACCACGATGGAGTGCATCGAAGGCCTGCGCAAACCCGACAGGGGCACCATCGCAGTTCTCGGCCTCGATCCCTTTCGCCAGGTTTACAAATTGCAAGACCGCATTGGAGTTCAGCTGCAGCAGGCACAGTTGCAGAAGCGAATCAAGGTGTGGGAAGCTGTTGACCTCTGGGCATCGCTTTATCAGAAAAAAGAAGTCGATGGCGAGCACCTGCTCGAACAGCTCGGCCTCACCGACAAGCGAAACGCCTGGTTCATGAATCTCTCCGGGGGCCAGAAACAAAGGCTGTTCATTGCTCTTGCGCTCATCAACGATCCGGAGGTGGTGTTCCTCGACGAGTTGACGACCGGGCTCGATCCGCAGGCGCGGCGAGCGATCTGGGACCTGGTCCGCGGCATTCGCGAGCGAGGCAAGACAGTCTTTTTGACGACGCACCTGATGGAAGAGGCTGAACGGTTATGCGACCGGGTTGCCATTATGGAGCATGGACGGATCATCGACATCGACACGCCGGAAGGGCTCGTCGCCAGGCACTGTCCTGAGCGAACCGTCATTCTCGAAATGGACGACCCGACCGCCGCGGAGCGCTTCAAGAAGATTCCGCGAGTCGAGTCGGTGACCTGGATCGACAGGCGAATCACCATTCGCGGCGCAAGCGAAGACCTGGTCACTGAGGTGATCGATTGTCTTTCGGAGAGCAGGATTCGCGTTACGGATTTCCGCACGATTCTCCCCAACCTTGAGGATGTCTTTCTCAAGCTGACTGGCCACTCCATTCGCGATTAGGATCGAAAAATGATGCTGCATGGGCTCTGGAAACTGACATGGATCGAGATCAAGGTCTTTATGCGCGAGCCAATGGGCGCATTCGGGACCATCGGTGTTCCTGTTCTGGTTTTCGTTGTGCTGGGTCGACTCGCCAACAACCGGCTCACGCCCCCCTCACTCGCTGTCAGTAGCTTTTCCCGAGCGGGTGTTCCGGTTCTAGTAGCGATTCTGATTGCCGTCAGTGCCGTGCTTTCTCTGGTCACCATCATCTCCATCTATCGCGAGGGCGGCATCCTCAAGCGGCTGCGCGCCACGCCGCTGCGTCCGCAGACGATTCTTACCGCCCACGTGATCGTCAAGCTGATACTCACCGCGGCGACGCTGGCCTTGATGTTGCTTGCAGGCAAGCGCTATATTCCGGCCGGCGTTCATGTTCCATGGTTCTCGTTCACGATTGCGCTGCTGATCAGCACGTGGAGCATCCTGTCGATCGGCTTTCTCATCGCCAGCATCGTTCCCACGGCGCGCTTTGCGCAGCCTATCGGCGCTGTCATCCTGTATCCGATGATCGGCGTCTCAGGACTCTTTGTGCCCGTTGAGGCCATGCCGCCCGCGCTTCACGCCGTGGCGGAAGTGCTGCCCCTTACCTACGCTGTGCGCCTGCTCCAGGGAATCTGGAACGGCGATGCGTGGTCGGCCCACATGGGCGACGTTGCGGCACTGGCCTTATTGTTTCTCGTTTGCACGGCGCTCTCGGCAAAGGTGTTTCGCTGGGAATAGCCAAGTTGCACTATTCCCTGGCCGCTGCCTTGATCCACCGCCTGAGAAACTCCCGCAGCTCATCCGGCGGTCGCAGCCAAATCGCAGCCACCGTTTCTCTCCACTGCCGCCGCACCATCACGCTCAGCCCCCGTGCCCCAAAACTGTTCACCGCCTGAAACGCCGCCTCGTCCGTCAAGTCGTCGCCCAAATAGGCAAGGGGACCCACCCTCAACCCGGCAACACTGGCCTCTTCCACAATTTCTTCGACGGCTCCGCCTTTGTCGCGCCCCACACGCAGCTCCACGCCAGCCTCAAACTCAAGCAACGCCAACCCATCGATTCGCGCAAGCGGCTCAAACAGCTCTCGCGCTCGTTGCTCGATGAGCTTGGCTTTGTGAGGCGAAGCGCCGCGCCAGTGCATCACCGCTGCGTTTGGTTTGTTCTCGAAGAGCCCGCCCAGGCTGTCGCGCCAGAGATGCTGGCGCACTTCGTCCAGTTTCTGCCCGGCCGCTTTGGAAATCGGCTGCAGTCTCCTCAACCCACCAGGATAGAGCCGCTCTGCTCCATGCAGCCCCCACACCTCAAGCGGCGGATCGAGCACCAGCAGCGGCGCAACCTCCGCCGCGGGCCGTCCGGTTACCACGGCCATCCGTGTCCATCCCTGATTCTGGATGCGCTGCAGCAGCTCCCGCACCCCCGCCCACGGGCGCGCCTTGAACCGATCCACCCGGAACGGCGCGAGCGTTCCATCGTAGTCCAGAAGCAGCAGCGGCTTTGCCCCATCGGCAAAGCCGCTAAAAAACCTTTCCAGCTTGTCCGCCGCTTCTGGAATCACCGCTTCCCCGCTCCTAAGCCAGTTTACGACGATCCCCGTCTCCCGCCGAAACCACCGGCAGCACGCCGTGAATTACCGCAAGATCCTCCGCATTCTCTATGCGCAGTTCGCGAAGATCGCCCAAGATATTCGCCGCCCACCGGTATACATTGTGTTCCATCAAATGCCGCCGCATTCGCTGCATGCGCATTCGCCGTTCTCCGCGGTCCATCTCCAGGCCCCGATGAATGGCCTCCGCCACTCCCTCAATGTCGTAGGGGTTCACCAGCAGTGCGTCGCCCAGCTCCATCGCTGCGCCCGTGAACTTGCTCAGCACCAGCACCCCGTCTTCGTCGTCCCGTGCGGCCAGATACTCCTTGGCTACCAGGTTCATTCCGTCGTGCAGCGAAGTCACAAGGCACATCTCTGCCGCGCGGTACCAGCGATCCACTTCAGCGTGGCTGCACTGCCGCTCGATCAGCACAATGGGCCGCCAGTGCGCGGTCTGAAAACGGAGATTGATCCGCTCCACTGTCAACTGCACGCGCTCGCGCAACTCCACATAGCTGGGAATGCGCGAGCGGCTCGGCGCAGCGATCTGCACCATCGTTAGCCGCTCCTTGTGCCAGGGGTGCTTCTCGAAGAGTTGCTCGATGGCCATCAGGCGCTCCACGATCCCTTTGGTGTAGTCCATCCGGTCCACCCCAAGCACAAGGCATTCGCTTTGCACGCCAAATTCCGCGAGCAAATCCTTCCGGGTGGTTGCCAACCCCAAACGGTTTTGGCCTGTCTTGAGCTGCCCTGTCCCGTCTGTTCCCGTATCGTCCGGCGCGGCCTTCGGTTTGGTTCCGTCCAATGCTACGCTCACCGCATAAGGACGAACGGTGCTCGTGTGTCCATTGCGCCGGCAAGTCATGTGCTCCCGGTCGGTGCGCGACTCCAGCACACGGTCCACTGTCGAGAGGAAGTTATTGCAGTGCAGCGGAATGTGGAACCCGATCAGATCGGCGCCGAGCAGGCCGTCCAGCAGCTCTGCCTGCCATGGGCAAATCCCAAACGCCTCTGGATTTGGCCACGGAATGTGCCAGAAGATCGCTACGCGCGCATCCGGCCGCGCCGCCTTCACCAGCCGCGGCAGCAACGCGAAATGATAGTCTTGCACAAACACCACCGGTTCGGCACTGCCCTCCATCTCCTTCAGCAGAGCCGCGGCAAACTTTGCGTTTACCCGCTGGTAGTGCTCCCAATCTGAAGCGCGAAAGATCGGCCGGGTATGCGCGATATGACACAGCGGCCACAGCCCCTCATTGGCGAATCCGTCGTAGTAGCCTTGCTCCTCCTCACTTGACAGCCAAACTCGGCGCAGGGTGTAGCGCGGATCGTCGGGCGGCACACGCAGCCGGTCGAACTCATCCACCATGAGACCGTCATTGGTGCCGCTGCCGTGCGCCACCCACACACCGTCGCAGGCTCGCAGCACCGGCTCAATAGCCGTTACCAGCCCGCTCGGAGGGACCACGCAAACGGTCTCCCGGCCCTGCCGCATGTGCATGTAGGGTTCGCGATTCGACACCACAAAAATCCGGCTGGAACCGTGCCGGTCGCGCACATGCACCGCGAGCCTCTCTGCTGTCCAATGGTGCTCGCCTTCATCGCGTAGTCGCGCCTCTGCAGCCGCGGAAGCGCGTGCCTCCACCAGGCTTTCCGCCATGGTCTTTACCTCGCGCGCCAGCGGCCGGAACAGGCTTAACTCCGCCGTGCCTTCGTCCGCGTCCAGGTCGCTGTGGCCCATGCGCACGCGCCGCAGCCGTTCCACCACCCGGGTCATCGGCTCCATCAGGAACCAGCGCACCATCAGCAGCGTCACGCCCACAATCAACACCATGAAGGCCACGATCCGCCAGAAGCTCCGCTGCCACACCGCCGTGCCCTCCGCGCGAATGTAGCCCGCATCTTGCAGGATCACCAAAACGCCCTTCATCTGCCCGTCGGTATTCAGCGGTATTGCTTCTTCCAGCCACTGATGGTCAGAATCGTGTCCAAACGCTGCCGAGTTGATCCCCTTTTGGATGGCCTTGGTCAACACTCCCTGCGGAAGTTCTTTGAACAACTCAGCCGGCCCAGCGGTGGCAAGTATCGCTCCGTGCACGTCGTACACAGCCAACCCCAAAGCCTCATCCCGTGAGCGCAACCGCGCCATCTGGGCGGACAGATCCCCAATCTGCCCTTTTGCAACGATCGGCTCCAAATCGAATTGCAGACTTGTGGCAAGCCAAACGGTCCGCCGCTCCAACTCGTGGCGCAACGAGAGTTTATGAGTCAACACCTCGAAATAGGCTGAGCCAACCGAGACCAGCGTGATGCCCACGAACAGCGCAAGGATCAAACGCACACCAAAAAAGCGCATTCCCTTCACCTCTCCTGACGTTTTCGCGGAACCCCCGGCGCCAATGGAATGCAGTGCATTCCAGTCGCCAGGCCCTAACTCTATGAAAAGAAAGCAACCGTGCTCGGCTGTCGGCCGCACGGGGATGAATTTTCTCTACCCCACCGCGTAATTCTTGCCCGGCTGTGAAGCGAGGCGCGGCCCCACTGCTTGTCGGACTACCTTCGCACATGGTCCTGCTCCCCCGATGCGCTATTCTGACCATGCACGATCGTTTCAGAGGAGAAGCCTCTCCGGCTCGTCCCGCAACCCGGCATACCTTATGGCGACCATCACGATCGATAGAACCGGCAAGCAACTCGTGCTCACCGTTCAGGAATACTCCCTGTTTGCGCATCGTGCTGTCATGAATCTCTTTAGCGCGCCCCGCTACTGGCCGGAATTCCTTGTGCAGTCTGACATTATCGGCTTCGGTTCGGCGACCATCGTGCTCATGGCCGGCTTCTTCACCGGAGGCGTGCTAGCCCTCCAATCCGCCGCCACGCTTGCTCAATTCGGTGCAGCCGCCGTCACCGGCCGCTTCGTCAGCATCACAATGATCCGCGAGTTGGGCCCGGTGCTTACCGGCATCATGGTCTCCGGCCGCAACGCATCCTCCATGGCGAGCGAACTCGGCTCCATGGTTGTCACCGAGCAGATTGACGCCATGCGCGCCCTCGGCGTCGACCCCATGCGCAAACTGGTTACACCGCGCCTCTTTTCCTGCATCTCCATGCTCCTGTTTCTCACCATCCTTGCCGATGCCTTCGGCATCTTCGGCGGAGCCGCCGTCAGCGTCTTCATGAACCACCAGGACGGCACGCAGTATTTTTCCCAGGCGTGGGAGCACCTCCGTTACCCCGACATCATCCAGGGGTTGGCCAAGCCGCTCTTCTCCGGGTTCATCATTGCCTCCATCGGCTGCTTCTACGGCATGAGAACCTCCGGCGGCACCGAGGGCGTTGGGCGCTCGACCATTCAGGCGGTCGTCACATCTTCGGTCCTCATCATCTTTGTCGACTTCCTTGTAACCCAGATTCTTCTCACCCTCTTGCCCCCACTATGAGCGAGACCCCTGCTTCCGACCAGTCCGATCTGGCCCTTACGGGGCAGCACCCTGCTCCGCCTGCGGAGGCCGCGCCCGTCGTCGCCTTTAGCAATGTCTCCATCGCCTTCGACAGCAAGCCGGTTCTTCAAGACATCAGCTTCTCCTTGGCACCGGGTGAGACGCGCATCCTGCTTGGACCCGCGGGCGTGGGCAAAAGCGTCCTTCTCAAACTGGTCAACGGTTTGCTTCGCCCTGACGAGGGAAGCATCCAGCTCTTCGGCCAGGAAATCGCCGACATGCCCGAGAAAAACCTCTTCCCCCTTCGAACTCGAGCCGGCATGGTCTTCCAGGAGGGCGCGCTTTTTGATTCGCTCCCCGTCCGTGACAATGTGGCCTACCAGTTGATCTCGGAACGTGTCCCGGACGACGAAATCGACGCCCGCGTCCATGAAGCCTTGCGTTTCGTCGAGCTGGACGACACCTTCTCTCTGTATCCCAGCAGCCTTTCCGGAGGAATGCGCCGCCGCGTGGCGATCGCTCGCGCCCTCATTCATCAGCCCGAGCTCATCCTGTACGACTCGCCCACGGGCGGGCTCGACCCCGTCACTTCCACGACAATCATTGAGCTGGTCATGAAGGAGCGCGACGTCTACCACACCCCTTCAATCATGGTCACGCATCGCCTTCAGGACGCCTTCACCCTCTGTACGCATCGATTCGATGAGGATGAGAGACACATGGTCCCGCTGCCGCAGGGAGTAACGAACCCCAACACCACATTCCTCATGCTCGAAGAAGGCCGCCTCATCTTCGACGGCTCCCTGCACGACCTGTTGCACACTGACAACAAATTCGTGCGCGAGTTCCTGGAATAACACTTGGACCTGGGAGGCTGCTAAGGCAGGCAAGAATGTCTTTCAAATTCCAAAACGTCGATTTCCTTCACCTCGACTCCAGCTTCTGTGAGGACGAGCTCCTCGTCCGCCGCACCGCTCGCGACTTCGTCGAAGACAACCTCATCCCGATCATCGAAGACTGTTTCCGCGAAGGCCGCTTTCCCAGCGAACTGGTCCCGCTCATGGGCGAGCTCGGCTTCTATGGCGCCAACCTTGAGGGATACGGTTGCGCCGGCATGTCCAACGTCGAGTACGGCCTGGTGATGCAGGAGCTTGAGCGCGGCGACTCTGGCTTGCGCAGCTTTGTCAGCGTGCAATCCGCCCTCGTCATGTATCCCATCTACACCTTCGGATCAGATGAGCAGAAAAGCACCTGGCTCCCTGCTCTAGCCAGCGGAGAAAAAATCGGCTGTTTCGGTCTAACCGAGCCCGGCTTCGGGTCGAACCCCGGCGGCATGACCACCACCGCCCGCAGATCCGGCGATGAGTACATTCTCAACGGCGAAAAGATGTGGATCACTTCCGGCTCGATCGCCGACGTCGCCGTCATGTGGGCCAAGGTTGCCGAAGAGAACGATCCTGCAAACAGCGTCGTCCGCGGCTTCCTTGTCGAGACCGATCGCCCCGGCTTTTCCGCACAGGAGGTTCACGGCAAATGGTCCCTCCGCGCCTCCGTCACCAGCGGCCTCACTTTGCAGGACGTCCACATCCCCGCCGCAAACCTGCTGCCCGGAACCAATGGCCTCAAGAGCCCGCTCATGTGCCTCAACCAGGCACGCTACGGAATAAGCTGGGGCGCCATTGGCGCAGCCATGTCCTGTTATGACAGCGCGCTCCAGTACGCAAAACTCCGCAAGCAGTTTCACGATGAGCCCATCGCCAGCCACCAGCTTATCCAGGAAAAACTTGTCTGGATGGTCTCAGAAATCTCCAAGGCCCAGTTGCTTTCGCTCCACGTGGGCCGCCTCAAGGACGCAGGCGCCGCAGGCCACGAACACATCTCGCTAGCCAAGCGGAACAACGTCTGGATGGCCTTGGAGAGCGCTCGCATGGCCCGCGACATGCTTGGGGCGAATGGCATCACAGACGACTATCCAGTCATGCGTCACATGATGAATCTCGAGTCTGTAAAAACCTACGAGGGCACCCACGACATTCACGCCCTCATTCTAGGCCAGCACATCACCGGCATTGCGGCGTACTGATTCTTTAATGCTATGAACTCCGAGTGCCGCTGATCGTCGGCGGCTCTTCGCCAGTTTCCTTGGTTGCAATCGCCGCCTGCCTGGATTTCCGATAAACGTTTGCAACCGCTATCGTCCAGAAGGGGACCAGGTCGACTCCAGGCACGAGCTTGGCAAGAAACGATGGCAGAAACTCCCAGTGCCAGCCGAGAAGGTAAACCAGCACGCCTCCCACGCCGAAATCGAGTACGTCGTCGGCGGGCGATTCAGCACCCTCGACGAAGATCGGGAAAACGGCAAGCTGCAGAGCGTCTGCAATGACCGCCAGTATCATGGCGGCTCGAAAGCGTGAAACCTGCGAGATTCTCATTGTGTTCAAAGCCACGGCAGCCTCCCGCCTTCAGATTTTTGCCCGAGTGGACCTCTTCCGTTGCGGCCCGCTATCTGAGCTTACATCCGTTCACAGGTGAGACTTCAGCGAAATCAAGATTGAACCCTTTCAAGTCGCGCTCGTTTCCATCACCTCAGGGTTGAGCAGGTGCTACTCGCGTTGGCAAAAGGTCGGCCTTCACATATGCGTGATCGAGAAGGCTGTGCGCTGCATGATCAAAAGTTGAAAAGGAGCAGGGCTGGCTCGCATGGCAACCGGGAGGCGTCAGATTCACGTCGACGGGCGGACTTGCAAGAGAGAGATCCTCACCTGAACGCAACTGGTCAATGGTCTGCGCACGGAATCGGAGGCGGACAATGTACTCTTTCGACTTCGCGTTCTGCCAAAGTTCAAGAACGATCTGCGAGTCCGGCGGCGTGTCGTCGGTGCGGCCATCGGCGTCCCAGTGTACGCCGAGCAGGCCGCCGATGTTGCACAGATTCGAGTCGTGCCCGCTCACATAAACCAGACGCGCGCCGACCGGGCCGATGGCTCCAGGAACAGGTTTGCGCTCACCCGACTGCGCCGCCTGTTCAAGCGTCAAGAGAATGTGCGCCATCAGATTGGAGCCCTCGGTGCGGGCGTTCAATGGAGTGCGGGTCTCCAAGCTGAATTGCTTGATGTGCAACGGCAGAAGACGGCGGAGGGTTGGCTCGTCAATGCGGCCCCAGCCCACTTCAGACATCGGCTTGTCATCGAGATACTCGAGCAGAAGGTCCTCAACCAGTGTTGAACCCGCCGTGAGCGGCCTGGGATCATCGAGGATGGGTTTGGCCGCTGGATGCGCTGGATCCGGCGCCAGAATGCGCGCAAGCTCGTCAAGTCCAGGATTAGCGGCAGATGAAAAGAAGGCCACGGGATCATTCCCCACGGCGATTCGAAAACTTGCATCTGCAGCCTCTTTTGGAGGCGGCGGGAAGGTCAACGGAACAGCCGAGAACATTGGATCCTTTACGCCTGGGGATGGATCGATTGTGTTGATCGGAACCGGATCGCAGCCTGGTTCAAGTCCTGCGAGAGTGGCGCGCGTGCTTTCGATATTGCGCTCGTCGGTGTCGGCATAGAGATAAATTTCATTGCCGTCGGGACACCCTGAACTTGGCAGCAGCCCGTTGCGCGCAAAATCGAGGCGCATATATGCGCCCATCTTTTTGATTGCCAGCGTTCCGTGCGGCGTCAGATACCCAAGCGGCACCTCCCATTCAGGCCATGCGTCGGAGGCGCGGAGATTCAGATTGGAAGCGGCGACGAGCGGTGGTCGGATGCCGTGGCGAGAAAGAATCAATGTGAAACGCAGGTGGTTCTCATTGTCGGCTTTGGTCGGCTGAGATTGAGCCGGGCAGAGAGCGGCCGTGAAAAGCAAAGCAGCTGCAACGGCAACTCGCAAGTTTGAATGGATGGCGCACTGGCTCTCTTTCTGGCTCGATCCTTGTAACTGCTTCAAACGCAAGCTATCCTCACATTCCGGGAGACGCCGTAAAATCTACCCGCTGACACAATCCATTCTATTTCGTATGCGTGTTCTTGATCTACATCGGCCACTCGCATCCGGGCCGCATAGGCGACCGCAAGACACCGATGCGTCCTCAAAGTGTGAAGGGGAATGATGCTTGGGTCTGTTGGATCCTTACCGGGCTTTTGCAGAGGTATGTCGAGCGTCGAAGCTGTCGCGGATGGCAAAGAACGCATCTTTCGGGCGATAGTCGCGATCGAAGGGGAGCGAGCGCTGAGAACGGTTGGGTTGCTTGCGATGGTGAGTCGGACCATCGTTCAACCACGTTCGCCGGTCGCTGCCGCACCAGATCAGTACAGCCTTTACGGCTGGGTTTGGCAGCGATACCCCAAGAAACTCGCGTCCTTCCATTGTGTCTATCATCTCCTCGCGTGCGGACCTTGGGCGAATCCTCTTGCACAGCCGCTCAGGAGATCAGGGAGCCATGAGCTTCGTGCCCTCGATCTTGAAGGGCAGAGAAGCGCCGGTTCCGGCCGACGGCTGGCCTCCGCCGACATAGAGTTCGTATTCGCCCGGCTGCACGCTTCGAATGCCATCTGCATCCACCAGGCTCAATTGTCGCGGGTCGATGGTAAAGTGGACTGTCTGTTTCTCCCCTTTGAGGAGATGGATCTTTTTGAACCCTGCGAGTGCGCAAATGGGCGTTCCCGGCTTTGCCTTGGGAATCAGGTAAGCCTCCACCGCTTCATCGCCGTCCCGATCACCTGCATTCTCAAGTTGGACGCTCATTTCTAGTGGCTCTCCTGCAGGCAGGGTGCTGGAAGAAAGGCTTCCGTTTCTGTACCGAAAGCTGGTGTAGCTCAGGCCAAAGCCGAACGGATAGAGCGGCGGACCGCTGAAATAGCGATAGGTGCGATCTTTCATGGAGTAATCATCGAAGGCCGGAAGCTGCCGCGTGGAGGCATAAAAGGTAAGAGGCAGTCGGCCAGAAGGGTTGCTGTCGCCGAAAAGGGTCTCAGCGATGGCGGTGCCGCCCGCTTCACCTGGGTACCAGGCTTCAAGAATGGCGGACGCCTTTTGAGCGGCGTCCTGCAATGCAAGCGCGCTGCCGTTCATCAAGACGAGGATTAGAGGCTTGCCTGTAGCTGACAGTGCATCCACCAGTTGCTGTTGGGCCGCGGGCAATTCGATGGCGCTGCGATCGCCGCCTTCGAATCCGTCAACGTGGACCGGCATCTCTTCACCTTCGATCTCCGGGCTCAGGCCGAGGAACGCAACCACAACGTCTGATTGCTTGGCCGCCCCAACAGCTTGATCGCGAAGCACATCCAATGGCGGTTCCCAATTGAAGGTCAGGCCGGCGCCAAAATGCGGAGAGTCATGAGTGTACTCAATGCGAATCGGATGAGTGCGGGTGTCAGTGAACGTCAGCTTGAACGGCGTGGTGGGAGCACGTCGGCCGTGCGTAGGAGCGTGAACAAATTCATAAACAGACTTCCCGTCCAGCCAGACCCTCACCGTCTCATCGTTCTCGCAGGTGCTGCAATGGGCCATGGCGAACCCGAAACGGATGGTGCCCGGAGCAGAAACGGCGATTGCGCCAGTCCAGCGAACCGAAAAGCTTTGCCCAGAGACACCCGGCGTGGGCGAAGCTCCGTTCCAGTCAAAATCGATGGCGTGGTCAATGCGTTCAACGATCGGACTGCCGTTGAATCCCTTTCCTGAAAAATACTCACCCTGCAGACCGGGCTTGTTCACGCCATCAACAGTGGTCGTGAAAACGGTTACGGGAACGGGGACGGGAATCCCTTCAACGTACGGGGAACCCTGTGCATACAGAATCTTTCCCGGCAGGCGCAGTTGGAGGGCATCGAGGGGAGTTACAGGGTGCGATGCGATTGCGTTGTAGTTTCCTTCAAGCGCGGGCAGCGCCGCGGCATTGGGCCCCACCACTGCGATGGTCTGCTTCATGTCTGGCAGCGGAAGCGTAGCATGGTCATTCTTCAGAAGAACAATCGATGCGCGGGCCGCCTCAAGCGCGAGCTCGCCGTGCTTTGCAGAATCATTCTCTGAGAATGAAATTGCATTGTAAGGCACCAGCGCCGGCGGATCGAACATGCCCAGCCGAAAACGTGCGGTGAACAAGCGTTTGACGGCTGCTTCGATGTCAGATTCGCTGATCAGGCCGTCGCGCACCGCATCAATCAGTGCGCCATACTCCTTGCCGCAGCTCAGATCCGTCCCCGCCTTTACTGACAGCGCCGCCGCATGCGCCATGTCCACAGCAAAGTGATGGCCTGCGGCGATATCGGTGATTGCCGAGCAGTCGGAGACAACGTAGCCATTAAATTGCCAGCTTTGTCTCAGTGTTTGCTCAAGCAGCATCTTGTTGGCGCAGGCGGGAGATCCATCCACTGAGTTATAAGCGCACATCACGCTGCCGATATGGGCACCCACCACCAACTGGCGGAATGCGGGCAGGTAAGTGTCTTCCAGATCGTGCGGGGAGCTCGCCACATCGAATGTGTGGCGCTGTGACTCCGGTCCGCTATGAACCGCGAAATGCTTGGCAGTGGCGACAACTTTCAAGTACCTTGTATCTGAGCCCTGCAAGCCGGTGACGAACGCTGTTCCTATACGGCCGGTAAGGAAGGGATCTTCGCCGTAGGTCTCCTGCCCACGCCCCCACCGCGGATCGCGCGCGATGTTGATGTTCGGAGACCAGAGCGTGAGGCCGTAAAAGATCGATCGATTTCCCTGGCGCTGCGCTTCGTTGTACTTGGCTCTCGCTTCGGTAGAAATCGCGTCACCAATGCGATGGACAAGGGAGTCATCCCATGTTGCGGCGAGGCCGATAGCCTGAGGAAAGACGGTCGCGTAGCCAGAGCGAGCCACGCCATGCAGGCCTTCATTCCACCAGTTGTATCCGGGAATTTGCAGATGAGGGATTGGCGGCGCCTCGTTCTGCATCTGCGAAACCTTCTCTGTCAACGTCATTCGGCTGACGAGGTCATCGACTCGCTGCTCCAGCGGAAGCGCCGGATTGAGATATCGTTCCGGCGGCACGGAACTCTGAGACTGCGCCGGCCACACATAGAGGAGCATCGTCAGAGCCACGAGGCTCCCCCTGGCGACGCGCCAAGAGCCACCGGACATGCGCATCTTTCTCCTGTACGGTGTCTGCATCGCTTTTTCAAATGTCACTTTGTTCAATCCTTGTCGCGTAAGGCCGAGAATGATGGAGTCTTTGATTGGGCTTCTTCAAAGTTTTCACAGCACGGATGTTCCAGTATTCAGGCTCTCACCGGCTTCCTCTGTATCCTCAGCCTTTAAGATCAGCAGACTAGCCAAATGACGCGCATATCTTGGCGACAAGTGGATACGAGCTGCTCCATCCCCATCTGGTCTCCACTCAATCAGCTTGAGTGCGATTGAATGAGCGTCATCTGTAAGAGATACTTCGAGATGTCCGGCCACTCTTTCCAATGATTACCTCCCGCTTTTCTGAGCAATGAAGCCGTGCAATTCCAGAGACCCGCATGGCGAGGCTGGCGTCCGTCACCAGGCCGGACGTCTGTCCGGCCTAGTGACCAATGCCTCTTGTTCTGGTTTCGATCTCTCCAGTATTAGAAGATGAGCTTCAGGGAGAACTGCGCGATGCGCGGATCGTTGGTGTAGTTCCCGTTCTGTGGAGATGTACTCGTTATCTGCCCAAACGTCCCGTTTACGGTCGAGTTCGGATCCCCAAAGTTCGTGTGGTTGAGCACGTTGAAGTACTCAGCCCGAAACTGCAGGTAAGTCCGCTCGTTAAACGGAAACTTGCGCGCAATGCTTGTATCCCAATCGGCGTACTGCGGGCCAACCAGTGAACCCTTGACAAACGTTCCAAAGGTTCCCGCGACCGTTGGATTGGCAAAGCTGGCGGGATTCAGATAGGACTTGCAATGCGTTCCCGCCGCGCATGCGGAGCCGCCGTATGCGGATCCGGTCTGGATAGCACGGTCACGGTTCTGGCCCGAGCCGTCGACGTTCGATGAACTGGCTACGATGGTCAGTGGGTCGCCGCTGCGGAACTGAACAAGGCCGGAAGTCTCCCAGCCGTTGACCAGGTAACGCGCAACGGACGGCGCTCCATCAAGGAACTTCGGAATGGTGTAGACGTACGATCCTGAGATGACGTTTCTGTGATCGAAGTCCGACGGGCCATGGTCAAGAACCTTGAAGTTTGAAACAAAGGTTGGATAAACGTACGACCCACCCGCTCCAATCGATGTGGCAGCCTGGTTGAACGGCAGGTTGTCCAGCGCCTTCGACCATGTGTAGTTGAAGAGCAAAGTCAGCCCATACCGTACGCGCTGCTCCAACGACAGTTGCATGGAATTGTAGCTGGTGTTGCCGCCGGTGTTGGCTTCGGTAATCGTCGAAGTGTAGCAACTATTCGTCGCCGCACAGCCCGTCTGATTGTAAACTCGAGGGCCGTTTACAAATGGGCTTGTCGATTTGGGGATAAAGGGATTCAGCTCAATATTCTCCCATTCGTGGCTGCTGTGTTCAGCCACATAAGCAAGACGCATTGAGAGACTGCTGGTCCACTGCTGTTCCAAAGCGACGTTCCAGTCATAGGTGAGCGGATCCTGGAACCCGTGAGTCGGGTCGTAGGTCAGGAAGCCTTGCGGCGGAATTGGAGCCGTCGGCGGAGGCGGTTGCGGAGCCGGGAAGGGGTTGGCAGTTCCAGAGCTCCCGTACGGATTAGCAAAGGTAATGTTCCCGACGCTTTGGGTGGTGATATCGACGTTCGTAATAAACGGCGACGTGTTGGTGTAGATGTTGAACAACGTGCTGTTGATGCGGCTGTCGAAGAACATGCCCGCGCCGCCGCGCACGCTCGTCTTGCCGGTGCCGAAGACGTCCCAGGCAAAGCCAATCCTGGGCATGAAGTGTTTGAAAGATGAGGGAACGCCATTCGGATTGAATCCTGCATCGCCCGTAAAAAGCAGACCCGCAGGCGCAAGAGGATACACGCTGGAGTGCGTCCCGGCCTCCCAGTTGGCGGGGAAGAAGCTTCCCATTCGCCCTTGAATCTCTTTCCAAGGGACGAACGGCTCGTAGCGCACACCATAGTCCAGTGTCAGCCTGCGAGCGATCTTCCAACTGTCCTGGATATAAGCGCCATTGAACTTGTCGCGGGCGTTGAAGAATTGCCCCGACGCCTGCGAGAACTCCTCCACGTACCCAAACATGAAGCTGGCGATTGCATCGTTCGTGTTGTTCGCGTTGAAGGTAAAGTTACCGGGCTGCCGGAACAGATTGTTTACATCGATCTTGCTTATCTCGCCGTGATAACCAAAGGCGATATTGTGTTTGCCCAACAGATAATGCAGGTCGTCGGTCAATGTGTAATTAGCCCGGCGGAAGAAAGCCTGCGGGTTGCCGCCGATACTGAAGTATCCAGAGGCCGCGATCGAGTTGATCTGTTTGTACGCCGGCTGCCAGATGTTCACGCCCAGATCGGCTGCGTCGACGCTATTTGAAGCCGGACCGCGGGAGTCGTTATCGAGCTGGTAGCTGATGATGAAATTGTTCAGCATGTGGTCGTTGAACGTGTGAGTCTCTGAAATCAGCGAGTTGTAGTAGTTGTTCAGTGCATAGTCGGCATACGTCAATAGGTCCGACAGGTTCTCCACGCCGGCAAGGGAATAAGCGTCGGAGAAATACCGGGCCGTCAGCCTGTCCTTTGGCGAGAACTCGTGATCTGCGCGGGCGGTCACCTCGCCGAGATCGTAGAAAGAGGGAGCGACAAAGCTGATGCTGCCGTTCGCGTTCAGTTGCGACGGCGGGGGCAAATACTTCAGCAGGTTCAACGACACCGGGCTATATGCGGCGGTATTCACCACCGTGGTAAAGGAGCTGCCTGTAGGTGTGCACGAAATGATGGCTGAGGGCATGAGAGGATCCGCCAGACACGCCTTCTCATTGACGAAGGTGCCGGCAAGTTGCGCGGCTGTCGGCAGCGTGGCGGCAGTCGCACTGAGGGCTTGCTCGTGATTGATCGTCTTCTGGTATCCGAAGAAGAAGAACGTTTTGTCGCTGTGGAAGAGGTGCGGAATCTCCAGCGGTCCGCCGATGGTACCGCCAAACTGGTTCCGCTTCAGCGGGTCTACCGTCTTGACGCCGTTGATGTAGCTGAAGTAGTTCGCGGCGTTGAATACGCGGTTGCGGACAAACTCGAACAGGTCGCCATGATATTTGCTGGTTCCGCTCTTGGTGATGATATTGACTACGCCGCCGGCATTTTGGCCGTATTCGGCGTTGTAGTTGCTCGTCTGAACACTGAACTCCTGCACCGCGTCGGGCATCGGAAAGGGCTCGTTGACGTTGGTGTACTCGTCCACATTGTTGCCGCCATCGAGCAGGTAGTTTGTCTGTCCAACGCGCGTGCCGTTGGCGGTAATCGTAAAGGCGACTGGAAATGTCTTGGTATTTCCCTGGTCTGCCTGTGCGGACGGTGCAACCGATACGCCTGCGACTTCGCCCGTCAAAGTGGCCAGGTTGCGGCCATTCAAGGGCAGGTTGTTCACCTGCGAGGTGCCGATTACTTGCGACAGGGTCCCCGTCGTGGTGTCAACCTGGGTAGCTTCGGCCGTCACGGTCACGGTTTCGGTCGTGCTGCCTGCCTTCAGGGTCAGGTTGGCGGTCAGCGCGGCGTCAGCTCGCACTTGCAGCCCGTTCTCGGTGTAGGCCTGAAACCCCAGGTGACTGGCGGATACGTTGTAGACCGAGGGTGCCAGTGACGGAAAGACGTAAGCTCCTCCCGTACCTGAATTTGTCGTAAGGATCTGGCCGGTACCCACTTGGGTAGCCGTCACACTGGCTCCTGCGACCACTGCTCCCGTCGAATCCAGGACCGTCCCGTTGATGCTGCCATATCCTTGGGCGAACGCTCCACTGGGGACGCAGAGCAATGCCGCCCAAACGACAATCAAGCTTCCGGTCAGCTTGAAGAAAGTTCTCATATTTGCCTCCTAAAGCTCAGTGCTTGTCGCTCAGCTCGACTCCGCTCACGTGTTCCATCAAAGCCAGATGCAGCAGGTCGAGCTGACTCGTTCATCAAGCCGAGTTGTAGGTGCATCAAAGCAGGGGTGGAAAGACAGATACCGTCTCTGACCGTCAGGAACCGTTAAAATATCTTTGTTTATAAGCACTTGGAGTGCGCGAACAGCCGGACGGACTGCCCTCTGCCTGCGAGCGGAACCTATTCCTGGAAGACCGCCAAAACCCTGGGCGGGCCTGGAGTTCCGTCGGTCACAGTGGTTCCCAGCACGATCTGCAGGTTCTGGGAGTTGGAGCCCGGCGGTGCGGTCCTTGCGATGGATTGCATCAACTGGGGATCGGTTAGGAACTCTCCGGCAGATTGAGTCCCGTAGGTATAGAGCCCCCCGATCACAACGAGCACGTGGCCTGTCTCGGAGTTTCGAATCCGGGTGATCAGGGCATAATCCTGCAGAGCAGGGCCACCCGCTCCGCCCACTTGATCTCGCGGCTGATTCGTTTTCCAGCTCCAGGCTCGCGAGGAAGGGTTCTTCGCATCCTTAATATAGATGAGGTGATTCTCGGCATCCAGGGCGAGAGAAAAGCGCAACTGGCGGGTAAGACGCAGACTCCATTCGTTGTTGAAGGCCCCGATCAGTACGACCGGTCCCTCCCGCAAATCAGAGAAGGAACTGGCGTTCTCCCTGCGAATCAGCACCTTCTTGCCGTTGGATTGCAATACCCCGAACACCCTCGCGATCGTCACCGCATCCGCGAAAGGAACTGATCCGGTTGCCCCGGATTGCGGCATTGCTGGGGGGGAATTCTGGTTCTCACTGGTTGCCACCGGCGTGGGGGGCCCGTTGGGCACGTCGCCAACCGCCAAAAGGACGGGCCCTGGAGTATCCAGAACCGGCTTCCAGAATAGGTATTCCGGGGTCTGGCGATGAAGCCAGGCATACGTTGAATACCCGGCAACCAGAACCACTGCACATAGCAGATACGCCAGGCGCCATTTGCTTTGCGTGCTGCGCGCATCGCGATTGAAGGCGAATCCCGCTTCATGAAATGGATCGGCAGCGGTCTCATCCGCGGAATGCTGTGTCCGGTCCGAATGATGGAGAGGGCTAGTGAGCGCCCCGTTTTCCGCAGCCGCCAGGCTAGCCTGGTGGGCATGCGTGAACTTGGGTACATAGGATCCGGGCACAAGCCCAATGCGCAATTCGGAGCGATGCTTCTCGTCTCCGTAATAGATTGCCAGCCTTTTGCGAAGTTCTGTCGCCGCAGTCCGGACAATGTGGTCCAGATTTGTATCGTAAGACGATAACCTGCCGAACACTTCGATCCCGATCGTGCGTTCCTTGAGTTGATCCGCTGAGCCCTTTAATGTCTCCCCAACGACATACCTGAGGAACGCAATCGACCTCTTGCTCGATCGGAACATCTCATCACGAGTCAGCAACTCAAGCTGCGCCAGAATCTTCTCGGCAGTTAGATCCGAGGGAATGCCGTCATGGAAGGCAACTTCAGTCATTTCATTCCGATGTGAGCGATTCTAGCATTCGGAACCTCGCGTGACCACGCCGCTCAATGACCTCAGTCTCGATCGAGAAAGTTCACCGCGTTGCAATGCGAAACACAGCGAAGAAGACACCAATTCAAAGAACATGGTGCTCCGGAAGCCGAATACCGACCCCGCCAGAGCAGCTTCTCCACCTGTCTGAGTTTGCAGGGGCATCGCTCAGGGTTTGTGAGAGGCCTGAACTGAATCGCTCTTAGGAGCTTCGTTCGGCCATTTTTCCCCAAGCTTTTCAAACATTTCGCCGGTCGCCATTCGGCGAAACGCTTTTACTGAAGTTGTCGACGTTGAATCTTCGTACTGTGCCGTGCCCTCTTTCCCCGCGAACAGCATTTCCACGACGTGCTGCCCCAACCGTCTGTAGCTCTCAAATTGCGATTCCGTGAACCACTGATCCGCGGTCGATTCGTGCGGGAAAGTGCTGTGTTCCGTCTGATAATTCAGCACGTCCGGTGATTCGTCTCCCGTCAGCGACGATTTGAGGTAGACGAATACTCCTGGTTCACCTTCCGGGTCAGCCATTTCGTAGTGGATTGTGCCCACCACACAATGCTGCGCAGTCACTTTCCTGCCGCCGTTCCCATCACCACCCGCGCTCGCGCCTCCGCGCTTCGGCACCAACGGCGTCGAGTCGAGTTCAATCTCAACCCCGATATCCTCGCGGCACTTTCTGATTGCGTTTCCCAGGTCCTCAAATGCATAGTTCGGGTCTTCTCCCGCGTCGACTGCCACAATGTATTTGCAGCGCCGCTTCACCAGTTCGTACACTCCAAGATTCTCGAAATGCCCCCCGTCGGACAGATAGACGTAATTCGCGTTATCGTTCGTCAAGCCAAACAATTCGCGCAAAAGTTGACTGATTCCAATTTTGGGCCCCGGCTCTGTCCACGTGTTGTCGTTCCGCGGATTGCCCGCCCAGAATCCCAGGCGTACGTTGAAAAACGTCATCAGCAGAGCCAGTGACGGCATTGAATGGTATCCCATGTTCGGGCTGGCCGCCGCTCCCGAGATGCTGATCGCCGTGCCCACCTAAAGGCCGTTGTCTACGTATCCATATTGTTCCGTCGGCCGGTACGCATACTTCGCGACGGCGTTCGCCTTCCCCATCTGTTTGTCGTAAGCGAAATTCCTTTCCAGATTCCGTTGCTCGATCCACGTGTCGAATCCGCAATGCAGAGGAGTCATGGGAAATGATTCCGCCTTCCGTTGTTGCCACGCCAGATCTCTTGCGCTCACCAGGTTCAGTGTTCCGTTCAGGATGGGCAGAGGTCCCGAATAACCCTGGGAACTTCGCAGGCTCGAGAGGAACAGATCATCATTGCAATCGAGTCCTGAAAACGGATTTGGGTCGCGCATCTCCCGCGTCGCTCCCAGATAGCAACGCACCAATCGGTTCCTGTACATCAGGTTCAATGAGAATTCGTTCAGGTCCACCCGGTACGAGAGCCACACGCAAAGCCCAAAAGCCCCCGCGCAACCTAGGATCAGCCAGGCGTTCGCTGAAGCGCCCAGCAGGGTGAAGTGCGCCGCCACGTAAGCTGGAATTGCAGGCACGGGGGCTGCGGGTGGGGTCGCGGCCGTTCCGCTCAGCGTCAATGTTCCTGATGCGACGCTCCCGTTCACCTTCAGCACCCAGTTGGCAACCTTTTCCACGGCGGGGCTCCCCACTAGAAACTTGCTCCAAGCTGCTTGTACCGACGCCTGCGCCCAGTAAATTCGCGCCAGGATCAGTTCCAATGAGAGCGATAGGAACGAGAGCAGTCCAAGGATGAAGATGTAGGGCGTGATCGACAGGAGCTGTCCTTTCATGCCCCCTGATTGAACGTCTCCCGTTTTGACGCTCTTGCCTCCCAACACGCCAGTCAACGTGCTTCCAATCCAGGATGCAATCCCCGCGGTCCCCTGCCAGCGCCCTAACCAAAGAAGGCCCAGTGGCGCGTAGATCGCTATTCCAAATCCCGCCGACCACACGATCGTCAAAATTAGAAACCATCCCGCTACCCGCGCCCACCATTCCCGGTAGGGATCGCAGAACGACCGCCCCATCATGCCAACCAGGATCGTGGCCGCCGCAAGAAACACCAGCAGCGTCAGCGGGATCCCCAGGCTGAGTTCTTGCCAGTCTGACCCGACCATTGCCTTCAGCGGCGCGAAGGCTTCGTGAATAGCAGTCCACATCATCAGCCCACTGACCGCTCCCGTCCCCAACGACTCGAAAACCTAGAAGACCTTCGGGTTGCGCAACCAGGCCAGCTTGAACTTCCGCAATCGCACCAACATCTTCTTGGGCAGCGCGCTGCTCGCATCACTGGCAACTGGCTGGTGCGGTGCCGCCAGCGAGCCGATGCTCAGAGGGACCCCAAGCAGCGCGATTCCCCCCAGCGCCCACCGGTAAACAGGAAGTGTGTCCCAGGCTCCCGTGTGCAGTCACAGCCACGCCGTCAAGATCCACAGTGCGAAAAACATTGGCGCCACAATCGTCCACAACACCGCAAACTGCTCCTGCGGAGGAAGCCACGCGTTTGCTCGCTCTGGGTGCTTTTCGCAATCGATCAACCACTTCAGGTTCCGCGCCCCAACAGTGACTGCCCATGTCATGAGCGCAAACACCGCGGTTGGCGCCACCCACGCCGCCGTCCAACTAAGCGCACCCGTCAGCCAATGCGCAATGTAAGGCAGCAGCAGCGCATACAGAAACAGAATCAGAATTGCCTGAGATGGGTATCCGCTTGACTGCGCAGCGAAGCTAGCTGCTATTCCAGCGAGTGAAGGTCTCGCCGGTGGAAC
>OBLU010001348.1_pt1 | contig 22894 bp, 17 predicted proteins | sample 1518681 | NCBI WGS metagenome assembly OBLU01 (sample SAMEA3539304, study PRJEB22396) | soil metagenome | biome: tundra; feature: field; material: soil | place: USA | collected 2010-05 | depth 0.15 m
GTGGAGATGGATAACTCCTCGAGCGAACTGATCGACTACTTCATCAAGCAGAGCAACAAGCGCTAAGCGGCGCCTTCTTCGGCTCGAGTGGGAAGTTACGGCGCAGGAGAGAGGCAACTCCCTCCTGCAGTCCGGTCACACTCCGCAGAGAAATGCGTTTCATAGGGGAAGCCGGAAGCCATCGGGAACCAAAATTCAAGGGCATGGAGCCTCACTAATGGCAATCGCAGTTCGTAACGAAGGCGGTAAGATCAACTCCAACATCAATGTCACACCGATGGTGGACGTGATGCTGGTACTGCTGATCATCTTCATGGTCATCACCCCCATGCTTCAGAACAAAGTGCAGATCGACATGGCCAAGGTGGCCAACGCCGTTGCCATGCCCGACGCCGACAAGGACGATGCCATTGTCGTGGCCATAACGCGCGACGGGGGCATCTATCTTGGGCAGGACAAGATCGCCACCGATGAGCTTGGCGTCAAGGTCCGAGACAAACTCGCCGACACACCAGGGAAGACGATCTATATTCGCGCGGATGCGCGCGCGCAGTACCGGGCGGTAGAAGACGCCATTGACGCCGTGCGCACAGCCGGAGTGGATGAAGTAGGCCTGTTGACGCAGAGGCGCGAAGGCAATGTCGAAGCTGGCGAGTAGGTTTTGCTTGGGCTGCCCTATTAACGATTTCGAGGAAACGAGGAGTTTGAAGCCATGGCAATGTCAACAGGAGGCGGGAGTGCTTACTCGTCGGACATCAATGTTACGCCCATGATCGACATTCTGCTGGTGCTTTTGATCATCTTCATGGTCATTGTGCCGACGGTGCCGCACGGACTGGACGCGCTAGTTCCGCAGCCGCCCAAGGACCCACAGAAGCAGCAGCAGCCAAATGATCGCACGATCGTGGTGCAGGTTCTCTATCGGCCAGGCCAGGCTCCGATTTACAAGATCAACGAGACGGAAGTGAACAAGACCGACTTATTGCCGAAGCTGACCGAGATTTACTCCAACCGCGCCGAGCGAGTGATGTTTGTCAAGGGCGATGACAATCTGGACTTCCGCTACGTGGCAGATGTGATCGACATCGGGCGTGCGGCCAACGTAGACCACATCGGGTTGATGACGCCGAAGATCCTGGCCGGGCAGTAGCTGATCTCGCGGAGTTGGTTTGATGGCGGGAGCCGTTGCAAGTTCGACCGCAACCAAGTCCGCTAACGACCGGGGACTAGTTTGGACAGCACAGGGCTCAGGTTAAATAGCTCGTATCGATTAGGTCGTGAACGTGTCTCAGGCCGTGCAGGGGAGTCAGCCGTTCGGGCGCAATGAGTCCCGGGGGAATGTAGGAGTACAATTCTTAGTCCTGGTTTCGGAAGCTCCCTCCCGCGGCCAGATGTTTCAAGATTCCAGGCGCGCAATGGATAGGCACGACCTGAAGGAGAAGATAAGAACATGAATCGACCCGCACGAATTGCGACGCTCGCGGTGGTTTTAGCCGGCATGGTGTTTTCCATGAGCGGGTGCAACCGCCTGGCAGCCCGCGATCAGTTGAACAAGGGAGTGGAAGCGTACAAAGGTGGCAAGTTTGAAGAGGCGATCAACCACTTCCAGAAGGCCACCGAACTGGATCGAAGCCTCCCAATGGCCAAGAGCTACCTAGCCACGGCGCTGTCGCAGAACATCGTTCCTGGGCTTGATACTCCGGACAACCTGAAGACGGCAGATCAGGCGATTAGCATCTTTCAGGAGGTTCTGGCCAAGGACCCCAACGATGTCAACAGCATGAAGCAGATTGCGGGCATCTATTTCAACATCAAGAAATTGGACGACGCCCGGACCTGGCAAAAGAAGGTTCTGGCAGTCGATCCGAAGGATCCCGAGGCGGCGTACACAGTCGGCGTGATCGACTGGACCCAGGCACACGAGCACGTGCTGAAGGCACTGGTGCCTGCGGGCATCAATGATGATGGTGAAGGCAACGCCAAAGCCCCCAAGAAGATCATGGACGAGATCAAGCAGGAGAATGCTCCTCTTGTCGAAGAGGCATTGCAGTATCTGAATGAAGCGGTGGCAGACCGAGCCAACTATGACGATGCAATGGCCTATTTGAACCTGGTCTACAGGCGCAAGGCAGATTTGGATAACGGCAACCCATCGGCAGTGAAGGAAGACCTGGCACAAGCCGAGGACTGGCGCACGAAAGCGATGGGAACCCGCAAGGCCAACGAAGAGAAGAAGAATTCGGGCCCCGGCGGTATCACAATGGATTCGAGCGGCAACATGAAGTAAATCTTCATGCGCTGCGAAGCGAGAAAGCTGACGGCCTCCGTGGTTGACGGAGGCCGTTTTCTTTGGTTCCCATTCTGGCGGAAGTGAGAGGCACACCGTGTGGGTGCCTGAAAGTCTGTGTGAAATGACAAAACGTGCTGTGGCCTACCTTGTTCTTTTTGCAGCCGCCGGAGCCTTTGCTCATGGACAAACCGTTATCGGAGATGTTCCTCATCCGACAGCGATGCATGTTGAGCGGTCATCCGCCGGAATAACAGCACGCAATGACCGCGAAAACCTGACGGTGACGGTCTGCGGCGATTCTCTTATCCATGTCGTCGCCCGGCCAATCCAGGCAACTATTTCCAATACACAGAGGCCATGGATGCTCGATCCCGCGATTGCATGCCCGGGCGCCGCATTTGACTTCAAAGAGTCAGGTGACGAAACCGGCATCTCAACCTCGCGCCTCACCGTAGTTTTGTCAGCCGAACAAGGCAGTCTGCGTTTCACGACGGCAAAAGGTGAAACGCTGCTTCGCGAAAACGGTGGTCTTCCGCGCACCTACAATGACGCTCCGACGTCGGCGCACGGGCTGTACCAGGTTACAGACCGGTTTTCTCCGGATGCGCTTGAGGCTTTCTACGGCTTGGGTCAGCATCAGAGCGGACAATTCAACTATCGCGGCAGCACGGTGGAACTGGGACAGAACAACACCGATGTCGCCATTCCTCTGCTGGTGTCAAGCAAAGGCTACGCAATTCTTTGGAATACTGCTTCATTTACGTATGTGGACAACCGCTTCCCGCTTGAACTTTCCTTTGCGTCCATGGCCAGCGATGCCGTCGACTATTACGTTCTTTATGGCCCAGAGATGGACCAGATCGTTCACGCTTACCGCACGATGACAGGCCATGCACCGCTCCTTCCGCAGTGGGCTTACGGCCTATTCCAATCGAAGGACCGCTATGTTTCGCAGCCCGAGATTCTTGGTATTGCCAACGAATATCGAACGCGGCACATTCCTCTCGACGCAATCGTGCAGGACTGGTTCTGGTGGAAGCCCGGCGGTGAAGGGGACCCCGTCTTCAATAGCAATTACACGGATGTGCCGAGCGAATTGAAGACCCTCCACGACGAGCATATCCACGCCATGATCTCGGTGTGGGGATTGATGGACACGACATCGAAGAATTACCAGGAGATCAAGCGCCGAGGATTCGAGATTCCAGGGACGCACGTCTACGATCCCACCAATCCGGCGGCGCGCGATTTCTTCTGGAACGAACTGGCCGGCAAGCTCTTTGCGCAAGGATGGGATGCCTTTTGGCTGGACAGCGCGGAGCCTGAAGAATACTGGCCGCACGTTGGTGATGCTATCTTGCGCCAGAAGGAATTGCACATCGGCGGTGGCGCCGAATATACGAACATCTTTCCGCTGGAGCATACTGCCGGAGTTCAGGAGCATTGGAAGCAGGCCAACTCCGGCAAGCGCGTTTTCCTGCTGACGCGTTCTGCGTTTCTGGGCCAGCAGCGCATTGGGGCGACGGTCTGGTCGGGAGACGTGTACAGCACATGGTGGGGTTTACGCCACCAGATTGCCGCCGGCCTCAATTTTGCGCTCTCGGGATATCCCTATTGGACGACGGATATTGGGGGGTACTGGCAGCCTTTCAACCGGCCGCCGAACGACCCGGCATATCAGGAACTGTACGCGCGCTGGTTCGAATTTGGCGCGTTTTGCCCGGTGTTTCGCACCCATGGCCACCGCGACCACAACGAGCTATGGACCTATGACAAGGTCTATCCTGCGTTGCTGTCGTTTGATCGCTTGCGTTACCGGCTTCTGCCTTATGTCTACTCTCTTGCGTGGAAGGTGACGAGCGAGGACTACACCATCCAGCGGCCGCTGGTGATGGATTTCCGCGAGGACCCGGCCACATGGGAGATCGGCGACGAGTTCCTATTCGGTCCGGATATGCTGGTGAGCCCGGTGACGAAGGAGCACGCCATTGAGCGCACGGTCTATTTGCCTGCGTCCACTGAGTGGTACGACTTCTGGACTGGGGAGCGGACCGCGGGTGGACGGGAGACGGTGGCGGCAGCGCCTATCGACAGGATACCGCTGGATGTGCGCGCGGGTTCTATTCTTCCGCTGGGACCAGTCATTGAGTATGCCGGCCAGGCTGCCGACCCTATCGAATTGCGAGTTTATCCCGGTGCGGATGGCGACTTCAATCTGTACGAAGACAGCGGAGATGGGTACGGCTATGAGCAAGGTGCGCACTCCGTCATTCCGATTCATTGGGACGACGCCAATCGTCGATTGATCATTGGCAAGCGCGAGGGGAGTTATCCGGGCATGAGCACCGCGCACACGTTCGCCGTGGTCATTGTGGCAAAGGGACACGGCATCGGGCCGGACGTGACCGTCACACCCGATAAGGCAATTCACTATGCGAGTGAAAAGATCGAGGTAAAGTTTTGAAGCTGGCCCAGGCTGCTACTGTGCGCCGTTTTTCAGGATCTGTTCGGCGTAGTAGTTCCTGACCGTGGACTGGTCATGGAGAATTTCGAAGTAGGCATTCTGGAGTAGCTGCTTGCGGCTGTCGTGCAGCAACTGGTGAATTCTTTGCTGCACACGCGGATCGTTCAATTCACGCTGTCCGGCGGGCTCTCGCCCCATTAGCTTGTAGATCGCATAGCCAATGGGCTTTCGTCCCGTACCGGTGCCGCTGTACGTCAGCACGATACCGGTAATCTCCCCGGGTTTCAGCTTGCCAATTGCGTTATACACCTCAGGCTCGCTTTGAAGTGCCGATTCCGCCACAAAGCCCATATCGCCGCCCATGGAAGAGGTGTTCGGATCTTCTGAAAAATTCATGGCGACAGCGCCGAAATCTTCGCCGCTATCGAGCCGATTCTGCAACGTCTGGATTTTCTTTTTCGCATCGGCCGCGCTGGAGGCCTTGTTGCTTTGAAGATTTCCTGCCTGCTGCGAGGGCGCGCCCGTGACTACGATCCACGCGAGATGGTACTGCGGTTCGATCAGGTTGAATTCAGCTTTGTGCGCGGTATAGTAGGCGGAGATTTCAGAATCGGTGATGTTGATTTTGGATTCGATTTCCTTGTTGAGCAGCTTGGTGCTGGTCAGGGTGCGCCGAATTTCTCGCTTGAGATCGTCGAGAGTGATGCCGCGGGCCTTAAGCTGTTTTTCGAACTCCTCCTGCGTAAAGGGAGCCTTCATTTCGGTCAGCTTGGCGTTCACATCTTCATCGCTGGCTGCGAGGTTAAGCTTTGCGGCGCGCTGTTGGACGATCTCGTCTTCGATCAATTGGCGCAGAATGTTCAGGCGGACGATATCCGCCTGCTCGGGGCTGGGTTTTTGTGGGTTGTCGCCGAGGCTGGCCTGATAGAACTTCTCCATATCCGACCGCATGATTTCTTTGCCGTTCACAGTAGCCATCACATCGGGGGAGGGTGCACGATGACAGCCGGCCAATGCGGCGAGGAGGATTCCGCCAGCAAGAACGAGCACATCAAAACGGCGGTGCTGAAAGAAACGAGCTTCGACTTGCAACCTGAGTTCTCCTGAGGGGCCGAAAAGGACCCCGGTGTTACAGGATAAATCCCCGGCCCGGAGTCATGATACGGCAGCCTGCTTATATGAACGGCGGCAACGCGAGAAGCGTCGTTTCGAACAGGACGAGAAAGGCGTTTTGCTGCGAGCCTCATTTCCCTGCACCTGCAGGGCTTTGGGGCTGCGCGGGCGCGGCCGGCGGAGGTTCCTCGCCTGCTGCGCGCAGGGCACGATCGATCACCTTCCAAACTTGGTCTTCAGGAACAGCGCCGTTGATGCGCTCCCCTTCAACGAACAGTGCGGGGGTTCCATCCACTCCGAGAGCTTCGGCTTCCTTTGCCGACGCGCGCACCTTTGACTCGTCCTGCTTGACGAGGCAGGCGTCGAGTTTGACCGAATCAAGTTTGGCCAGCGTGGCTTCCTGGCGCGCAATGCGGTCCAGCGCGGCATCGCTCTTGGTAAGATTGCGGTCCTCACCTGTAATGTCCTGGCCGTGGGAGTGCAGGTAATCCACGTAGGTCCAGTAAACGTCGCCGCTCTGCGCAGCGAGGCAATTGGCGTCGACTGCGGCGTGCATAGCCCAAGGGTGCAGTTCGGTGAGCGGGTCGTCCTTGTAGATGAAGCGAACCTTGTCCTTGTAGTGCTCCATCGTGGACGGGAAGAGCGATTGGTGCATGCGGGCGCAGTAAGGGCATTCGAGATCATCGAAGTTGATGACTGTGACTTTGGCCGTGGGGTTGCCGCGGATCGGACGCCCGGCTAGATCAATCTCGAAGGCGGGGTCCTTGGCAAGGTTGAAGGTTTCCAGCCGGGCCAGGGTCCTGCCGTCAGTGGAGATGAGGAACTCAACTACACTCGATTTTGTACCACGAGAGAGCGTGACGGGTAAGGTGTCATATCCGGTGAATTGGCTGGGCTTGCGGACGCCGATGGAGACGTTGTAGTCCTGCGGAATATTGAACTGAGAGCGGACCGTAACCTCAATGCGTCGATTGACGTCGATGTCAGGGGAATTCGGTAAAGCGGGTTGGGCCTTGCAGCCTACGGCGAGGCTGACGGCAAGCAGGCCAGCAAAAAAATGACAACGTGACAAATTGGGAATCCTCAAAGAAAAGGATACTCTAGCGGGGCCGGATACCGGTTCCCAAGGCTACCAAGGCTTTGCCCTCAAGTGTTGACGGAGGAGAGAGCAAAAAGCAAGCGGAGACGTTTCGCCGAGCAACCGGCGCTAATAAGGCGGGGGTTGGGTGGGGTCGCGGAACACGGTGTTGGAGTGGCGAATGTCGCCGACGGAGCCAAAGTTGGCTAGGGTGAAGCTGTAAAGATACTGAGTCTCGTCTCGGCTGACCGGTCCCACGGTTCCCAATTGGAAGCGCCGGTAACCGATGCTGATGCCACAGCAATCCCAGTTGTACATGGCTTGAACTCCGGCGTACTGCAGCGCACCGTGAACAAAGTCATAACCGCCGTTGGCGGCCAGATTGAAGCCGGCTCCGTTGGGTTTGCCAATCTGAAGGAACGGCTCTAATTGCTGGCTTTGAATGGTGGTGGCTGCGATGCCCTGCTCATCCACGGCATTCAGAAGAGCATGCCCCAGGCCTAATGTGGTGCGGCCCCAGCTGTACCCAGCATAGAGGTTGTCGGCGCCCAGGCGGCCACCCCTTGGGTCGTAATCCATGTCCCATTCGATGCGCAGGTTGTCGATGGCTTCAAAGCGAAGGCGCGAGATAATGGGCGAAAGATTGCGCGGTACGGTGAGAAAGGCAACGCCGCTCAGGTCCAGAGTGGAGTCGAAGACGTTCCGTCGGTTGGGAATGAGGGCTCCGCCGAAGTTGGGATTGATGAAGAGTTTCTGCGCAATCTGCCAACTGGCCCATTCCCTGGGTGGGGCGGGGCAGCCAGCGGCCGATGATTCGGCATCGCCAGGAGAACACGGCTGCTGATTCAGCGGGCGCATGTAGAAGCGTTGAGTCAGCGAGAAGCCAACTTCGTTTGTATCGGTGGCGATGTCGGAGGTGTCAACCAGCAATACGTTACGGGCATTGGAGCCGATGCCACCCACATATCTGTACGTGAACTCCGGCTCTATGACGTGGCGCAACTCGCGATTCCAGCGGGTGAGGGCAAAGTCCCGCTCCACAGCGGGGGGGCGCACATCGACAGATGCTTCGAAATCGGAGCGGTGGAGGGGATCGTGACTCAGATAGGGAGTTCCACCATTGGCACCCGTTAAATCGGGTATCTGGCTGCCGGAATAGGATGTATCGCGAACAGCTATCTCAGGGACCACGCTCCATCCACCACCCACGATGTGCAGCCAAAGGTGGGGGTAGATATCGATACGACCGACGTTACGAGCATTGAATTCGGCCTCGGCGCGGCTGAGGCGGCCGATCGACGATCCCAGGCCCCAATAAACAGACGAGGAACCCAGCGGCCGATCCAACGTATCGAATCGCAGGCTGGGAAGATGGAGAATCCTCGCTTCATCGCCTGGCGTGGAGCTGGCAAATGTCTGGAACCGATTGAGCCATACGGAGGGGATGAACCCATTGTGCGTATGGGTGAGGGCGAGATCGCTCACGACCTCAGAGTTCACGGCCTGTGTGTAATTGTCGTCAAACACCAGCCTATAGACGTAGCTGGAAAGATATTCGACGTTGCCCGCGAGGCGTGTCTGCGGAGACAAGTCCAAGCGCCCCAGCGCCCCGACATCCACGCCGCCCTGATTTACGAGTCCTGTCGCCGGCGGGGTAGCCGCAATGCCACGGTCCAGCAGCGCATTCCATCGCGCAGTCAGGAAGTCGAGCCCGTGGCCCTTATAACGGAAGTCCCCATTGGGCGCGAAGCCGCGCTTGGAATAGAACTCCGATCCGATCACCATATCCATGCTGCGGTTCAGGACCAGGTAAACCTGTTCGCCGATGGTGACGCCCTTAATGGATGAATTGCTGATGATGGGAATCAGCAGTCCACTTTCGCGTCCATTCTCCTCAACCGGGTGGCGCAAATATGGCAGATAGAAAACTGGGACGCCGAGCAACTTGAGGAAGGTGTTGGAGGTGGATGCGCGTCCATTGGCGACTTTGATTGAATGAGCGATCAATTGCCAATCGGGATGGGGCAGGCGGCAATTGGTCATGGTGCCACCGATGACGCGATAGCTACCTTCACCGGTCTGAAGCAGTACCCTGCCTGAGAAAAGAAATGGATTCGGCGTGGAGTAGACGACGGTCCGCCCGCTGCGACGCACGCCCAGAGAGCCATCGACATTGAAGAAGCGCGCCGTGTGGATGTCAAGTCTCATGTCGCCGTTGGAGGCATTGATGACGACGTCTTCGGGTCCGCCCTCGACCTGGAGGTGACCGTCTGCTTCCAGCTCGGTGGTGGATTGGTGATAGACGACCCTGTCGGCACGCAGGATGTAGTCTCGATAGTGAACGACAACGCCGCCGCTCAGAGTCCATGTGTCGCCGACACGGGTTTGGCGCCCCGCTTCCCAATGCACTGGCACGCCCGTGGAGGGCGCAGGCTGTGGCTGCGCTACGGGTAGAATCTCCTGGCCTGGATCATCCGGAAGCTGGGCGATGAGGTCTTCTTTTGAGGCGACATTTGGACCTGGTGTCTCGTATGATGGCGCACGTAACGCATTGGTCAACACCTGTCCACCAAGTTGGAGGTGACAGAGAGCGAGCAGCGTGATAAACACGAAATTGCGAGGATGCATCCCAGGACCAAGGCCAGCATAGCAAACGCGGGCGATGTGATATGGGACGCGCGAGCACGGCTCGAACAGCAGACAAGGGCCTTGAAACGTCTGGCAACACGGGATTCCTGATCGGGATTTCCCGCAGTTATCGCGCTAAATCCTGGCTCTTGCGAGAGCAACGTCCCCCTCATCAGACCCGTAAGTCTGGTATCGCGGACCTGAACAACAGTTTCCGGTTTGACTGCGAACCGGAGGACAGCGTTAGAAGGGATTCTGGAGATTTGAGTACACTGGTGAGCCAGCCCTCCCCCGAACCATCCTGGAAGCAGGAAGTGAATCAGCGCCTGGCGGCGCACAAGACGCGCAAAGGGCTGTCTGTTGTTGCACAGCCGGTACCGAGCGAGGTGCAGAGTCCCGCGAACAGTCGAGCGGCCAAGGCTGCTGCTCGCGTGGCCGCCCGTTACGCCCATGCTCCGAGCTACAGCGAAATGCAGGCCGCCGAAGCGCGGGCAGCTCTGCGAGCTGCCGAGGTTGCCACGCGAGCTGCCCTGGAAGCCCAAGCCGCGGCACAAGTTGCTCTGGACAATCTTGAGACCGCCGATGATGCGCCGTTCTTCGGCGAAGAAGTATCACACCGGGAAAGTGTGGAATACCAGGCGGGTCAAGTAGAAGAGACAGATGTTGCGTCTTCACCGGCGGTTGCGGCGGCGAGTCCTGCTGGGGAGATGATTTGGGAGTCGGACAAACCGGAACTTCCGGCTGCAAAAGACCCGGCAGCGGCGGAACGTGAACACGAAGAGTTCGCAACGCGGCAGGAAGACTGGCGCAGCGCGACAAACAGAATAAGAGAATCGGTGGTTCACGAGACCACCGAGACCGTGAAGCCGCCTCAACCTATCTACGCTAATCTCATACATTTCCCGCGCGAAATCATTGCAACGAAGCGAATTCGCCCGCGCCTCGCGAACTTTCAAGCAGTAACAGAAGAAGAACAACGCGGGCAGTTGAGCATTTTTGAAGTAGACCCGAGCACGGTCTCCACCGAGGCGATGGCTCCCGGTGCGGAAGCAGGATCACAAGCACGTTCGTGGACCGGGCCCGAGTGGTCGGGGATCGAGCTCGATGCGCAACCCGAGACGGGCGTGGAAGCTGAGACCGAATCCGCCGTAGCGGCGCCGAATCTGCATCTTGCGCCCTTCGGATTGCGATTGATGGCGACCGTGGTGGACGCCGCACTCGTTATCAGTTTTGTTTGCGCATGCGCGGCGGTGCTGGCGAGCCATATGAACCATTCCCCCGCTCTTCGGACTGCCGAACTGGGCGCCGTTGCCACCCTAGTCCTCGCTGGCGCGCTCTATCAATCACTTTTTATCCTGCTTGCCCAGGCGACCCCGGGAATGAAGTATGCTCGGATATCTTTGTGTACTTTTGACGGCGAGTACCCGTCGCGCGAGCAACTGCGCAGCCGGTTGGTCGCGATGCTGCTTTCACTGTTGCCGATGGGGCTGGGCGTGGCGTGGGCCATCTTCGACGATGACCACCTGACCTGGCATGACCGGCTGTCGCGGACCTATCAGCGGAGTAACTAGCCTGAAACCGAGGATCGCAAGAGTGGCGATCTAATTCGCTCGGGATCGGCGCGTTCCAGAATCAGCGATCTGTAGCGCGGAACCAGCAAGTGAGGGCGCGCAGAGCGCTGACACATGCACCCAGCCCATAAATAAAAGCGCGACGAGACAGGCACCCCGCATTGCTGAATTCTCGAAGGAATAGCTGCCAACGAATTGGCTGCCGAAGGCGTGCACTTGTCGCTCCTGCGCCTTGGCCCACCATCACATACACGGCTTGAACTGCCGGCGTATACTTCTCAATTCAAATCGCTGTCTGAGCAACATGCCACCTGGCCATTTGTGTGAATGCCGGTTGTATGGATGGCCGCGATTTTGACCGAAGAGCCACAGATCTTGACTTCGAAGCATGGTCCTCCTTCTCCGGCTGAAGATGCGGCTGATTTCAACGCAGTCTCTTCGAACCTGGAGCATGAAAGCGATGCGTATTTATTTATCCGGCGCCACTATTCTGATGGCCGGAATTTTCAGCGGTTCAATTCTATCCAAGGCTCAAACTGCACTACCCCTTCCTGGCTGCGAGACGAGTCCGGAGGTGCGACAAGTGATCGACGATCAGCTCGACTACAAGGTGCTGGACGGGATGAAATACCCGGAGCGCCTGGCCTACGAACGCAAGGTGCTCGAAGACTTGATCGCCAAATATCCCCGCGAACTGGAGCCTTACGAAAAGCTGCGCGACATCGTTCGACAGTTTGCTCCAGACGATTATCCGGCGCTGCGCGACGGGTGGGTGAAGAGGGCGAAGGACAACCCAGATGACCCGCTGGCGCTGCTGCTCGCCGGCGAGGCGCTTTGGGGGACGGACACGCCGGAAGCCATTCGCTTGTTTGAAGCGGCCAGAACCAAGGCGCCGAACTTCCCCTGGCCTGACAGGGAGCTGGCGTGGCTCTACTCGGACGGAAAGCGCGCTGACCCGGTGAAGGCCAAGGAAAACATTGGAGCGTTTTATGGCATGTGCCCCGCTGGGACGGACGCGTACGCGTGGTTCCTGGTTGCGAAGTATCCCGCATTGAAAGCGAAGGTGACGGCAGCGGTGGCGCCAGTGCGGCGCGCACGCCTTGAGAAGGAAACCGATCCCAAGCGGCTGGAAGGTTTTGAAAATGTGTGGGGCCCGGAGTTTCGCATCCGGGGACCAAAGGAATTCGACGCGCAACGCGCGCAAGTGGCGCAAGACCTGAAGCGGCTCGAAGCGCTGAATCCCCACGGCGACGCGGAATGGCGCGCATTCCTCATCAGAGGCTACAAGCAGAGCGGTGCCTCGAAAGAGAGTCTCACTGCCATGGAAGACAGCCTGATTCGCGAGTTCCCCCATTCCACCGAAGCTGACGATATTGTGACTGGCCGCTGGAACGACGCGCATAAGGAACCATCGGGCCAGAACGACACCGCCGCGTGGGCCAAATACAACAAGGAATCGGAAGAAGCGATGAAGGGTTGGATCCGCGACTACCCGGATGACCGGTACCTGCAGCGGTTCGCATGGTTCGAAGCGATTCGAGACGACGATACGATCTCAGAGAAAGATGCGCTCGCCGCGATCGATGCCTACGTGCAATCGGTCAGGGATTACAAGGAACCCGGCTTTTATTACATCTACTTCCCAATCGTGGCGGACTATCTTCTCAAGCACGGATGGGAGCCGGGGCGTGCGCTCGAACTGCTGAAGGAATCACAAAGCCCTATTGAGCAATACCGCGAGCAGCTGTTCAGCAACGACAATCAATCGGACGAAGACGTGAAGAAGACCCATGACTGGCAGATTCAGATGGACCAGCACACTCATAGTCTGATGCTGAAGGCGGCCATGGAAGCCGGCAAGCCCGAGGAAGCGTTGAAGCTGCGCGCTGACCTCGAAGCGCCTCCACTGGCGGACAAAAAGCTGCTCTCGGAATATTGGTGGAATCGCGCTCGCTTCGAGTCCATCCAGAATCATGCGCAGGACTCGCTGACGTATTACCAATTGGCTCTGCAGAGCCGGGGCGAGGCGCCGAAGGCCTACCACGGCAGATTGCGCGACGATTTGACCGCCGAAGCGCGCACGCTGTGGACGGCGCAAGGCGGCACGGAAGCAGCGTGGGCCGTGTGGAGCAAGCCGCCGGCCAGCGCCACGGAGCAACTGGCCGAAGGCCGTTGGGAGAAACCGACAAAAGCGATTTCGGCCTTCGAACTTTCAGACTTTTCGGGAAAAACCTGGAGGCTGAAAGAGCTGGACGGCAAGATGCTTCTTATCAATGTATGGGCAACGTGGTGCGGCCCGTGCCGCCTCGAATTGCCACATCTCGAAAAATTCTACGAGAAGGTGAAGGACCGCTCCGATATCCAGGTGCTTACCTTCGATATCGATTCAAACCCGGGACTTGTTGTGCCTTTCCTGAAAGATAAAGGCTTCACGTTTCCTGTGCTATCAGCCTCCTCGATAGATTTTGAATATGGTGGTGTGCCGCAGAACTGGATTGTGGATTCGCATGGGGTTTTGCGGTGGGTGCAGGTTGGTTACGAAGCAGGCAGCGACGCGGATTTCGAAAAGGAGATGCTGGAGCGGATCGACGCGGTGAAGGGCGGTCAGTAGCCTACTTCGGCTGCCTTCTTATCGCATGTTTCCAGGAAGGGAACGGAGGCGATGTGCAGGTAGGAGAACTGAAGGCTCCAATGGTGAGTCCGTTCAAGAGTGGGGAAAGGCAATTGATGGACTCATTCGGTTTCGATTGAGAAAGCACCTTGGTTTGAATCGGCCGCAATCACCACGTCAACGCCCGCAGAGCGCTGACGCCTGCGCCCAGCAAGGCGGTTTCGTCGTCGGGCGGAAGCACTTCAAGCGAGAAGCTGAGGAGCGGGCTCATCTTGACCATGGTCTCCAGGTGGCTACGCAGCATCGGGAGATCGAGGAACCCTACGTTGTGACCGGTGAAGTAAAAGCGGCCAGGTCCGGCGAGGTGAATGAACGAGGCGGTGCCGGCGGCCAGGGCACGGTGCCACAGATTGACGAACTCAGCACAGCGCGGGTCGCCCTTTTTCGCAAGAGCGAATACCTCCTCCGGCTCCAGATCGAGGAAGCGCATGCGCATGGCGCGATAGCCCATAATGCCCTCGAGATGACCTACCCCACCGCAGCCGCAGAAGCGTTCCTTGGGATCGAGGGTTACGGTGACATGCCCGCCCTCCCATACGCCTTCGACGTAGGGCCAGCGGCCATAGCCGATGCCGTTGCCGATGGTCCAGACGCGGGTGAGCCGGTTGAGCTGGCCGCGGGTGGCAGCCACGCCAGCTGCGATGGCGTCGGCATCATTTGCGATGTGCACCGGCGCCGTGATGCCGCGCAATGCCAGCACTCTTGTCAGATCGTCGGCCAGACGCATTCCCTTGATCTGGGTTAGGTTGGGCGAGTCTTCGACCACGCCATGGCGCGTAATTCCAGGGACGGCTACCCCGATAGCATCCACAGGGCCTTCTCCGTTGGCAATCAAGGCCTCGATCTGCTCTGCCAATATGTCGACCAGTTCGCTGCCGGGCATCGCAGATAACGCGTCCAGCTCGTCGGTCGAGTCGGGATAGCGCAGCAACTTGCCGGTGAGACGCTGATCCTCAAGCTTTCCGGCAACAATGTGTTCAGTCATTACAACGCCGATGGCGGTGGTCATTGCGCCCTCCTTGGGGCTCTTCGAATCAAGGGAGTGATCGAGGCTAATCGGCAAACTGCGCTCACGGCCCGTACAGCTCCTTTTCGGATACCACGGGGTCGGTTTCATTTTGTGTGGCGGCGCGGCGGGCGGCACCAAACATGGGTCCGCGGGCGATCTGGACTGGAGCGAATCGCAAAAAGCCGATGGGGTCGGGAACGTCGTCGTAAATTGCTTCCATCCCTCCCCGCATGAGGTAGGTTTCATGCCAGAAGCCGGTACCGCCGGAGTCTCGAAGAAAATTTTTCCACCACTGACGATGGGGATCGGAGCGCGTCCAGGCCATAAGAGATTCCATGTCGCGCCAATACTGTCGCATACCGACGTGCATGGGAAAGAGCGAATAGAACATGTTTTCATGCAAGAGCAAACCGGTGGGATGTGCGGCCACGGAACCGGATATTTTCGGACCGAATCCAACCAGGGTTTTCGGGCCTGTGAGACGATTCACGCGCATTCCGAGGTAGATCACAACCAGGTCAGGATACTGCGATAGATCGACAGTTCGGCGAGTAACCGAGGTAGGCATAGTTTTACCCTGCCTGGTAGCGGTTGAGTCGTCCCAGGCCATTGAAGGCCGCCACTTTATAGCACTCGGCGAGAGTGGGGTAATTAAAGACGGTCTCGACAAAGTAGTCGACCGTGCCGTTCAGGGTCATGACTGCTTGGCCGATATGGACCAGCTCGGCGGCGCCCTCGCCTATGATATGGACGCCCAAAACCTTACGAGTGTCACGATGAAAGATGAGCTTGAGGCGACCGGTTGTGTCGCCGCGAATCTGTCCGCGCGCGACCTCGCGATAATAGGCCATCCCCACTTCGTAGGGAACGTCTTCGTCGGTTAACTGCTCTTCGGTTTTGCCAATGAAGCTGATCTCGGGGATGGTGTAGATGCCGTAGGGGTAAAAGCTGGGGTTGGACGTAGTGTGGTGATCGTCGAAGGCGCGCGCCGCGGCAATGCGGCCCTGTTCCATGGAGACGGAGGCCAGCGAGGGAAAGCCCACCACGTCGCCCACGGCAAAGATGTGGGGCACCTTGGTCTGGTAGTGCTCGTCGACCGGGATGCGTCCACGAACATCCGCCTCGAGCCCTGCGGCGGCAAGGTTGAGTTCGTCGACGTTGCCCTGACGGCCTACGGCGTAGAGCAGTGCGTCACCGGAGACGCGCTTCTTGCTCTTGAGATTGGCAACGACACCACCGTCGGGCAATTCTTCAACGCTCTCGACCTCCTCGCCTAGTCGGAGTGTGACGCGGCTGTCGCGGAGGTGGTAGCTGAGAGATTCGACGATTTCCTGGTCGGCGAACTCGAGAAGCTTACTTCGTTTTTCGATCAAGGTGACGCGCACGCCGAGGATGGCAAACATGCAGACATACTCGACGCCGATGACGCCGCCACCCACCACGATGAGCGAGCGGGGCAACTCGGGCAGATCGAGAACCTGGTCGCTATTCACGATGGTGCGGCCGTTGATTGGCACATTGGGAGAAGTGGACGGGCGGGTTCCGACAGCGATGATGATGCGATCGGCATCGACGGTCGTGTTGGCGAGAGGTCCCTCTACGTGCACCTGGTGGGGATCGACGAAATGGGCAATGCCATGGACCACGTCGATGCCGTTGCGCGAGAGCTGGGCCTCAGTGACGTCGATCTCAGTTTTGACAACGGCTTGTACCCTGAAGGCCAGATCAGCCATGGTGATTTTTTCTTTGACGCGGTAGTTCATGCCATAGACGGAGCGGTAATTGTAGCCGGAAAGGTGCATGACGGCTTCGCGCATGGTCTTGGATGGGATCGTGCCGGTGTTGATGCAAACGCCGCCGACGACAGAGCGCGCCTCCACCACGACCACGCGCTTCTTCATTTTGGCGGCAGCCACGGCAGCTCGCTGGCCGGAAGGACCGGAACCAATGACGGCCAAGTCATACTTGACGGCACTCATGCGGTTGTCTCCCAGTGGATAACCACGGTTGGTTGCAGATACGGCCGCGGAATGGAACGCAGGGAAGCGGTCGAGGCCCTCAAACGGAGCCTACCATAGCACCGGCAGCGAAGAACGCCGGATAAGTGTGAATCCTTGAAACTGAGATTGGGTTGCCGCGTGTGTTCAGGCAATATCAGGAAGTCCGCCATCATGAGATTTCGATGCGTCCCCTTGCCGAGACCTGGATAAATCGATAATCTTGGGGCCGTTCCAGTTTCTTTGAAGAGCGATCGGGCTGAATCGAGGGGTTCTCATGGTTCGTTTGAGGTTAGCGATGTATTGCGCGGTTGCGACGCTGACGTTGTGGATGCTGTTCTGCGCGGGAGGTGTGCGACTGGACGCGCAGACTGCTCCCGCCAAGGAAGCTCCTGCTCCTCCCCCTCCTGTATTCAAGCCCACGCCGGAGCAACTGGCGATCCAGGCAGCAACCGAGAAAGAACACCAGCGGGAGATGGACCTGCTCGGCATCAAGGAACTGCGACATGGGGTCGATAACGACACCAAGTCACTCCACGCGGCGAATTACGACGAGTCAAAGGCGAATGTCTATCCCAATCTGCCGGACCCGCTGCTATTGGAGAACGGCAAGCGGGTGAAGTCGCCCAAGGTGTGGTGGACGCAGCGCCGGCCCCAGATCGTCGCGCTATTCGACGAGGACATCCTCGGGAAAATGCCGGGACAGTTGCCGAAGGTGACCTGGGAAGTGGTGAGCACGAAGCAGGAGAAGAACGGGGATGTAGCCGTGGTCACCAAGACGCTGGTGGGCCACGTGGACAACTCTGCCGACCCGAAGATCAGGGTGAACATTGACCTGACTTTGACGACCCCTGCCGATGCCAAAGGGCCGGTGCCGGTGATTATGGAGCTGGGTTTCAGCAAGGAATTCATGGCGATGCTGATGAAGCGGTTTCCGCAGTTTGCGGCGATGGCCGGATCGGGACCGACATGGCAACAGCAAGTGCTTGCCAAGGGGTGGGGCTACGCGGAGTACGTCCCGACCAGCGTGCAACCTGACAATGGCGCAGGGCTGACGGAAGGCATCATCGGCCTGGCGAACAAGGGCGAGCCGCGCAAGCTGGATGACTGGGGTTCTCTGCGAGCATGGGCCTGGGGCGCAAGCCGTGCATTGGATTACTTCGAGACCGACCCATCAGTGGATGCGAAGCAGGTGGGAATTGAAGGTCATTCGAGATATGGGAAGGCGTCGCTTGTGGCAATGGCGTACGACCCGCGCTTTGCCATCGGCTACATCAGCTCTTCGGGCGAGGCCGGCGCGAAACTCTACCGGCACATCTACGGCGAGCAGGTAAGCAACGTGGCTGCGGCCAATGAGTTTCACTGGATGGCGGGGAACTTCCTGAAGTATGCGGGGCCGGAGACAGTCGGCGATCTGCCCGTGGACAATCACGAGCTCATCGCGCTGTGCGCACCCCGGCCGGTGTTCATCTCCGGCGGAGCCAACGGGCTGGACGAGAATGGCAACCCGCGTGGAGACGCGTGGATCGACGCGAAGGGCATGTTCCTGGCGGCTGTCGCGGCGGGGCCGGTCTACAAGCTGCTTGGCAAGAAGGATTTGGGAACCACGGTGTTTCCTCCGATTGAAACCCCATTAATTGGCGGGGACATTGCGTTCCGGCAGCATTCAGGTGGACATACACCGGGGCCGAACTGGCCCACATTTCTCACGTTTGCGAGCCGGTATCTGCACGCGCAGGGAGGATCGCAGTTGGGAAAGGCGGTGGAGGCGGGTCCGAGTTCGGTGCACCTGACGGCGGCGGAGGATCGCAGGCGAACGCTTGATCTGCTGGGCTTAAAAGAGGCGGACCTGCGGCGTCGTCCGGCGGGTGATGCGAATGCAGCCTACGCGACCAATTACGACGAGTCGAAGGCAAATGTCTATTCCAACTTACCGGATCCACTGATTCTGAAGAATGGTCAGCCGGTCACGACGCCTGCCCTGTGGTGGACGGAGCGCCGCCCCCAGATTGTAGAGGACTTCGACCGCGAGATACTGGGGCGAGTACCGGCCAATCTACCCAAGGTGACATGGGAAGTTGTGAGCGCGACTCATGAGAATTATGACGGCGCGGCGGTGGTGACCAAGAGGCTGTCGGGGCACGTGGACAACTCGGCATACCCGCAGATCACGGTGAACATCGACATGATGCTGACGACGCCTGCGGATGCCAAGGCGCCGGTTCCAGTGATCATGGAACTGGCCTTCGCGCCTGATTTCCAAAGGGCTGTTGCGAGGCCGCTGCCCGAGGGACCGGGTCAATACGATGTCCCATTGAAACCGCTGCTGGAGCGAGGATGGGGCATTGCGATTCTGTCACCGACGAGCTTTCAGGCAGATGACGGTTCTGGACTGACCGTGGGCATCATCGGACTAATGAACAAGGGGCAGCCGCGCAACCTCAACGACTGGGGTACGCTGCGGGCATGGGCCTGGGGCGCCAGCCGGGCCCTCGATTACCTTGAGACGGACAAGGCGGTCGATGCGAGCCGTGTGGGTCTGGAAGGCCACTCGCGGTTCGGGAAGACTGTACTGGTGGCCATGGCATACGATCCGCGGTTCGCGATTGTCTACAGCAGTTCTTCGGGCGAGGGTGGGGCGAAGCTGTATCGGCATATCTTTGGTGAGCAAATGGCCAACGTGGCGGGGCCTGCGCTGTATCACTGGTTCGACGGGAATTTCCTGCGCTATGCGGGGCCGCTCACGCCGGGCGACTTGCCCGTAGACAACCACGAGCTGATTGCTCTCTGCGCGCCGCGGCCGGTGTTTATCGGAGGCGGGTCGACTGCGGGAGACGGATACGCGAACCCCAAGGGCGATGCGTGGGCCGATCCGCAAGGAATGTTCCTGGCCGAAGTGGCTGCGGGCCCGGTCTACAAGCTGCTCGGAAGAACAGGATTGGGGACGACGGAGTTTCCACCGATGGAAACGGCGCTGATCAGCGGCGACCTGGGCTTCCGGCAGCATCCGGATGGACACACGCCGGTGCCGAACTGGCCAGCGTTTCTTGAGTTCGCGAGCCGGTATTTTGAAGGGCCGCAGACTCGGGCTGAGGCCCGTTAGGCATCCCTGGACATGCATTGAGACACGGTTCAGTTGCCGGCAATTCAGATGATGGTTTCGGAGTGCGTGTGGTCAGTGCTCAGACGGGCAATAGGCCGCGCTCTTTCAGAATGGCCATGATGTCCTGATTGGCAAGGTAGAAGACGATCTTGAAGTCGCCGGCGGTGTCGACGATGAAAGTGGAATCGACCAGCACCTGCTGTGGGTCAACCTGATCGCGGACGAAGGTGAATTCCCATCTGGTTCGGGCCATGGTGTAACGCGGATCGAGTGGGGTTTCCTGCACGGAGACTAGAGCCGTGGATCGGCAGCCCAGACTCTCAAAGAGCTGCTTGCGCTTGGGTAGGGCGAGCGCGAAATCGGCGGCGCGAACGGCTTGCGCGCCTTGGGGCCCGGCAGCCATGAAGACATCCGCGAAATGGGAGACGATGGCGGGGATGTCCCCGGAGGAGTTCGTGGATTCAAAGTCTCGGAAGAAGCGGTTGATTGCAGTGTCGGGCTGTTCCATTGAGGAGCCTCCTGTTTTTGTGTGCAGAAGATAAGTTCCGTGCTGATGGGCACTTTAGTATTCTATCAGAAATCAGTAGATAAGTCAATGTAAATGTTAAGTTTAGGTGACCGATGAAGCGCTACATTCGCTCGATGAGACAGGAACATGGATTTTCAGTAGACTGTCAGCGGTTGCCTCGATCGAATGCACACTCGATGCGCCAATCGAGACATTAGAATGGCGGCGCATTGACGACCGGGTGGCCGCGCCGTAGGCTGATATTTATGGAGTTCAAAGTTAGCGAACTGGAGCGGGAGCCGATTGAATTTGACCTGGTACTGGCTCCCGGAGCGGTCGATTTGGGCGAGGAAGCCCAGCAGGAAGGCCCTCTCAAGACGGCGGGGCGGGCCGAAGTGATCCATGAGCACCGCGGGCCGAAGGACATCGTCGCCGATATCCGGCTGCGGGGGGATTTGAAGGGTAAATTTCAGGTTCCGTGCGCGCGTTGCGTGGAGCCGGTGGAAATTCCTCTGACGGCGGATTTCGATTTGATTTTTCGGCCGGTTGGAGCCGACTCGGACGCGCCGGAACGGTCGATCACAGCGCCCGAAACGGAAATCGGTTATTATCAAAAGGACAGTCTTTTGCTTGAGGATGTGCTGCGCGAGCAGGTGCTTTTATCTCTGCCGGTCAGGACTCTCTGCAAGCCTGACTGCAAAGGACTTTGCCCGCGCTGCGGCGAAAATCGCAACCTTGAGGCGTGCACCTGCGAAGAGGGTCCGGCGGACCCCCGTTGGGAGTCGCTGTCGGGGCTCCGAAGCCGGATAAAGTCTTAGACGAATGACCCCGAGAGAATCAGGGTGTCCCGTTTGCGCCGGATGGCAGTAAGGACCTTTGCGGTCTGAAAACTTCCCGGGCTTGCAGGGCGGGGACACGAAAGGAATTGCATCATGCCTAATCCGAAAAGGCGCCATTCGACGCGCCGCACCGCACTTCGCCGCTCCCACGACTTTCTGAAGGCGACGGGCGTCTCAGAGTGCCCCAACTGCCACGAGAAGAAGCTGCCCCATCACGCCTGCGCCAAGTGCGGGGAGTACAAGGGCCGCGCCGTGCTGGACACCAAGGAAGCCGCCAAGTAGACTGAGGCGCCATGCTGATCGACATTGCGCTCGACGCCGTAGGTTCCGATAAAGCTCCAGAGCCCGAGATCAGGGGGGCGATTCTCGCCTGCCAGAGTCTGCCTGTACGTGTCCATTTGATTGGGCCGGAGGCGGAGTTGCGCGATCTGCTGGACGAGCATCTGGACAACGAAGATTTGCCCATCGTCATCCACCATGCCTCAGAGCGCATTGGGATGGGGGAGAAGGCGGCGCAGGCGTACAGGAGCAAGAAGGACAGCTCGATGCGCGTGGGCCTGAAACTGGTGCATGATCGCAAGTGTGCCGGCTTTGTGACGGCAGGCAACACCGGGGCGGCCATGGCCACAGCCAAAGGAGTGCTGGGGGCGCTGCCGGGAGTGGATCGGCCTGCGCTTGCGACTCCAATGCCGAGCTCGACCGGAAATCCTTGCGTGCTGCTGGACGTAGGCGCCAACGTGGATTGCAAGCCCCACAACCTTGAACAATTCGCTGTGATGGGTGAGATGTATGCGCGGAGCGTGCTGAAGATCAGCCAGCCGCGCGTGGGCCTGCTTTCGATTGGCGAGGAAGAAAGCAAGGGAAACGATCTTACGCACGAGGCATTTCCATTGTTGAAGGCGCTGCCAATCAAGTTTATCGGCAACGTTGAGGGGCGTGATATTTTCAGCGGCCAGGCGGACGTGATCGTGTGCGACGGATTCGTCGGGAACGTGGCACTGAAGACCAGCGAAGGCGTGGGGCGCTTTGTGCGTGACGTACTGCGCGAGTCGCTGACACGAACTGTGACCGCCAAGGTGGGTGCGCTGCTGTCGCGGCAGGCGTTCAACGAATTTCGACGGCGGCTGGACTACCGGGAATACGGCGGTGCGCAGTTGCTAGGGGTTCGTGGCGTGTGCATTATCGGCCATGGCTCTTCGAACGACCGCGCCATCTTCAACGGCATCCGCGTGGCCTACGAATTCGCGAAGGCGGGGACGAACGAGCGGATTGAAGCGGAATTCGCGAATCATCCGCAGCGCGCGCACGGACGGGCCGGCGAAAAGCCTGACTCGGCGATTCAGTAGCGGGCGTAGACCATGTCTCCCGACGCAAGCAAGAGTCCAGAATTAACTGAGTGGATCGATCGACTGGCCTGTCCGGCCTGCCTCAGCACATTGCATGTTGAGGAAGGACGAATCGTGTGCACAAGCTGCGGACGGGTCTATCCGGTGGTGGATGGGATTCCAGTGCTGATTGCGGAACACGGCGGCGAGACTGCGCAGTAGAGCGCGTGCGAATTGAAAAGATTCTGCTGCTCGTTTGAGCCGGTTTCGGAAATTCGGACAGCGGGATAAGTGAAAG
>OBLU010001349.1_pt1 | contig 22893 bp, 23 predicted proteins | sample 1518681 | NCBI WGS metagenome assembly OBLU01 (sample SAMEA3539304, study PRJEB22396) | soil metagenome | biome: tundra; feature: field; material: soil | place: USA | collected 2010-05 | depth 0.15 m
TGGGCGGCGAAGTGAAGGATCTGCTGCTGCTCGACGTGACTCCGCTGTCGCTGGCCATTGAAACGCTGGGCGGGGTGGCCACGCCGATGATTCCGCGCAATACGACGATTCCGACGAAGAAGACGGAGACGTTCTCGACCGCGGCCGACAGTCAGACTTCGGTTGAAGTTCACGTGCTGCAAGGCGAGCGTCCGCTGGCGGCGCAGAACCGGACCCTGGGCAAATTCCACCTGACCGGGATTCCGCCGGCTCCGCGTGGCATACCGCAGATTGAGGTGACGTTCGACATTGACGCCAACGGCATCCTGAACGTGACCGCGAAAGATACGGCCACGCAAAAGGACCAGAAGATTACGATCACGTCGTCTTCCGGATTGTCGAAGGAAGAAGTCGAGCGCATGGCGAAGGAAGCCGACGCGCACGCGGCCGAAGACAAGGCGCAGCGCGATTCGATCGAAGCCAAGAACCAGCTCGACTCGATGGTCTACAACATCGAGAAGATGCTGCGCGAGCAGGGCGACAAAATCTCCGGCTCAGAGCGGGGCGATGTCGAAAACGCTGTGGCTGATGCCAAGAAGGCGCTGGAGTCGAACGACAAGGCGACTATGGACAAGGCGCGCGAGAAACTGACCCAGGCTTCGCACAAGCTGGCCGAACAGATGTACAAGGCAGCGCAGCCGACGCCGAGCGCGGGACCGGGCGCTGGTCCAACGCCGGGCGCGACTGCCGGCGGCGACGCCAGCGGCAATGGTCAGGGCCAGAAGAAAGACGAAGGCGTAATCGATGCCGAGTACGTCGACGTAGAAGACAAGAAATAAGCTGTCAGCCGTCAGCTTTCAGCTTGAACCATGTGGCGCGGGCACTCTTGCCCGCGTCACGCGTCTTGTGGTTGAGTATGTGACGGTGAGACTTAGAGTATTGGGAGGGTCGAGTGGATTTTCAGGTCAATGGGGAAACGTATTTTTTGAGCCTTGCCGAGGACGAGAGGCAATGGCTCGTTTTTGTGTCGACTGCTACCGGAGCGCGGCCGGTACCGGTCTATGTGGACGTGCCGGAGTCCGAGGATTTGAAGGTAGTGGTAGAAGATAAGGAAAGACGGAAGATTCTGAATTAAACTCGCCTCATTTCAGATGGCGTTCAATGGCAACCACCCCGAAAAAGGACTATTACGAAATTCTCGGCGTGAAGAAGTCGGCCTCGGCCGACGAGCTCCGCAAGGCGTTTCGCAAGCTGGCGCGCAAGTATCATCCCGACGTCAATCCCGGGGACAAGTCGGCGGAGGAGAAGTTCAAGACCCTTTCCGAAGCGAACGACGTTCTCAGCGATCCCAAGAAACGCAAAATCTACGACCAGGTCGGGTTCTACTCCGACAATATTGATCCGGCGACGGCGGAGGCCTATGCGCGCTCGGGCGGCGGTGCGGCAGGAGGCGGCGGATTTCCGGGCGGCTTCCCCGGCGGGGCGCCGGACGGGGCCCAGGGCGTTCCCTTCGATTTTGGCGGGTTCGATTTTTCTGACCTGGTCGACAGCGCAGGGCGGGGGCGGAAGAGTGGACGGGGTGGGGGCGGCGGCGGTGGCAGTAGCTTCCGCGACATCTTCGGAGGAATCTTCGGCGGAGGGCGCGGAGCAGCGCCTGCGGAGGAAGGTCCCGAACCCGGGACCGATCTGGAATACCAGGTCAACGTGCCTTTCTGGACCGCGATCCGCGGCGGGGTGATGCGCCTGAATATCTCGCGCCACGATGTTTGCTCGAATTGTTACGGGCAGGGCTTCCTGGAAGCTCCGGGGAAATGTCCGGAGTGCAACGGGACGGGGCAGATCACGCAGACCGGTGGACGGATGAAGTTCAACGTGCAGTGCCCGCGATGCCACTGTACGGGCAAAAATCTGACGACCTGTCCTACCTGCCATGGCGAAGGCACCGTCGCGAAAGCCGAGCCGCTCGAAGTGCGCACCAAGGCAGGCACGCGCGACGGACAGCGCATTCGCATTCCGGGCAAAGGGAATGCCGGGGCTCACGGCGGCGCGCCGGGCGACCTTTATGTGATCATTCGAACCGAGGAGCATCCCGTGTTTCGGCGCGACGGGGATGACATCTACCTAACCGTCCCGGTGAGCGCGACCGAGGCCGCGCTGGGGGCGAAGATCGAAGTGCCCACTATCGATGGGCGGGCGCTGCTGAAGATTCCTCCGGGGACGCAGTCAGGCCAGAAACTGCGGCTGCGGGAGAAGGGTGTGCCGTCGGCGACGAAGGACGGCGCACGCGGGGATGAAATTGTCGAGATCACGATCACAGTGTCGATGCCTCGCGACGAGCGGACCAAGGAGTTATTGCGGGAACTGGCGAAGTTGAATCCGGAGGATCCGCGCGAGGAACTCTGGAAGAAGGTCTAGCCGGGCTTACTAAATTCTTCAAAAACCTCAAAAAAATCTTGCATCTGTGGAAATTTCCCGTAATCTCAAACGTGCGAACTAACTTCGCCGAAATGCCCGGGAATCGCTCTTACCCGGGAGCCGCGAGAGTCAAGGGAGACGCGGTGGTGAGAGTGAGTCGCTTGAGGAGGAAGACATAGAAATTGGCAACAGCTAGCGCCCCGCGTCGACAACTCGAAAATCCCCAGCCTCTCGCCGCCGTACCCAACCGGAAAAGATTCGTCCGCCTCACGCTCTGGCCGTTGGTCGCCGCCACCTTCTTTATGGTGTCGGGCGGAACCTATGGCACGGAAGACATCGTGCACGGCGCCGGCTACGGGCGCGCCATCCTGATTCTGCTGCTCACGCCGCTGCTCTGGAGCCTGCCTACAGCTTTCATGATCGGCGAGCTTTCAAGCGCGCTGCCTTACGAAGGCGGCTACTACGCCTGGGTGCGCCGCGCCATGGGCAACTTCTGGGGATTTCAGGAAGCCTGGCTCTCGCTGGTTGCCTCCATCTTCGACATGGCGATTTATCCCACGCTGTTCGTGGCCTACCTCACCCGGATGTTTCCGTGGTTTCAGCAAGGAAACCGCGGATGGTGGGTTGCGCTGGCGGTGGTGATCGCGTGCGCGCTGCTGAATATTGCTGGAGTGAAGGTGGTCTCTCTTACCTCCCTGTGGCTATTCGTGGCGCTATCGGCGCCGTTCGCGGTGATCGTGGTAATGGCGCCATTCAAGCTCGGTGCGCTGGCCAACGCCGTGACCAAGCCGACCACTTCGACCGTGGACATCCTGGGCGGGCTGCTCATCTGCATGTGGAATTACATGGGATGGGACAACGCCTCGACCATCGCCACGGAAGTGGAGCGTCCGCAGCGGACTTATCCGCGAGCGATGCTGGTCGCAGTCTGCATTGTGGCGGCGACCTACGTCCTGCCCTTTGCAGCGATGTGGGTGACCGGGCTGAAAGCTACGGCCTGGGAGACCGGTTCGTGGGCCGACATCGCCGCTTTGATAGGAGGGCCGCTGCTCCGCGTCGGCGTCGTGCTCGGCGGCCTGATGAGCGCCTTTGGCATGTTCAACGCCCTGGTCATGAGCTATTCGCGTCTGCCCTTGGCGATGGCGCAGGATGGCATGCTTCCGGGAATCTTCGGCAAGCTGCAGAAAAAATCGCGCGCGCCCTGGGTTGCCATTGTTGCGCTGGCCATCGGATGGGGGATGTGCCTTGGCCTGGGCTTTGCCCGGCTGGTCACGCTCGACATCCTTTTATATGGCGCCAGCCTCCTGCTGGAATTCATGGCGCTGGCGGTGCTGCGCTTCCGCGAGCCGGAGTTGGCGCGTCCATTCCGCGTGCCGGGCGGCCTGTTTGGAGCAATTGCCATCGGCATTCCTCCCATGCTGCTACTGGGCTTTTCGGTGGTCCGCAGCGAGCATGAACAAATCTGGAATATGAGTTCGTTCGCCTTCGGAATGATCCTGATCGCGGCGGGCTTCGTGGTTTACTTCATCAATCATGCGTTGAAGCCGACAGGATGGACGGCGAGGCCGGAAGAGAAGCCGCAACCGGCAGCCTGATTGCGATCCCAATAAATAAAGAGGACCGGGAAAATCCCGGTCCCTTTTTGTTTTGCGCTCCCAGAACGATTATGTGGGGACAGCCGCCCTCGGCTGTCCGCCGGGCGAAGCCCGGCAGTGGCGAGGAAAACAGCTTCGAGCTGCGCTCGACGGACAGCCGAGGGCGGCTGTCCCCACAGAGGCTATGCGGCGGCTTCCGCAGTGTCGCGCAGGCTCTTTACCTTGTCATGCGCGCGCTGCACGCTGGCAGCCTGCCGGCGCACAATCTGAGCGATATTTTCCGGCAAATCCCCAGTGACGGCCTTCTCGTAGGCGTCTTTGGCCGTGTCCTCGCGGTGCTCCAGCCAATCCAGAACCGTCTTATCGCCGCCGCCCAAGCCGACTTTGGTGTCAATCCAGGCGCGGTGAAGCGTTCCAACAACCGAGCCGGAAACTTTCTTGTCCGGTTTACCCAACCGGATCAGTTCGGCTTCCAGTTCCCCGGCAAAGCGCGACCGCTCCAGGCTTTGCTCGTTGAAATAGGTCTTCAGGTCACTTCGCTTTACGTGCGACGCGGCCTCCTGATAGCCTTTTTGTCCGTCTTTGCAGGTTTCAATGAGATTTTCCAGCACACTGACAGCGTTATTTTCTTCCATAATAGCCTCCGGAATTTTGGATGCATGTTGCGGGCTGGGGTTTGGCAGCATTTTGCCCCGTGAATTAGGAAGAAAAGTAATCGTGCTCTAAAATCAATCTAGAGAGTGTGTTCAGAGATCTATGACCAAACGGAAATCGAAGGGAGCGTACATGATTTCCGCCGTAGCCGAAATGTATGGGATTCATCCCCAAACGCTGCGGCTCTACGAGCGCGAAGGCCTGCTCAAGCCCTCGCGGACTGAAGGCAACACTCGCCTCTACACCGACGAAGATTTGCAGCGGCTGGAGTTCATCCTGTCACTGGCACGCGACCTGGGCGTCAACATCAGCGGCATGGCCATCATCCTGCAAATGCGCGAGCGCATGGAGGAAATGCAGCGCCAGATCCAGGAGTTCGTGCAGTACATCCAGCAGGAGGTGCTGACCCGCGCCAACGCCGCCGCCGATCCTTCAAAGGGCGCGATCGTGCCCGTGCGCAGACCGATGGTGGCGCCGGAGATGCAGCCGGGGAAGAAGCGTTAAACCAATTCCCGTGTCATCCTGAGCGAAGTTGTCGTTCGCGAAGCGAAGGACTACGCAGTCGAAGGATCCCTTTCCCGCTTCCGTGACTTGATCCTGAACAGGCGTTCTCCCTGTGACAGTCGTCCCAATGGAACTCCCGTCAAGCCGTTGGCAGGATACAGCGACATGGGTTGCTTCGACTCCGTGAGATGGTTCGCTTCGCGAACCATCTCACTCCGCTCAGCATGACAAACGCGCGGGATGACCAGCACGCAGTATCATGGATGCGCACCATGCTCCCCTTCAAGCTCGTCTACAGCGACGCCTACTACCTTCCCATTGGGGATCACGTATTCCCTGCCGAGAAGTACCGGCGCACTCGCGATCGGCTGATCGCGAGCGGCGTCGCCGAAGCCAAGGACTTCCTGGAACCTGCGCCCGCGACCGATCTCGATATTCTCCTGGTGCACACTCCGGAGTACGTGCAGAAACTGAAGACCGGCTCGCTCAGCCCCCGCGAAGAGATGGAAATGGAAGTTCCCTACTCGCGCGATCTGGTGGAGGCGTTCTGGCTGGCGGCCGGCGGATCGATTCTGGCAGCGCGCCAGTGTCTGACGGATCGAGTTTGCATCAGCATTGGCGGCGGATTTCACCACGCTTTTCCCGACCACGGCGAGGGATTCTGCATGATCCACGATGTGGCCGTCGCCATCCGGCGACTGCAGCGCGACGACAAGATTCGCACCGCGATGACCGTGGATTGCGATGTGCATCAGGGCAACGGCACCGCTTCAATTTTCGCCGGGACGCGCACCGAGAGCGTACCCCTGCCGTCGGTTTCGAGTTCGACTCTGAATCAGAAGTGGGCTGCAAAAACCCGAATGCGTGGGGCGCATGCCGGCGACGTCTTCACCATTTCTCTGCACCAGCACAATAACTATCCGCTGTGGAAGCCGCCCTCGTCGATTGACGTGGACCTGCCGGACGGCATCGGCGACGACGACTACCTGGCGTGGCTTGACAACGCACTCAGTTCCGGCCTGCGGCAGTTTGAACCCGATCTGCTGTGCTACGTCGCGGGGGCCGATCCGTATCGCGAAGATCAGCTGGGCGGCCTCGATTTAACCATTGAAGGATTGAAGAAGCGCGACGAACTCGTGTTTCGCGTCGCGCAAGCCCGCGGCATTCCCGTGATGGTAACCTTCGCCGGCGGCTACGCGCAGAAGATGGAAGACACGGTGACGATTCACAGCAACACCGTGGTGGCGGCGAAGGAAGTGTTTAGCGGACGGAGCGTATCTGATTGAAGGTCTGAACCGCTGCTTCTGCATCTTCTCCGATTCGAAACGCGGCGAATGCCTTTACCATTTCGTTAGAATCCCCTTTCTCCGCCAACATTACCTGAAAGTATCCGGCTTCCGCGTCGACCAACAACGAAATGAGGATACAGGGCAACGCCAGGGATTGCTAGAATAGGAATTATTCTATGTTTGAGAACTTACAGGAAAAACTACAACGCGCGTTCAAGAGCCTTCGCGGCCAGGCCAGGCTGACCGAGGAGAACATTGACGAGGCGCTGCGCGAGATCCGGCTGGCGCTGCTCGAGGCCGACGTCAATTTCAAGGTGGTCAAGCAACTCATTGACCAGATTCGGGTCAAGGCTGTCGGCCAGGACGTACTGACCGCGCTTTCCCCGGGCGAGCAGGTCATCAAGATTGTGCGCGACGAACTCGTCGAGATTCTCGGCAAGGACACGGCGCGCATGAAGTTTGCCTCGCAGCCGCCCACGGTTGTGCTCATGGCCGGGCTGCAAGGTTCCGGCAAGACCACCACGTCGGGCAAGCTGGCGAACTGGTTCAAGACCGGCGGGCACCGTCCACTGCTGGTGTCGGTCGACGTGTATCGTCCCGCGGCGCGCGAGCAATTAAGAGTTGTCGCGCAGGCGGTCAAGAGTCACATCTACGAAGGCGAAGTGGGCGAGGCCAACACCGCCACCGTTGAACGTCTGGCGAAAGAGGCGCGCCGCGAGGCCATTGTCTCCGGCTGCGATGTCCTCATTGTCGATACCGCGGGCCGGTTGCACATCGACGATCAACTCATGGACGAGATGCAGTCGCTGAAAAAGCTGCTGAATCCGTCGGAGATTCTGTTCGTGGCCGACGCCATGACCGGACAAGACGCGGTGCGCTCGGCCGAGGAGTTCCACAAGAAACTTTCGCTCACCGGCGTAGTACTCACCAAGATGGACGGCGACGCCCGCGGCGGCGCGGCGCTTTCCATCCGGCAAGTCACGGGCCAGCCCATCAAGTTCATCGGCGTCGGCGAAAAGTACGACGCGCTGGAGCCCTTCCATCCCGACCGCATCGTCTCGCGCATTCTCGGCATGGGAGACATTCTCTCACTGATCGAGCGCGCTGAATCCCAAATCGACAAGAAGAAGGCGCAGGAAATGGCCACCAAGGCCCTTACTGGCGACGGCTTCTCGCTGGAAGATTTTCGCGACCAACTGCGGCAAGTGAAGAAGATGGGATCGATGAAGAGCCTGCTGGGCATGCTGCCCTCGATCGGCCCGTTTTCCGGCCTGCAGAAAGCCGCCGATAATGTGGACGAAGGGCAGATCAACCGCGTCGAGGCTATCATCAACTCGATGACGACGCATGAGCGCAATCACCACGAGGTGATCAATGGCAGCCGTCGCAAGCGCATCGCCCGCGGATCCGGCACCACCGTGCAGGAAGTGAACAATCTGCTTCGCCAGTACGCGCAGATGAAGAAGATGTTCAAGCAGATGGGCAAGCCGAGTTTTGCTCGGCGGCTGGCGGGAATGAAGCTGCCGGGAATGTAAGGAAGCAGTTACCAACTAGTTCCTGGTTAAAAGCTAACCCCATGAAGTGGCGCTCCCTCGAAGAAGCCGGACAAAGTACCGACGTTCGCCCACTCCGCGAGATCTTCGCCGAGCGCAAGGAACTGATCGCGAAGTACGTTCCGCCGGAGACTCAGGCCATTCATGCCCAAGCCGTCGCGGAACTCAAGCGACGGCATCTCGCGTCGAACGTCCTGCCGGTGGGCGCGAAGGCGCCGGCATTCGAACTTCCAGACCACGACGGCAAAAGGGTTCCGTCTTCTGACCTGCTCGCCAAAGGAAAGCTCGTGCTCTGTTTCATCCGTGGGCGCTGGTGTCCATTCTGCGTGGGGCAGATGGAAGCCATGAACCTCGTTCTGCCGCAGATTGAGAGGGCGGGAGCAGCGTTCATCGCCATCTCGCCACAGACTGTGAAGCAGTCGTTCTTCATGCACGATCAGCACAAGCTGGGCTTTCCGCTGCTTTCGGATGCGGGCAACAAAGTAGCGCGGCAGTTTGGGCTGACGCACCGCGTGCCGGGACTTCAGGAGGCGCTGTATCGGCGTGCCTTCGTTAATCTGCCATTTACCAACGGCGACGACAGTTGGGAACTGCCGATTCCAGCGACATACATTATCGACCGAGATGGCACGGTCCTATACGCTTCGGCGAATGAGGACTACACCGAACGGCCGGAGCCGTTGGCGATCGTCGGCGCTCTCGAAAATATTTCCCGTTCCTGACGAGTCTGCGTCGTATTTTTCTTTCGCCCCTCCGGGGCTTGTACATTTGTTCGCCTGCTACCCACGGCTTGCGCCGTGGGCTGCATTCTTTCGCCGCTCCGCGGCTGCTGCGCTTTTCGGTACACTGAATACTCATGCACTACATCTATGGAATTAACTCCGTTACCGAAGCGCTGAAGGCGCGCGGGCGGGCTTTCGAGTGGGTTGGCATGGCCAAGGAGCGCCACGACATCCGCCTGCAGCGACTGATTGAAGATTGCAGGCGCTTGAAGGTGCCCGTGCGGTTCCTGCAGCGCACAGAACTCGACGAGATGGCGGGCAACGCAGCGCACCAGGGCGTGGTGGCCGTCACGTCGGCCAAGCAATACAACGATCTTGACGACGTCATCGCCGCGAAGCGTGCGGAATATTCCCTGGTGATCGTGCTCGATGGAGTGGAAGATCCTCACAATCTGGGAGCAATCCTGCGCACGGCCGATGCTGCCGGCGCCAACGGCATCGTGATTCCGGAACGCCGGTCTGCGAGCGTGACCGGCACCGTCACCAAGGTGTCGGCTGGAGCGAGCGAGCACATGCCGATCGCTAAGGTCACGAACATCGCCCGCACGGTCGAAGAACTGAAAGAACACAAGGTCTGGACGGTAGGGCTCGACGAACGCGCCCGGCAAACCTACGACGCCCTCGACTACAACATGGACTGCGCGCTGGTTCTGGGCGGAGAAGGCAAAGGACTGCACGATCTGGTGAAGAGGAAGTGCGACTTCCTGGTTTCGATTCCGATGCTGGGCAAAGTGCCGTCGCTGAATGTTTCTGTGGCTGCGGCGGTGGTCCTGTTTGAAATCGTGCGGCAGAGGCGCGCGAGAAAAGGCTCCTCGGACGAGAAATGAAGTTCTCCGAAATGAAGTCCGTTTATAAGAACCTGGGTTTTCTCTGTGTGCTCTGTGCCTCTGTGGTGAATTGTTTTTCTCTCGACCGCGAGGCATTCACCTTCACTAATTACGATTTGAATGTTCAGATCGAGCCAGAGCAACATCGCCTCGGAGTCCGCGGCAAACTCACTCTCCGAAATGACTCGCAGAGTCCGCAGAAAATCGCTGTGTTGCAGATCTCGTCGTCGCTCGATTGGCGCTCTGTTAAAGCCGGCGACAAGGCCTTGCAGTTCGTTTCGCAGCCCTACACTTCCGACATCGACCACACGGGCGGTCTGTCGGAAGCCATCGTCACTTTGCCGCAGGCAATCGCGCCCAAGGGGACCATCGAATTGGAGATCGCTTATGAAGGCGTCGTCCTGCTCGATGCGACCAGGCTGACTCGCATTGGCACGCCCGAGGAAGCGGCGAACAGCACGGACTGGGACCAGATCGGCGCAGGATTCACGGCAGTGAGAGGAGCCGGGTACGTGGCGTGGTATCCGATTGCGAGTGAGGTCGCGAATCTTTCAGAAGGTAACGGCCTGTTTGAGGTTCTGGGCAGGTGGAAAGCGCGAGAGTCTGCATCCAGAATGCATCTGCATATCAATGTATCCAGAGACGACGGTGAACAGCCACAAACAGTGCTTCTAAATGAGCCTTCGTGCAAAGTGATGTATGAACAGATGGGGCGTTCTTCACTCTCCAGCGCAGATTGCACGTACCAGCGGCTGGGTTTGCTCGCGCCACTTTTTGTGCTGGGTAACTACGGAACCGTCGATCGACCGTCAATTCTGGTTTACAACTTGGCCACGCACGCAGTCGCGGCCGAGTCCTACGTCGACGCCGCAGAGAAGATCGTTCCGTTAATCACGGAATGGTTTGGCGCGCCCCGCGAAAAGGCCAGAACCGCCGACCTCGCGGACGCCAAAGCGGCGCCATTCGAGAGTGGTGCGCTGTTGCTGACGCCCCTTACAGACAGCGATTCCAAGCTGGCCGGGCTGGCCGTTGCCCATCAGCTCACACACGCTGCGTTTTTGTCATTTCGTCCGTGGATCGAAGAAGGCCTCGCTCACTTCGCGCAGGCTCTCTACCTCGAACGCGAGAAGGGACGCCAGGCTGCGCTCGATTACATGGCGCTGCACCGATTTGCGCTCAGCGAAATCGAAGCGCCTACAACCGCACCAAGATCCGAAGATGAGCCCAACCGATCGTTGGTGAATACGACGAATGAGGAACTGTATCGCAGCAAGGCCATGTGCGTCTGGTGGATGCTGCGCGACATGGTCGGCGAGGCGGCGCTCAAGAAGGCGATCGCAGCCTACCGTCCCGAGCAGGACAAAGAGCCTTCGTACATGCCGCGGCTGATCGCGGCTCAAACCCAGCGCGATTTGGAGTGGTTCTTCGACGATTGGGTCTATCGCGATCGCGGGCTGCCTGACTTCAAAGTGGAGGCGGCCTTCTCGCGCAAGACCATGACCAACTCGTTCATGCTCACGATCACCCTCGATAATCTGGGCACAGCCGGCGCCGAGGTTCCCGTCATCGTCAAATTTACCGGAGGAGAGATCATGCGGCGGCTCGAGGTTCACGCCAAGAGTAAGGCCGTGATTCGCGTGGAGGTTCCGGCGGCTCCGCAGGAAATCGTGGTCAACGACGGCAGCGTCCCCGAGAGCGACCTGGGGAATAACACATTCAAGATCGAGCCGACGGAAAAGTAACCTTTACCACGGAGACACCGTTCGAGCGGGTGGGTTTATTGTTAGTCCGGGAGGGAATGCTTGGCCTACATCCAGTTTCTGGGCGCCGCGGAAACGGTCACCGGCTCGAAGCATCTGATCAATACGGGAGACCCGTCGAAGAAAAACGGCATCCAGGTTCTCGTCGATTGCGGCCTCTTTCAGGGCCCGAAAGAATGGCGCGAGCGCAACTGGCGCGGCACGCCGGTTCCGGCCAAGGAAATTGATGCGATCATCCTGACGCACGCTCACCTCGACCACTGCGGCTGGATTCCGCGCCTCGTAAAAGAAGGATTCCGCGGACCGATTTACGCCACGCCGCCGACTATTGATCTGTGCGGAATCATTCTTCCCGACTCCGGCCACCTGCAGGAAGAAGATGCCCGCTTCTATAACAAAACCAACAAGTCGAAGCACCATCCTGCCCTGCCGTTGTACACCTTCGAAGAAGCACAAGACTCGCTGCAGTATTTCAAGCCAGTCCACGTGGGCCAGGACGTTCCACTCTCGCCGGATCTCTCCTTCCGTTTCGTTCGCGCGGCGCACATTCTTGGGTCGTGCATGGCGGAAATATCTCTCAACACCGGAGGGCGGACGCGACAGCTCCTATTCACCGGCGACATTGGGCGCGTGCGCAATCACAAGATCGCGCCGGGAAAGGTAGTGCACTCCGGTCCCGCCGAGGGCGAGACCGCCGATTTGGTTGTGATGGAATCGACCTATGGCAACCGGATTCATCCCAAAGAAGATCCACTGCCGGAACTTGCGGAACTCATTACGGCAGCAGCCCGGCGCGGCGGCAGCGTGGTCGTTCCGGCGTTTGCGATTGAACGGACTCAGAAGTTTGTTTTCATCCTCAAGCATTTGATGGAGTCGGGACAAGTTCCGCGTCTGCCCGTCTTTTGCGACAGCCCCATGGCCATCAAGGCGGTCGAGATTTTCTTGAAGCACGACGAAGAGTACAGCGATGAGACCCGCGACATGATCCGGAAGTATGGCTCGCCACTGCAGTGGCCGGGCTTTCATTTTGCACTAACTCCGGAAGAATCGAAGAAGATCAACGCGGCCATGATGCCTGCGGTCATCATTTCTTCGAGCGGAATGGTGACGGGCGGGCGCATCCTGCATCACCTGGCACAGCGGCTACCCGATCCCAGAAACCTGGTGCTCTTTATCGGCTTCCAGGCGCCGGGGACGCGCGGGTTTGCGATTAAAAGCAAGTCCGACGAAGTGAAGATCTTCGGAAATTACGTACCGATTCGCGCCCAGATCGCGGCGCTCGAACAGTTCAGCGATCACGCCGATCCGCCCGAGTTGCTGGAATGGCTGCGCACGTTCCGCAACCGGCCGGAGTCCACTTATCTCGTTCACGGTGAGCCCGACGCTTCCGGGCAATTGCGCGATCTGATGAAAAAGGAGTTGGGATGGAACGTTCAGGTCGCGCATTATTTGGAGAAGGTGGAAGTGAAGTAGGGCCAAAACGTCGCAAGCACCGTGGAAAAATCATAGGTCCCCTTCGACAAGCTCAGGGCAGGCGTTCGCTTCGCTCAGGATCACAAGCACTTGACTGTGACGTTTCACGCTGAGGTGAAACGCGCGAGAGCTGCCAGCTTTTCTGCGCCCGCTCCGGAATCGATCGACTGAGCCGCGAGCGGGATCGCGTCGGCAATGCGATCGGCTCGGCCGGCGGCTACCAGCGCGGCGGCGGCATTGAGCAGCACCACATCCCGCCGGGGCGACTTCTCTCCGCCCAGAACTGCACGAATGATCGCGGCATTCTCGGTGGCGTCGCCGCCGGAAATATCCTGCATCGTGGCGCGAGCCATGCCAAACTCTTCCGGTTCCACTTCGTAGGATCGCACCGAACCCTCGCGGGCCTCGGCCACGCGCGTTGTGCCGGTAATTGTGATTTCATCGAGGCCGTCGAGCCCATGCACGACGAGCGCCCGATGCAGGCCCAGCATGCTCAGCGCTTCGGCCAGCTTCTCGACCAGATCCAGCGAATACACTCCCACCACCTGCCCGGAAGCGCGCGCCGGATTGGTCAGCGGACCGAGCAGATTAAACATCGTGCGCATGCGCAACTCGCGGCGCACGGTCTGCACTTGCTTCATGGCGGGGTGCAAATTCGGAGCGTACAAGAAGCAGATACCGACATCGTGCAAGCATTGCGCGGCACGCTCCGGCGAAAGCTGGATGTTTACGCCCAAAGCTTCAACCACATCGGCTGAGCCGCATTTGGAACTGATGCTGCGATTGCCGTGCTTGGCAACGCGCACGCCCGCCCCAGCCGTCACGAGGGCCGTCGCGGTGGAAATGTTGAAGGTGCCGCTCGCGTCGCCGCCGGTTCCGCTGGTATCCACCAAAGACGAATCCGCCGGAGAGTCTTCGACCAGCGCGTCGCGTCCGGTGCCAGTTACGGCAAGCGCGTCGGTCGCGCTCACTCGCGCAATCGGCAAGGGCGCCGCCGCGGCGCGGATCGCCTCCGCGAAGCCCACGATTTCCTCGACCGTTTCACCTTTCATGCGCAGCGCGATGAGCAGCGCGGCAATCTGAGCATCCGTGCATTCGCCGGTCAGCACTTCGGCCATCACTTCGCGGGCCTCGGCGCGACCGAGGGATTCAGTGTGGTTGGCGATGCGATGGAGGGCGTCGAGGATCATCTCGTCAGGCCGAATTGTACGGCATGACCAGACTTCGCCGCGATCCAGACCTGTGATTACTTCGCGACCGCCGGCCGGTCCAATCGTCCTGAGAGATATTCGCGCCAATCTTCCGGCAGCGCCGCGGTGTGAATGGCCTTGCGGAGCAGATCCTGATTGTATTTTTCCCGGACAAAAAGCCGGTTCATTTCGGAGATCGTGATTCCGTCCTGGTTTCGCCCGAGCAACTGGAAAACATCATCCGCCGCGATCGACCCTTCCTGCTCGACCGAAAAATAGAAACCACTGCGGCCGCTGAGCAGAAAACGCTCCAGCATGTCATCCCGTTGAAACTTTGCGGCCAACTTGTAGCATGGGGTCCGGGGCTGGCGGACCATCACGCTCGACGAGCCAATTTGAAAGCGATCCCCGACGTGAACTTCGTCTTCCGCAAGACCGGTGGTCGTGAAGTTTTCACCAAACATGCCCCACGGCAGATCGACCCCCGGCAACTCTCGGCGCCAATCGGGGTAATGTTCAGACGGATAGGCATATACCGCTTTGTGGGGACCGCCGTGGACGCTGAGATCGGCCTGACGGTCGCCGTCCAGGTTCAACGTACGCAACTGCACCGGACCCGACACAGGCTGTTTGAAGATCCCCGTGGCGATCGTCTTTCCTTTGTAGACTACGAGTCGCGGACGCGCGACGTTCAGGGACACGAGCTTCACGCGGGAAACCTCCTGACGATTCAAGCCGAGCGAGTATCCGTCTGGGTGTTCGTTGGATGTAGGGGCGCGCAGAAAGTCGCAGTTCTCGCTCGGAAGCGGTGCTTTTTCGGGAAAACACCTTATCCCCGCCTGCCTGAACGACGGACAACGTTTGCCCTAATTCCCTGCCCTTCTATAGAATTAAAAGTTTGCTGCCCGCAGTGCGTCGCCGCAAGCAGGATCCTTCCGATTCTTAACTGACGAGCTTCATTTATGAAAATCCATGAGTACCAGGCAAAAGCAATTCTCAAGAAGTACGGTGTAAGTGTGCCGCGTGGGGCGATGGCCGCGTCGCAAGATGAGGCCGAGGCCGTTGCCAAAGAATTATTCAGCTCGGGCGCGACCGGAGTGGTGGTCAAGGCGCAAATTCACGCCGGCGGCCGCGGCAAGGGCGGTGGCGTCAAGATTGCCAAGTCGGTGAACGAAGCCGGCGACCTCGCCTCCAAGATGTTGGGCATGAAGCTGGTGACGCATCAGACGGGGCCCGAGGGCCGCATCGTGCGCCGCCTGCTCATCGAAGAGACACTGCCGATCGAGAAGGAACTCTACCTGGGCATTCTGGTGGACCGCGCCGCGGGTAAGCCGGTGTTCATGGCCTCGGCCGCGGGCGGGATGGAGATCGAGCAAGTCGCAGCGGAAAATCCGGACGCGATTCTGAAGCAGCACATCGATCCGGGCATGGGCCTGGAAGCATTTCAGGCGAGGAAAATCGCCTTCAAACTGGGCCTGAAAGCGCAGCAGATCAATCCTGCCGTACAGTTCCTATCCAGCCTCTATAAGGCCTTCCTCGACACCGATGCCTCGTTGCTCGAGATCAATCCTTTTATTACGACCACGGATGGTCGCCTGTTCGCGCTCGACGCGAAGATCAACTTCGACGATAACGCGTTGTTCCGTCACTCCGATCTGCGCGAGTTGCGCGATATTACCGAAGAAGATCCGCTGGAAGTGGAGGCCTCGAAATACAGTCTGAACTACATCAAGCTCGACGGCAACGTCGGCTGCATGGTCAACGGCGCGGGCCTGGCCATGGCGACGATGGATATCATCAAGTACGCGGGCGGCATGCCTGCGAACTTTCTCGACGTGGGCGGGGGCGCCAGTTCCGAGCAGGTCGCGCACGCGTTCGAAATCCTGCTCAGCGACAAGAACGTGAAGGCGGTGCTGATCAACATCTTCGGCGGAATCCTGCGCGTGGACACGCTGGCCACCGGCGTAGTCGAAGCCGCGCGCAAGACGAACATCAAGCTGCCGATCGTGTTGCGGCTGGAAGGAACCAACGTCGACGAGGGTAAGAAGATCCTGACGAACTCCGGATTCAACTTCGTCGTCACCGACTCCATGAAGGACGCGGCCGACAAGGTGGTGGCAGCGGCCCGGGGCACTCTCGGCGTAACCGAATGGCGCTAGGAACCGAAGGAGAAGCGAGGAGTTTTTATTTATGGCAATCCTGGTTAACAAGAATACGCGGGTAGTCGTGCAGGGCCTCACCGGCCGTGAAGGCACGTTTCATGCAAAAGCCAGCGCCGCTTACGGCACGCAAATCGTTGGCGGCGTGACGCCAGGCAAGGGCGGCACCACGCACGAAGGATGGCCCATTTTCAACACGGTACACGAGGCGGCCGAAAAGACCGGCGCCAACGCCACAGTCATCTTCGTCCCTCCACCGTTCGCCGCCGACGCCATCATGGAAGCGGCCGACGCGGAAATCGACCTCATCGTCTGCATCACCGAGGGCATTCCAACCCTCGACATGGTGAAGGCGTGGGAATTTCTGCAGAACCGGCGCTCGCGCCTGATCGGGCCGAACTGCCCGGGGATTATCTCGCCGGGCAAATGCAAGATTGGCATCATGCCGGCCTCGATTCACAAAGAGGGATCGATTGGCATTGTCTCGCGCTCGGGCACTCTGACCTACGAAGCGGTCCATCAACTTACGCAGCGTGGCATTGGGCAATCGACGGCCATCGGTATTGGCGGCGACCCCATTATTGGCACGAATTTTATCGATGCTCTGGACTTATTCAATCGCGATCCGGAGACGGAAGCTGTGATTCTGATCGGCGAGATCGGTGGCAACGCGGAGGAAACCGCGGCGGAGTTTGTGCAGACTCACATGAAGAAGCCGGTTGTCGGTTTCATCGCCGGACAGACCGCGCCTCCGGGACGCCGTATGGGGCACGCGGGAGCGATCATCTCCGGCGGCAAAGGCACGGCTGCAGAAAAGATGAAAGCGCTGGAAGCCTGTGGGATTCGCGTAGCGAAGTCTCCGGCCGCAATCGGCGAGACGCTGGCGGCCGCGCTGGGAGTGCACGTCTAGTAGCGAGTACCGAGATTCGGGCTGACGGCTTATTCCTAAGACCCAAGACCTAAGGCCCAAGACCTCAAAACCAAGGACCAACGACCGAACCTATGAAAACTCTGCAACGCACATTCACGATCGTTAAGCCCGACGCTGTCCGCAAGAATGCCGTCGGCGACATCATCGAGCAATTCGAGAAGAATGGCTTCCGCATTCTCGCTATGAAGATGCTGGAAATCTCCAAACATCAGGCCGAGCAGTTCTACGCCGTGCATGCTGCCCGGCCGTTTTTCAACACGCTCACCGACTTCATGTCCAGCGGACCGATCGTGGTACTGGCGCTGGAAAAAGAAAACGCCATTGCCGATCTGCGCCAGCTGATGGGCGCCACCAACCCGGCCAGCGCCGAGGAAGGCACAATCCGCAAGAAGTGGGCGACCAACATCGAGCACAACGCGATTCACGGGTCGGACGCGGAAGATACGGCTCGCTTCGAGCTGAGCTTTTTCTTTGCGGGATACGAATTGTCAAAATGACGGCGCTTTGCGGGCGTGAGCGAAGCGGGAGCCCGCAGCCGTCATCCTGAGCGGAGTAGCCTTTCGCGAAGCGAAAGGCTACGGAGTCGAAGGATCCCTTATGCCTCTAGTTCAGATCACGATGCTGCAAGGCCGTACCCCCGATCAGAAGCGCAAGATCGCGAAGCGGATTACCGACGCGCTAGTGGAAGAAGCGGGGGCGCGGCGGGAAGCGATTGTCGTCGCCTTCCATGAGGTCTCAAAGGAGAGCTACGCTTCGGGTGGCGAGTTGATGATCGACAAGGTGAAGTAACACCCAGGCGTAAGTTCTTCCATCTTCAAGAACGCGGACGAGAGCCTGCCCTGAGCGAAACCGAAGGGGTGCCCCCGCCACATACCTACCCTAGCGGCTCGTACAGATGCCCTTCCACCCGGTCGGCGAGTTTGGGAAGATCCTTGCGGGCATGTTGCAGGAAGTACGGCGCGGCGCGATGGGCCTCCAGCGCGGCATCGTCCTTATACTGTTCATAGATGAAGAAGCGGCGCGGCTCCGTCTTGTGCCGATGCACCTGGTACATGGCACAGCCCGGCTCCTTGCGGGACTGTTCGGTCAACTTTTCAAAGAGTGCGGCAACTTCGGCTTCGTGCCCTACTTTCGCCATCCAGGTAACCGCCAACACCACCATCGTTTTCGCTCCTTCCCGCTAGCTGGTTCGTCGGGGAGGCAATTCTAGGCTTTTTTCGCGGCCGTCTTCAACTCCGAAACGAATTCATCCACAAGAATCGTGTGGCTGCGGTCCGGGCCGGTAGAGATCATCCCGACCTTCGCTCCAGCTTCCTTCTCGACGAATGCCAGGTACTCCCGCGCCGGCTTGGGCAACTTCTCGTAATCGGTGATGCCCTCCGTCGAAGATCGCCAGCCCGGCAGCTTTTGATAAATGCACTCGATTTTGTCGTAGCCGCTGGCCTGTGCCGGTACGTCGGCCGTATTCTTCCCGTCGATCTTGTAGCCGACACAGACGGGGATTTCGGCGAGTTCATCGAGCACGTCAAGCTTCGTAACCACCAGCCAAGAAGTGCCGTTGATCATTCCCGAGTAACGCAGCAACGGCAAGTCGAGCCATCCCGTGCGGCGAGGGCGCCCGGTGACCGCGCCATATTCGTTGCCGCGTTTGCGCAGGTTGTTCCCCGCCTCGCCTTTGTCTTCGCTGGGGAATGGTCCTTCGCCCACTCGCGTGCAGTAGGCCTTGGTGATTGCAATAACCGAGTTGATGGCATTGGGCGCAACGCCCGTGCCGATGACCGCGCCGCCAGAAGTCGCGCTGGAAGAGGTTACAAAGGGATAGGTCCCGTGATCAATGTCGAGCATGGTGCCTTGCGCGCCCTCAAACAGAATCGATTCGCCATGGTTCAGCGCCTGATTCAGCAGGACCGCTGTATCACACACGAACGGCGCGATCTTTTCCGCCGCATGAGCGTATTCGGAATACATCTTGTCGGCGTCGAGCGGTTCGGAGTTAAAAAGCGCGTGCGCAATCATGTTTTTCTCGCGCACGGCATTTTCGATGTGCTTTTTGAGCAGCTGCAGGTCGAGCAGATCCGCCACGCGCAGACCGCGGCGGCCCATCTTGTCTTCATAGGCCGGACCAATACCGCGCGACGTGGTCCCGATCTTCACTCGTCCCGGCGCGTTCTCCGCCGCCAGTTCGATCATGCGATGGTAGGGCAGGATCACATGGGCGCGGTTGGAAACAAAAAGGTGCCCGTCGATCTTCACCCCGGCTTCGCGCAAGGCGGCCGCCTCTTTCAGAAAGGCGAGCGGATCGAGCACCACACCATTGCCAATCACGCTGCGGCAGCCGGCGCGCAGCACGCCGCAGGGAACGAGCTGGAGAATAAACTTCTTGCCGTTAATAATGACGGTATGGCCGGCATTGTGTCCGCCGGCATAGCGGGCCACCACCGAGAAGTTCTCCGACAACACGTCGACGATCTTCCCTTTGCCCTCATCGCCCCACTGGGCGCCTACGATCACCGCAGTCCTGCCTTTTTTCAATGCCAGCTCCGTCAGGAAATTCCAGCAGGCAGATGCCTGCGCTGCGCCCGGGGTCGCACACTCCTTGCCCGCAACGATGACTTCACAAAAAAATACTGGGATAGAGGCGGAGAAGACGTGTACGAATTATCTTATCGTGTCCCCACGGCGAATAGCAACGCGCGCGGTTGAGACGACGCGCTGGTCTGAGTTTTCTCAGGCCATGGGCCTCCTCAGGTAAGATGACATGAGGAAATCTGTTGCGTCGAGGAGGGTTCTGTGAAAAAGGTATTCCACTTCGACGCTCCGCGGGAGAAATATCATTGCGACGCGGCGATTCTGTGGTGCTTCGACAACCGCTTTGAGCTGGGGTTCCGGAAGTCCTCAAGCGCATCGGGGTGGTGAATTCCGATCCCATCAAGATCGCTGGTGGCGCCAAATGCATGGCCTCTCCGGACCATGAAACCGACCGCGAGTTCGTGCTGGAGAAGATCCGCAAATCCATGCGGCTGCACGGCACGCGACGCGTGATCCTGATGCTGCACTCGGATTGCGGCGCCTACGGCGGGCTTGCCGCGGGATTCGGCGGAGATGCCGCGGCGGAAGCCACGCACCACGAGCGCGAACTGCAGCGCGCCGCCGCCAACCTGAGAGCCGCGATCCCCGGCATCGAAGTCCAAGGATATTTCGTCGACTTCGATGGAATCTGGGACGCAGAGATCGGCGCGCCAGAGGAAATTCGAGCGCCAGCGGTCGCCTGATGCCAAAGTTCGAAAAACATATTTTTGTCTGTGGAAACCAGCGCCCAGCGGGCCATCCTCGCGGATGCTGCGATCCTCAGGCGGAAGCCAGACTGCAAAAGCTCTTCAAACAAAAGCTAGCCGAGCGCGGCCTGAAGGGCAAAGTGCGCGCGAATCAGTCTGGCTGCCTCGATCAGTGCGAACACGGTCCCAACATCGTGGTCTACCCGGACGCCGTCTGGTACGGACACGTCACCGAGGCCGACGTGGAAGAGATTATTGAGTCCCACATCATCGGGGGCAAACCGGTAGAACGGCTCCGTTTGGCCGATTCCTGCCTCAACACAGCCACCTGCGAACATCGCAAGCCAAAAGTGTAGAGGGCGGCATCGGGGGCGTGGATTACACCGGCAGTTCCAGAGGCACAGGAAACTGGTAGGCGCGGCAGGATTCGAACCTGCAACCGCCGGATTAGAAATCCGATGCTCTATCCGTTTGAGCTACGCGCCCTCGGTGGTCAACTTGTTCATTCTACAGGTTAACAGGGGAGGGTTCGAATCACAGCCAAGGCCCGCAGAGGGTCAATTGTGCCCAAACTGTGCCCATCGGCTTCGGTCTTCTGCTTCTGTGCTGCAACTTCCTGAGTTGCGACTATCGCCGCCTCTTCCATTCGCCTGGCTGCGACTTTCAAGTCTTGGGTGGAAACGATGTTGTAGCGGTCCAAAATGCTTCGGGTCTTGTGGCCGCTGATCGTCATTGCAACGCGCTCGGGAATGCCGGCCCGGATCATGTTCCGAACCCCTGTTCGCCGGAGATCGTGAAACAGCAAGCCGGGAACCTTAGCCGCGGAGCAGGCCGTATTCCAAGTCTTGCGGAAGTCTTGGATCCGGCTGCCATCCTCGCGAGTAAAAACCAGGGCTTCCGGTTTCTTCCCTACGATGCACGGTTCCAAGAGAAGGCGCACGGTCGACGGCATTATTGCCGTTCTGCCTTCGTCGTTCTTTGTCTCTCCGGGTTCAAGGCGCACCGTTCCCGCAATCAGGTCGACTTGGTTGACTCGAAGGTTTTCCAGTTCAGACTTTCTCCAAGCAAACGTTCCGCCGACTTCAAGCATAGCCCGAAGCCAGAGACCAACCTTTGAGCATTCCGCGCGGAGAGCATCAAACTGCGCATCCTCGAGGAACCCCTTACGAGTGTTGTTCTCCTTCAGATGCGGGAAGTGCGGCCGACGAACAACCTTCGCGCACTGCATTCCAAGGGAAAACATGCGCTTGAGTGCTGCCAGTTCGCGGTTAATGGTAGCGTTCGCCGCGCCTTCTGTCTGCCGCTGTTCGATGTACTTGTTGACTTGGTCCGTTGCCACGTTCGCAGCGCGCATGTGACCGAACACCGGCTCAAGGTGTTTCGTCCAGCGAATCTTCGCGTCTGCGATACTCCGCTTCCCGTTAACCTGATAGTCCCGCAGCATGTCTTCCGCCAGTTCGCTAACTAGCGTCTTATCGAACTTTGGTTCGACAAAGGTTTGAGTTGCAAGTTCCCCCAGTTTCGCCTTCAGCAGCCTTTCGGCTTTCCACTTCGTGCCGCTTTCGGAACTTTGACGGTAGATTTTGCCGTTGCACGAGTACTTGACCCACCACGTTAAGCCGCGCTGGTAGATCGAGCCCGTGCCGTTTGGCCGGCGAGCCTTCTTGTCATTTCCGGGTGTCATCGGGGTCGGTTCCCTTTCCGGTGCGCTAGTGCTTCTTGGAGCAGAACGCGCACCACGTTGGAGGAAGTTCGGTTCTCGGTTGCGGCCGCATCTAGAATTTCCCGATAAAGTTCTTCAGGAATCCTGAAATGCAGCACCACAGACATTGTCTGTTTGGGTTTTGCTTTTTTCAGCGCCATGCACATAAATGTATCACAACGTACTACGTTGTGTCAAGCGCCGAATTTCCGCCGAGAATCGATGAACTTTTGCAGGTCTCCAACATCGAATCGCCAAGCGCCGTCATCCTCATCCACGACAATATGCGGTATCTTTTCGTCGTGCACGAGTTCGCGCAACTTCCAAGGGGAACAGGAAAGATAGTTCGCCGCTTCTTTGGTTTTGAGTAGGCGCGTGGTCATTGGCGATTCCTCCTCGCGGTAGTGGCTTCTTTTCGCAAGTGACTCAACGCGACGGAGTACGTTCTCGCTGGCACCGTGGCATCGGTTTGGAATTCTGCGGCTAGGTTTCGGGCAACGCCGCCTTTGTCGTCAAACACAAAGCACTCGAATCCTCGCTCGTCGACGGCACTTAAGAGTAGGACTTCATTGAGGTAGATAAATGCGGCAACATTGATGTTCCGTGTGCTGTACTCGTCCATGTTCTCCCTTCAAGGTTGGTTGGCGAAGCGGAGGCGCCCCAAGGAATAACGCCCCCGCCAAGTCACCCGAGCCGGTTTCTGCTCAGGAAAGTCTAGAAGTTACCGCCTTCGTCCTGATTCTTGTTAGCGTAAGCGTCGTCTAGCATCGAGTCCTGATCCGCGTCGGCGCCGGCACGGTTAACG
>OBLU010001350.1_pt1 | contig 22882 bp, 23 predicted proteins | sample 1518681 | NCBI WGS metagenome assembly OBLU01 (sample SAMEA3539304, study PRJEB22396) | soil metagenome | biome: tundra; feature: field; material: soil | place: USA | collected 2010-05 | depth 0.15 m
CCCGCCAGTCCTGACGCGCTTGGGGCGCGTTCACGTCGCTACTCCTCTTCCGCTACGGGCCCTTGTAGGTGTTGCCCCAGAGGGTCGCGTTGCTGGCGTTTGCCGACGTCACGAAGGTCGAGGGCAGCGCATCCTCCGGGCTGCCGTTCAGGTTGACGATCGTGCCGCCACCCAGCCCCTTCGAACCGATCTTCGGCTCCGGCTTGTGCTGCGCCGCCAGCTTCGAGTACGCGAGGCCTTCCTTCGCGTACAGGTCAACCGGCTGCGAGACGGCCGCATCCAGCGTCCCTGCCCGGATCAGCGCGAGCTCAGCGGGCACGCCGTCGGTCTCAACGAGCGCGACCGTGTGCAGCTTGCCGGCCGATTGGAGCGCCGCGATGATCCCGTTGTCCGGACCGCTGAACGAGTTGTAGATGCCGACGAGGTTCGAGTTACTGCTGAGCGCCGTCTGGGCGTCCTGCACGGCGGTCGCCGAGGCCCACAGCGTCGGGTAGGTGACGACGTGGATCTCCGGACACACCTTGCCCATCTCGTTGACGAATCCGTTCGAGCGATCGAGGCCGTTGATCGAGGCCAGGTCGCCCTGCAGAACGGCTGCCGTACCGGTCACCTTCGCGGACGGACCACCCGCGTGCTTGCAGATGTAATCCGCGCCATCGGCGCCGATCGTCAGGTTGTTGGCCCGGACCACCGCGTAGATATGCGGTGCCGACGAGGGACCGACGTCCATCATGACGACGGGGATGTGGTGCTTCGCGGCGAGCGCGTCAGTTGTCGAGATCGCGGCGCTATCGACCGGGTTGACGAGCAGCGCGTTGACCTTCTCGTTGATGCATGTCTGAAGCTGCGAGGCCTGTGTCGCGGCGTCCCCGTTCGCTGACTCAGGGCCGACCAGCGTCAGGCCGTCCTGCGCCGCGAACGTCTTCTCGTACTGCACGTACGCTGCCCAGAAGCCAGTGCTGTAGCCGGCCAGCGAAACGCAGACCTTGATCTTCCCCGGCGACTTGGCCGTCGCCGCTGCGCCGCCCATGACGGTCGTCATCAGGATTGCAGCGATCCCAACGACCCCAACCAGTGAAGCAACTGTTCGCTTCGAAATCCTCAATGTTCTCTCCTCCTCAAGCGTCTGCGGCCGTGTGACCGCGGCTGAAAGATCCCACCTCTCGGGGATGGGCAGCGATCACTATACATAGGAGTATTCGCGCCTGTCAACCCACAGATACCCCCCAAAATGCGGGCTGCTGTTAGGCCGCGCTGGCTCAAAGGTCGGGTCATTGACCTGCCGCTACGCGGCGTGAGCGCCGAGCAGGGGGTGTCCCGCTCGTCGTGGAAGTTTGCGACGGCGGTCCCGGTGTGAGCGTTACGCGGGAGTCGATCGCGACGTGCAGGATGTGCAGGTCCGTACCGCAGATCCCCGTGTACGCGACATCGAGCCTGATTTCGCCCACGCCCGGCGAGCGTGGTTTCGCCCTCGACCACGGTCATCGTCTTATCGCCGACGTAGCACGCTGCCTTCATGTCGCCCCTTCAGTTGAGATCAGACATCGGACCAATCGTCCAAACCGCCTGCGGTCGTGGCGACGCTAGCTTCGACGAGCCCGCCAGCGACGCCGGTGCCGGGACACCCGCCCGCGTGGGATGGCGTGCCCACCTCCAGTTCAAGATCAGCGTCAACGAGGTCGGGCGACCCCCGCCCGCAGAAACATCGGATCAATCGGCGGGCCATCCCACCCTAAGATGTCGCTGATGCCGGGGCACGGGTTGACAAACATCGGGTCATTGCTGTAAAAGGGCGGGAGGATGCCCGGTTTCAGACTTGGACGGCTTGCCACTTTCGGAGGGCGTCCGAAGCAGATGGCTTTGTCGTGCTCGTCACGCGAGCGATCGCCCGCGTCCAGAAGGCGTGACTGCGCTCAGCGCGCTTAGAACGCTAGGACCAGCTGATGAGAATCGTTTCGCTCGATGTCCGAGACATACGCTTTCCCACGTCGCTTTCGCTCGACGGATCGGACGCGATGCATCGCAGTCCCGATTACTCCTGCGCCTATGTGGTGCTGCACACGGACTCTCCCGATGGACTCGAAGGGTCGGGCCTGACATTCACGAACGGTCGCGGCACCGAGGTCGTCGTTGCGGCGGTGCGCGCGCTCGAGTACCTCGTTGTTGGTCGCACGCTTGAGGAGATCACTGGCGAGATGGCGACGTTCTGGCGCAGCCTCGCGTCCGAGGACCAGCTGCGCTGGCTCGGGCCGGAGAAAGGGGTGATTCATCTCGCCGCCGGCGTGATCGTCAACGCGGTCTGGGACCTGTGGGCCAAGAGCGAGCGCAAGCCGCTGTTCAGGCTGCTGGCGGACCTCGAGCCCGAGCAGCTCGTCGCGGCGATCGACTTTCGCTACATCGAGGACGCGCTGTCCCGCGACGAGGCGCTCGACATGCTGCTATCGATGCGCGCCGGACGCGAGGAACGACTCGCGGAGATCCTCGCAAGCGGCTACCCGGCCTACACCACTTCCGCCGGCTGGCTCGGCTACGGCGACGAGAAGATCGCTCGCCTGGTCAGCGAAGCCGCCGAGGCCGGTTTCACTCACGTCAAGATGAAGGTCGGCGCCGACACCGAGTCCGATGCGAGGCGCGCAGCCCTGATCCGTGAGGTGCTGGGGATCGAAGGCGTGTTGATGATGGACGCCAACCAGGCCTGGGGCGTCGATGAGGCGATCGCGGCGATGGCGGTTCTCGGCAAGTACGACCCGTGGTGGATCGAGGAGCCGACGAGCCCCGACGACGTGCTCGGGCACGCCCGCATTCGCCGCGAGATCGCACCGATCCGCGTTGCAACCGGGGAACACGTGCAGAACCGGGTGATCTTCAAGCAGCTGTTCCAGGCCGAGGCGATCGACGTCTGCCAGCTCGACGCCTGCCGCGTTGGCGGCGTGAACGAGGCGCTCGCAATCATCCTGCTGGCCGCGAAGTTCGGTATCCCGATCTGCCCGCACGCCGGAGGGGTTGGCCTGTGCGAGTACGTGCAGCATCTCGCGATGTTCGACTACATCGCGGTGAGCGGATCGCTCGAGGACCGCGTGGTCGAATGGGTCGACCACCTGCACGAGCACTTCCGCCATCCAGCCGTCGTCCGCGACGGACGCTACGTCGCGCCGCAGGCGGCGGGCTACAGCGTCGAGATGCTCCCGGCGTCGCTCGATCGCTACGAGTTCCCGACCGGCGCCGCCTGGAGCGAGCGGAGCCCGACCACTGCGCCGGTTGGCGCAAGCGGATAGCCATGGCGACCATGACGATCGACGGCCACGTCCACCTCTGGAACGCAGAGCACACGCCACAGCCGTGGATGACCGAGGAGCACGCGCCGATCGCCCGCCCGTTCGGACCCGACGACATCGTGCCGCTGCTCACCGCCAACGGCATCGATCGCGTGATCCTCGTCCAAGGCGCAGCGCTCGACTCCGATACCGACTACCTCTTCGAGGAGGCCGCGCGCAGCGAGTGGATCGGCGCCGTGACCGCGTGGTGCTGCCTCGACGATCCCGCGCGCGCCGAGAGCCGGCTGGAGGAGCTAGCAGCAAGACCAAAGTTTCGCGGGGTCCGCCACCTCTCGCACGGTGAGCCCGAGCACTGGCTCGTCAGGCCGCAGGTACTCGAATGCGTGGCGATGCTCGAGCAGCGGGATCTCATACTCGAGATCCCGGTCGTCTGGCCGCACCACTTCGACGACGTGTTGAGCCTCGTCGAGCGCTTCCCGCGTCTGCGCATCGTCATCGACCACCTCGGCAAGCCGCCGATCGGCACGCCGGAGATGGCAGGCTGGGCATCGGCCCTTCGTGCCACGGCGGACTGCCCGAACGTCTTCGCGAAGGTGTCGGGGCTAAACACCGCACTTGGCAAGGCCGACTGGACGATCGATGACCTGCGCCCCGCGATCGATACCGCCGTCGAATGCTTTGGTCCGGCGCGCCTCATGTGCGGCAGCGACTGGCCCTACTCGCTGATGAACGGAGAGTTCAATCGGGTCTGGGGTCTGACGTCGCGCGCGCTCAGAGATGCCGCTCCCGATGATTCAGAGAAGCTCCTCGGCGGGAACGCGCGCGAGCTTTACGGCGTAGCCGCTCCGGTCTGATCCGTTCACGAGTGATCGCCGGTATGGCGGCCAGGAGGACCCCAGCGACCACAGTAGGCACCGGCCGGCGACGCTGCAGGACATCGCTGCCGCAGCAGCCGTCAGCCCGAGCACCGTATCGCGCGTCCTCAACGACGCGCCGGTGAAGATTCGGGTCACGCCGGCGACGCGTGATCGGGTGCGCGCCATCGCGAACGAGCTGGGATACCACCCCCACCCCGCCGCGCGGGCGCTGCGCGGCGGGCCGACGATGAGGCTCGGGGCAATTGCTCGCGACATCGGCAGCTTGACGGCGGTGGCCCATGGCCATGCTGCATGACGCGCTGAGAGGTTCCTCGGCGGGAACGCTCGCGAGCTCTCCGGCGACGCCGATCCGGTTCGGTCCGTCTGTCCGTTCCAGGAGGCTTCAATCTTCAATCGCCCGGAAAGCAGCGGCGGCTTGCTTCGGACATCATGAGCCTCCCTGCACGAACGGAGGACCGATGGCACCAGCGCTGACGGATCAAGCAATAGCCAAGATCAAGGATCTGATCATGTCCGGCGAGTTCAGCGCGGGAGCGAGACTGCCTCGGGAGCAGGACCTCGCCGCGCGGCTGGGGCTTTCGCGCAACTCGCTGCGCGAGGCGGTTCGCGCCCTCGCACTGATCGGCGTGCTCGACACGCGTGTCGGCGATGGCACGTACGTGACGAGCCTCGATGCCGACGTCTTGCTGATGGGGATGGGATTCGTCGGTGATCTGCTCGAAGGAACGACGCTACTCGAGGTACACCGCGTACGGAAGATCCTCGAGCCGGTCGCCACGGGCCTCGCCGCCAGGCGGCTCACCGAGGAGGGTTTCCTCGCGCTCGAGGCTTGCCTGCAGGAGATGGACGAGGCCGAGACGACGCAAGCGTTCGTCGACGCCGACTCGGAGTTCCATCGCATCATCGTCGCGGCAGCCGACAACGCAACACTCGCCTCGATCATTCAGAGCCTCTCCGGCGGCATGATGCGCGCGCGCCTGTGGCGCTCGATCACCGAGCACGGCGCGGTCGAGATCACCAAGCAGCGCCACCGCGACATCCTCGAAGCACTGCGCGCTCGCGACGCCGAACAGGCCAGCGCCGCCGATCTGCTCCATCTCGCCGACGGCGAGCGCTGGCTGGCGCAACGCATTGCTGCGGGCAAGACGCTCAACGGCGGCGAGCTCGCCGGCAGCGCGCGCAGCGTCTGAGGGCCGCGGATTCCGCGACCGACTGCCGCCGGTGAAGCGACAGCACACTCGAGCTGGACGTCAAAGAATTAAGCTTCCGCCGGCCGTCCGCGGCCCGTCCGAGTAAGCCAGACCTCGAGCGGCGCCGTCGAGAGCACGGACCCGATACGACGCGGGCGCCGGAGACACGATTCTGTCTGTTGTGGGCGCATTCCGGCGCGGCGAAGGCCGCGAGGCCTGCCGTTTGCCAGAAGGCGGAGACGGTCGGGGGCGGACGCGTGGACGAGGTGTTCGCCGGAGGGTCCACCGGAGTGGCACTCGGGTTCACGTCGTGTAATGCTTGCTACGTGGTTTACGTTAGTGTCAGGGGACGCGATCTCGTGAACGCGAGTGGTTTCGGCTTGCGTGTCGAAGCAGGACTGCGCGGAGTCGAGTCGGTGGAGTTCGCGGATCTCGAGTGCTTACACGAACAGATCGGCGTATGCGGCCCGGGCGCCCCACTGAGCGAGAGCGGCTCGCCGGCCGCTGAGCGGATCGCCGAACTCGCCTCGCCCAGCACGGCCACGCCGGGATTGCAACGATGACCGCGCCCCTCGATGAGCTGATCAACAGCCGCCCGCCGCGCCGGCCGGCGCGACTCGGGGCGGCTGTGCTGTCGAGGATCATCGACAACATCGTGAGCGGGGCACTCCCCCCGGATTCGACGCTCCCGACAGAGCGTGAGCTGTGCGAGGCATTCGGTGTCAGCCGAAGCGTGATTCGCGAGTCGGTGAAAGTGCTCGAGGAGAAGGGGCTCGTCCGTGTAAGACAGGGCCAGGGCACGACGGTGACGACTCTGGAGCAATGGAACCTGTTGGACCCGCTCGTGCTCGACGCATCGATCCGCTACGACGAGACGCTCAGAACCCTCGACGATCTGATTGACGTGCGCGTCGGGCTCGAGTCTCAGATGACGCGCCGCGCGGCCCAGGTGATGACCGACGGCCAGCTCAGAGAACTACGTGCGGCGCTGATGGCGCTCGAGCAGCTGCTGGGCCAGTATGAGGCGTACGAGCTTGCGGACACCGAGTACCACGACCTGATCCTTCGGGGCTCGGGAAACCAGCTGGGCCGGTCGATCATTCGGTCGATCCATCCGCACGCCAGAGCCAGCCTGCGCTACACCGGAAGGAGAACTGCCGAGGATCTGGCCTCCTCCCACCGCGGGCACGTCAAGATCTATGAGCGGCTCGCGGAGCGGGACGCCGACGGAGCCGCCGCTGCGATGCGCGAGCATATCTTAGGGGCGTGGCTCGCGCGCCGGGCACGCCGTCCGACCTAGCCTTCTCCGTCAGCGCCGAAGCAGGCGCATCTCAACACGTCTGCTGGTGTGCGCTTGCTACCCGCCGTGCCGCTCGGTGCCGTCCGACGCGCTGGGGTCCTTCTGAATTGCCACGCCGCAGCCCTCGGCGCGGGTCGCAGTCGCCTGAGTGACGGTTCCCACTTGCATTCCCCCCCAGCAGTCTGAGATCATACGTCTGTTCTATTGGTCAGCCCGCCGGTTGCGGGCAGCAACCGCTAGGAGGGGCGTTGCGCATCACTGAGGTGGAGTGCTTTGACGTGTTCGCGCCTGCGGCTGAACCGCAGTTCGAGTGGCGCGACGGTCTGCGCGGTGGTCCGGTCGACGGACGTGTCGCTGTCTTGCGGCTGCGTACCGACGAGGGCGTCGACGGCGTGGCAGTGGTTCCTCGCCGCGGTAGCGCGGTTGTCGTGGCGGACACGGTCGAGCGCCTGCTGCGCAACGAGTTGATTGGCGCGGATCCGCTGCGGCGGGAGTGGCTCTGGGAGCGGATCTGGGAGCTTGACCGCACCGAGGAGTTGTCGCTCGATCTGCTTGCGGTCGTGGACAAGGCCCTGTGGGACCTCGCCGGCCGCTATTACGGCTCCCCGGTCTGGGAGCTGCTCGGGGGGTTCCGCCGCGAGGTCCCGGCCTACGCCTCGACATCGACATTCGACAACCTCGAGACCTATCTCGAGGTTGCGACACAGTGCCTGCACCTCGGGTACCCGGCGATCAAGCTCCACGCTTGGGGCGACGCGCGGCGCGACGCGAAGCTGTGTCTCGCGGTGCGCGAGCACGTGGGCGATGAGGTGCCGTTGATGTACGACGGGTCGGCCGCGTTTGATCTCGCCGACGCGATCTATGTCGGCGACGCGCTGTCCGACGCCGGTTACCTCTGGTACGAGGAGCCGATGCGCGAGTTCAGCATCACCGCGTACAAGTGGCTGGCGGAGCGCGTTCGCGTGCCGTTGAACATCGCGGAAACCTCCGACGGCGCTCACATGAACGCAGCCGACTTCATCGCGTCCGGCTGTGCCACGTTCGTCCGCGTGAGCACCGAGTTGAAGGGCGGCTTCACGGGCGCGATGCGGATCGCCCATCTCGCCGACGCATTCCGGCTTCGCGCGGAGCCGCACGGGCCGACGATCTATGCGCGACATCTGTGCATGGCGATCTCGAACTGCACGTATTACGAGTCGCTCGTAACCACGTGCCCGGCGAAGCGCGAAGCCGGCATCAGCGCAACCGGAATGGTCGCCGCACCGCCGGGTCCGGGGGTGGGCCTTCAGCCGGGGTTCGAGTATCCGGCCGAGCTCGAGCAGTACGTCGTTGATCTCGACGAGGCGGCCCTACTGCATCGCGACGCGGGTGCGAGCTGAGCGGCCCGTCGGTTGGCGTAGCGATGGCAACCCGAACCCAATCTACCCGATAACACACTGCGTAAACATCATCAGAGAGGAAAGGTGTTTCACACCATGAGTTCATCTATCGCGATGAAGCTCCGGCGCACCCGCGGGCGCGGGCGTTGCACGGCGCTCATCGCATGCACCGCACTCGCTATCGCTGGCGGGACAGTCGCCGTCGTCGGCGTCGCCAGCGCGGGCGCGAAGGCCGCTGCACCGCCGCTCATCGTCTGGATCGACACGGCTCGCGTCCCCTACGAGAAGGCCTATATGGCGGCCAATCCTCACGCCAACATCAAGTGGGTGATCTACAACGGCAACGAGAACGGCACCGGCGTGCTGCAGGGGAAGTTTGCTCTGTGGAACCGCACGGGCTGGCCATCGAGCGCCCCGGACGTGATGTTCGACACGCAGAACTACGACGCGGTCCAGCTCGGTTCGGCGCCGTACAACGACCTGCTCAACCTGAAGAGCTACGTCCCGAAGAAGGTTCTCGGCGGTTTCGCGGGCACCTCGATGAGCGGTTGCACGACACCAAGCGGCCAGATCATCTGCCTGCGCAATGACAGCGCGGCGGAGGTGCTCTGGGTCAACCCAACGTTGTACAGCCAGTTCTTCGGCACCGCACCGATTCCGACAACCTGGCAACAGTTCCTTGCGGACGGTACGGCACTCAACACCGCTCACCCGGGCTACCTCATCGGGAGTGTCGGCGACGGGTTCAGCATCGACGACTACTTCCTGTGGGCCAATCAATGCCCGCTGGACCAGGTCACCGGGAAGGGCACGATCGAGATCAACCCGAACTCCCCCAACTGCACGGGGATCGCGAAGGCGATCGATGCGTCGGGCGATGTGGGCAAGTCCCTCACCGACTCGAGCATCTTCTCCGTCCCCGGGGGTCCCACAAAGATCGTAATGGCCGTTGGAGCGCTGTGGGAGGGAACGGCCGTGTTCCAGACCGGCGCGACGGGCGGCGTGCCCAACGGCACGATGGTGGCACACCCGGCGCCGACCGCGACCAACGGCGCGAAGGTGACCGGCGACCTGGGCGGCGGTCTGTGGCTCGTGTCTAAGCACGCTCCAAATGCGAAGGCTGCCGCTGCGTTCGCGCAGTACATGGCGACGAGCCCGAACATCCAGAAGGTCGGCGTCGACTCGGGTCTTCCGCAGTACGTGGCGGATCAGGCCAAGTACGTCTCGTCGCTCGCCACGGTCTTCGGCGACCCGAGCGTGACCGAGGCCACGTGGAAGTCGGCCGCGGCCTCGGTGTGGAACGGCTGGAGCCCTGTGCCATGGAGCACGGACAATGTCTGGGCATCGACGAACCTGGCGGCGGTGACCGGCAATCCGCCGGCGTCGATGGCGTCGCAGCTCCTGCCCTATGCCGAGGCGTTGGCGAACCAGGCTCGCCTGGCCGGCTACGACGTCAAGAGCCCCGTTGCGGCCGTCAGCGCTCCATAACAGGCTGTTGGCCAGTACCATTAATCAGTAATCAATGACGCAATGACGGTTCCTTCGGCCACGGTTGTCCCCGACGAGCGCGTGAGCGCCCGCCGGGGGCGCCGGGCCGCGAGGCATCGCGAGCGCCCACCGGCCGGCAGCTCGCGTACCGCGGGCTACTTCTTCGTCGCCCTCTACGTGGTGCTGCTCCTCGCTCTCGGCGTCGCGCCAGCGATCTATGCGATCGCCCTGGCGCTAAGCGCGCCGGGCGGCATCGGCTTCGCGCACTTCGTCAACACGTTCAACTTCTTTGAATTCGCGCCGGCGTTCGAGCACATTTTCGAGTTCGAGGGGATCTGGCTGGTCAGTCAGACCGTCTTCGTCGTGACGCTGGCGCTGATGGTTCACACCCTCGCGCGGCGGGTCAGCACCACGTTTCGTTTTATCTTCTATCTCCCGGGAGCCATGGCGGGCGCGGCGAGCGCGATCGTCTGGCTGTTCATGTTCACACCGAGCGGGAGTCCCTGGGCGTTCATACTGCACGCGTTTCACTACCAGGTGCTGTCCAACACCGTCGCACCGGGCAACCTCCCGATCATCTTCGCCATCATGGCTTTCTTCACAGGCGCCGGGGGTTGGATCGTCATCATGTACGGCGCGCTGAACAACATTCCCCAAGAGCTGATCGAGGCTGCCGAGATCGACGGGTCGAACGCGTTTCAGACCGCCCTGCGAATCAAGATCCCCCTGATCCGCAAGTGGATCGTGTACATGCTCGTGCTCGCGTTCGCGGCCGGGTCGCAGCTGTTCGTCGAGCCCCAGATCCTGGGCGTCGCGACCAACGGCGAGGTGCCCGCCCAGTGGTCGCCGAACCAGCTCGCGTACAACCTGGCGTTCCAGCTGGACAGGTTCAACGACGCCGCCGCGGTCTCGGTCGACCTTCTCGTGATCGGCCTTATCGTCGCGGTGCTCCTCGTCTGGCGCGGAAAGCTGTTCGGGGTCGACTGATGCTCCCGCGACGCTACGCCTACCGCCTCATCGCACTGGCCATCCTGCTGGTGTTCGCGGCCTTCTTCTTCGTGCCGATGATCTGGCTGATCCTCGCGCCGACGAAAACGGATTACCAGCTCGTCCACGAGTCTCCGTTTGCGTTCGGCAGCCTCGGCACGTTCGCCCACACGTTCAATCGCGTCATCAATTATCAGGGCCAGCTGATGCTGATTTGGCTCAAGAACTCTGCGATCTACTCGGTCGGCGGCACGGCACTGGCCCTGGCAGCAGCGATTCCGGCGGGCTACGGTCTCGCGCTGACGCAGTTCATCGGCCGCCGCGCGTTGCTCGCCACCACGCTCGTCGTGATGATCATGCCGGCCACCGCGCTCGTGTTGCCGCTGTTTCTCGAGGCTAGCGCTGTCCACCTGCTCGGCACCGTGTGGGCGGTGATCCTGCCGTTCGCGTTCTTCCCGTTCGGCGTCTATCTCGCCTACATCTACTTCTCGTCCACCATTCCAAAGGATCTGCTTGCGGCGGCGCGGATCGACGGCGCCGGCGAATGGGGCGTATTCCGACACATAGCGTTGCCGCTCGCACGGCCGATCGTCGCGCTCATCGCATTCTTCGCGTTCGTCGCAGACTGGAACAACTACTACCTCCCGTTCGTGATGACCTACGACAACTCGCAGTACCCGGTGACGATCGGCCTGCAGGTCCTGATCGGCTCAGCACCTATCTTCAGCCCAACGGCTTCGGGATATGCCGCTTCAGAGATCTTTCGGCCCGACCTCGCGATGGCCACGCTCATCGCAATCATGCCGGTGCTGATCATCTTCCTCTTCGCGCAGCGCACCCTGGTCAAGGGCATGCTCGCCGGCGCTACCAAGGAGTAGCACGTGGGCAGCCGACCGATGCCGAGCCCCATCGGCAGACCAACACAGCCGCCCGGCGCAGGCGTCCGCGGCCGGCAGGAAGGGCGGGCCGAGCGGTGAGCCCAACCGTTAGCGAGATCTGGCAGTCGGCGTTCGGCGTAGCGCGGCCACAGAAGATCGTTTGCGTGGGACGCAACTACGGCGCCCACGCCGGCGAAGAGGGGGAGGAGCCGCCGGCCACCCCCCTCCTTTTCGCGAAGTTCGCGACCACGATCATCGGGCCCGGCGCCTCCATCGAGCTCCCTGACGGCATCGGTCACGTCGACGCCGAGGCAGAGCTCGCGATCGTGATCGGCACCACGGCGAGGAGCTGTTCGCCGGCCCAGGCGTTGGACGTCGTCGCCGGCTACACCGTTGCCAACGACGTCAGCGCGAGAGAGGCGCAGTCCGCCGACGGCCAGTGGTTCAGGGCCAAGGGCTACGACACGTTTTGCCCGATCCTCCCCAGCTTCGTCGAGCGGCGCGAGATCGGCGACGGTCGCGGCCTGCGCGTGACGCAGCGGCTCAACGGCGTGCTGATGCAGGACGCCTCGACCGACGAGTTGATCTTCGACGTACCGACGCTCGTCGCGTACTGCTCGAGCGTCTGCACGCTGGAGCCCGGCGACCTGATCCTGACCGGAACGCCGGGAGGCGCGGGGTACTTCCGCGACCCACCGGTGTCGCTCGCGGCCGGTGACGTGGTGGAGGTTGCAATCGAGGGCATCGGCACGCTCAGCAATCCCGTGGCAGCGGCCGGGGCAGCGTGAGCGTTCGATGACGCCGCCCGATGACCGCCGCCAGCCACCCGGGCCCGAGCGCTTCCTGGTCACCGGCGCCTACGGCTGCATCGGCGCGTGGACGGTGCGCCAGCTCGTTCGCGAGGGCGTTGAGGTGATCGGCGTCGACGCCGGTGACGACGACCATCGCGTGCGCGATCTGCTCGGCGAGGATGAGCTCACGGCCGTCCGGTTTGTCAAGGCTGACGTGTCAGATCCTGCCCAGGTCGCGGACACCTTCGCCCTCGAGCCGACGCACGTAATCCATCTCGCCGCGCTTCAGGTCCCCGGTTGCCGCGACAACCCGGTGCTCGGAGCACAGGTCAACGTCGTTGGCACCGTGGCGCTCTTCGCCGCAGCGCTCGCGCACGGCCTGTCGTCGCCGATCGTCTACGCAAGTTCGGTCGCGGCCTTCGACGCAGCTGACGGGGAAGGCCATATTCCGACACACCCAAGCGGCCACCCCGACACGCATTACGGCGTGTTCAAGATCGCGAACGAAGGGACGGCGCGAGTCTTCGCCCTCGAGAACTCGCTCGCGAGCATTGGGCTCAGACCGTCCGTCGTCTACGGCGCCGGCCGCGACAGTGGTCTCACTTCGGCGACCACCGCGGCGATGCGCGCTGCGGCTCACGGCTCCGACTACACGATCCCGTTTGGTGGCAGCTGCGAGCTGCAGTTCGCACCCGACGCGGCAGCCGCATTCATAGCCGCCGCCAGAGCGCCGTTCACCGGCGCGGTGGTAGTCAACATCCCGGGGACCACGGTGGCGGTCGAGGAGCTGATTGCCGAGATCGAGCGCGTCGTGCCTGAATCCGTAGGCAGGATAAGATTCGAAGGGCCGCCGCTGCCCTTCCCGGAGGCGCTCGATTCGAGCGAGTTCAGTTCGGTCGTGGGCACGGTAGGCGTGACGCCGCTCGGCCAGGGCGTGGTCGAGACGGTCGCGCACTTTCGCCGGTCAGCGGATCGGATCGCTGCCGCCGGCCAGGACACTCGAACGGTTGCTGGCATGCAGCGTCCATAACATGGCCGCTGCATCAGATAGCTCGAAAGGACCCGTATGGCCACTGTGACGTACAAGGACGCCTCCCGGCTGTATCCGAAGGCGCAGCAGAAAGCGGTCGACCGGCTGAACCTGGAGATCGGCGACGGCGAGTTTGTCGTGCTCGTCGGGCCGTCGGGTTGCGGCAAGACGACGAGCCTGCGGATGCTTGCCGGTCTGGAGAACGTCGATGAGGGCGAGATCCTGATCGATGAGCGCAACGTCTCGAATCTTCCGCCGCGCAGCCGCGACATCGCGATGGTGTTCCAGAACTACGCGCTGTACCCGCACATGAACGTGGCCCAGAACATGGGCTTCGCGTTGAAGATCGCGAAGATGAAGAAGTCGGAGATCAAGGCGCGCGTGCAGGAGGCGGCGGAGATCCTCGACCTTCAGGACTACCTGCAGCGCAAGCCGGGCCAGCTCTCGGGCGGCCAGCGCCAGCGCGTCGCGATGGGGCGCGCAATCGTTCGCCAGCCGCGCGTGTTTCTGATGGATGAGCCGCTCTCTAACCTTGACGCGAAGCTGCGCGTCGCGACGCGCTCCCAGATCCACGCGCTGCAGCGCCGGTTGGGTGTCACGACGCTCTATGTGACCCACGACCAGGTCGAGGCGATGACGATGGGTGATCGCGTCGCGGTGATGAAAGACGGCGTGCTGCAGCAGGTGGACGTGCCGCGGAAACTTTATGACTCGCCGGTCAACGCGTTCGTAGCCGGGTTCATCGGCTCACCAGCGATGAACCTGCTCGAGGGCACAATCACCGCCGACGGCGTCATGATCGGCTCGACACTCGTCCCAGTGCCGCGCGACCTGCACAAGGCCGCCGGGACCGGCACCGTCACGATCGGCATACGCCCCGAAGCGCTCGAGACCGCCGGCAACGGCGCGGGAATCCCCGTCATCGTCAACCTCGTCGAGGAACTCGGCGCCGAAGCCTACGTCTACGCCCAGCTGGCCGAGCATGCCGGCGCGGCGGCGCTCACGGCGACGCCCGACCTGATCGTGCGAGTCGACCCGCATAGTGCCCCCACCAGCGGTGCCAAGATCGAACTGCACGTCAAGGCGGATTCGATGCTCCTCTTCGACTCCGAATCCGGAGCGCGGATCACGGGAAGCTGATCCCGCCCGAATCTTGGGTGCCGACCGGCGGCACGTGGCGGCTTGGCTGCGGCGGCGAACTCGCCGGAGACGGTCAGCTCCGTGATCCTGGCGATCGCCCGGTCCGCCGCCGCTACGCCATCGGGCCTTGGCTGCCGGGACGTTCACCTTGTCGCAAACGGCTACTCGAAACGATAGACGCGGCGCGCCGTCTCGCCGAGCAGCAGGTCCGCGGCGTTGGGCGCCAGGGCCACCAGCACCTCCGAGGTTGCCTGCCAGACCCGGTCGTAGTCTCCGTTCAGCAGGGCGACCGGCCAGTCGCTTCCGCACATCAGGCGGTGTGGACCGAAACCGTCGAGGGCGATCTCGACCGACGGTCGGAGGTCGTGAGCGCTCCAGTCCGACCAGTCCAATGACGTGTTGAGCCCGGAAACCTTCGCAAACACGTTCTCGTGCTCGGCGGCGGAACGGAGTTCCTCCTCCCAGCGCCGCATCGCCGGGCCGCCGATCGGTGGCTTGCCCAGATGGTCGATGACGATCCGAAGGTCGGCGAAGCGCTCCGCGAGGGTTACAACGTCGTCGAAGTGACGCGGGAATACCACCGGGATCTCGAGAATCAGGTCGCGCTCGTCGACGATGGCGATGCTTTCGAGCACCGCCGGTCTGGTGAGCCAATGGTCGGGCTCGTTGTGGGACAGATGGCGAACAGCGCGAGCTTCGGGCTGCTCGCGAGCTCATCCAGGCGGCGAGCGGCTCGGTCGGGATCCTCCAGACAGACCCAGGCGGTCAGAGCTCTGATCCAGTCGTTTCGCGCCGCCTCATCGACCAGGTATCCGTGTCGGAATCGAGGCAGGCTCCTTGTACGAGGATCACGGCGTCGACGCCGTTTCGCTCCAGCAGCGGCATGATGTCCGAAGGCCCGAACGGCCGGGCGATCGCCGTATCGTCGGCGCTCAACCACGGCTGCGGCGTGTGGCGCTCATCCCAGAGGTGGATGTGGCTGTCGACCCTCACGATGATCGCCGCCGCCTCCCGGTATGCTCGGCGGCCGAGTCCGGCTCGCTCCAGGCTGAGCCAGTCGGGAACCCGAACCGATCGAACGACGCCTCCAGCATCTCGACGCCGTGCCCGGGCGCCGTGGGCGGATTTGGCAAGATCATGGTGGCGTGGCTCGCCGGTAGCCGTACCTCTGCGTTCTGCGGTAATGACCCGACGGCTGTCAACATTCGTCTGATGATTGTGAATATAGTGTCTCATGAAACGGCGTACTCTCGAGGTTGATCGACCCGGTCTTTCGCCTCAACCGAGTCCGCCGCATCAACATGCGGCTCCCATGAGGAGGCGGAGCGGTGACGGAGTTCGTTGGGCTGCGTACTCGGCTGAAGCCGGGCATGGAGGAGGCGTATGAGAAGGCTCACGCGGAGATATGGCCGGAGCTTCTGGCCGCGCAACGCGAGGTCGGCATCACGCGCTGGCTGATCTTTCGAGCCGGTCTCGAGCTCTTCCACGCAGTCGAGTGCGAGGACTTTGAGCGGGCTACCGCTGCCCTCGCGCAACACCCGGTCGACCAGCGCTGGCAGGAGGAGATGGCGCAATACGTCGTGGCTGCAGACGACCATCTCGGCGCCGCCACGGAGCGCCTGCACCTGGTCTACGCCGGATGAGCCGTCCCGCTTCAGGCCCGCCACCGGTCCCAATGGAAGGCGTTGTGACCCTCGCGACCAGGTCCCTTGCGCACCGTCCAGTCCGTTTGACCGAACTTTCGCTGGGCTGCGCACAGCTCGGCAACCTCTACCGGGCGATCACCGACGAGCAGGCCCGCGCGACGGTCGACACCGCATGGGAGCAGGACATCCGCTACTTCGACACCGCACCCCACTACGGGCTCGGGCTCTCCGAACGTCGCCTCGGGTCGGCCCTCGCCGGCCGTCCCCGCAGCGAGTATGTCCTGTCGACAAAGGTCGGACGGCTACTGGAGCCGATGAGTTCCGCGGGGCAACGCGACGACGGAGGCTTCGACGTGCCGGCAACCCATCGGCGCGTCTGGGACTTCAGTCGCGACGGCGTACTGCGGTCGCTGGAGGAGAGCCTTCGGCGGCTCGGCTTGGACGCCGTCGACATCGTGTATCTCCACGACCCTGACGAGCATCGACGCGAGGTCCTCGACACCGCGTACCCGGCGCTCGAGGAGCTGCGCGGGCAGGGGGTCGTCTCGGCGATCGGTGCGGGCATGAACCAGACTGCGATGTTGGCTGACTTCGCGCGCCACACCGACATGGACGTGCTCATGCTCGCGGGCCGCTATACCCTGCTCGAGCAATCGGCGCTCGAGGACCTGCTGCCCGTCTGCCAACAACGAGGCATCGGGATCGTCGCTGCCGGCGTGTTCAACAGCGGGTTGCTCGCACGCCGCACACCCGTGGACGATGCCAAGTACAACTACGACGATGCCCCGGAGGCGCTCGTGCTGCGTGCGCGGCGCATGGCGGAGATCTGCGAGCGTCATGGCACCTCGCTACCCGCAGCCGCCTTGGCGTTTCCTCTGGCGCACCCTGCCGTTCTCAGCGTTTGCGTCGGTGCGCGCTCGCCGGAGCAGATCGAGCGCAACATCGATCTCTACCGATCGGGCGTGCCCATTAGTGTCTGGGGTGAGCTGCAGGAGCAAGGCCTTCTGCGTCCGGATGCTCCGGTGCCCATTGCGTGACGGAACGGTCGAACCGGCTACCAGTCATGACGAGCGAAGGGAGCAACATGCGATCAGCCTGCTACGTCGGTGAGCGGACGCTGGAATTGTTCGATCTCGAGCCGCGCGATCCCGGCGAAGGCGAGGTTGCGATCGACGTCGCCTACACCGGGATCTGCGGCACCGACCTGCACATCCTCCACGGTGCGATGGACGCGCGTGTCACACTGCCCGCTGTGCTCGGCCACGAGATGTCCGGCACGATCTCGGCGCTCGGGGACGACGTGACCGAATGGTCGGTCGGAGACCGCGTGACGGTGATGCCGCTGCGGTGGTGCGGTGACTGCCCCGCATGCCGGGCCGGGTGCTCGCACATCTGCCACAACCTCGACTTCATCGGCATCGACTCGCCGGGCTCGATGCAGGCGAGCTGGAACGTGCCGCAGGAGGTGCTCGTGCGGCTGCCCGCCTCGCTCTCGCTCGAGCATGCCGCGCTGGCCGAGCCCACCGCCGTCGCCGTTCACGACGTGCGCCGCGCAAACCTGCAAGAAGGTGAGCGTGCGCTCGTTGTCGGCGGCGGCCCGATCGGCCTGCTGGTCGCAGCCGTGGCACGGCAGCGCGGCGCTGACGTCGTCGTGGCCGAGTTGAGTGAGAGTAGGCGCGAGCTGGCGGACAAGGTCGGGCTGCAGGTCGTCGATCCGGCAGCCGTCGACATGCCCGCGTTCATTGCCGGCTGGAGCGACGGCGCAGGCGTCGACGTCGCGTTCGAGGTCTCGGGTGCGGCGGCCGGGGTCCAGACGGCAATCCAGTCACTTGCGGTGCGGGGACGCCTGGTGTGTGTAGCGATTCACTCGACCCCGCCGCCCGTAGACCTCTTCCGCGTCTTCTGGCGCGAACTCACGCTGATCGGCGCACGGGTCTACGAGCGTGCCGACTTTACGGAGGCGGTCCGCCTGCTCGAAGTCGGCGCAGTGCCGGCCGCCGCGCTAATCACGCGGGTCGAGCCGCTCGAGAGGGCTGCTGCAGCGTTCGCGGAGCTCGAAACCGGCCGCGCGATGAAGGTTTTGATCAACTGCGACGACGGGAGCTGAAATGGAAGGGAAACTGCGAGACACGTTCGACCCGGCGACGATGTTCGACCTGAGTGGGAAGGTCGCGCTGGTGACCGGGTGCACGCGCGGCATCGGTCTGGGAATCGCGCAGGCGCTCGCCAGCGCCGGCGCCGACATCATCGGCGTGGATCTCCTTGCGGACGCCGGCGAGGTGCAGCAACGCGTCGAGGCGGCCGGCCGCCGGTTCACCGCGATCCAGGCGGATTTCTCCGATCGAGCGGCGGTCGAGGACCTCGCGCGCGCCGTCACGCAAGACGCTCCGCCGATCGACATCCTCGTAAACAACGCGGGCATGATCTCCCGCTCCCCCGCGGTCGACCACGACACCGACACATGGGCCCGCGTGCTCGAGGTCAACCTCACGGCGCCGTTCCTGCTCACGCGCGCGATCGGCCGCGGGATGGTCGAACGACGGTCTGGCAAGGTCCTCTTCACGGCGTCGCTGCTGAGCTTCCAGGGAGGGATCCTGGTGCCGAGCTACACCGCCTCGAAGTCGGCGATCGCCGGCCTCGTGAAGGCGCTCGCGAACGAGTGGGCCCCGCACGGTGTCAACGTCAACGCGATCGCCCCCGGCTACATCGCAACCGACAACACGGCGGCGTTGCGGGCTGACCCGGCGAGGAGCAGCGCGATCCTCGATCGGATCCCCGCAGGCCGATGGGGGGTCCCCACCGACCTCGCGGGCGCCGCGGTCTTCCTCGCGTCGCCGGCTTCGGATTACATCTGCGGAACGATCATCACGGTGGACGGCGGCTGGATGGCGCGGTGAGCGAGCAGGACGTCTTAGGGCTCGTCTGCGCCGGCGGCGTGGTTCCGGTGATCGTGGCTGAGGACGCGGACCTGGTCCGGGGGCTCGCCGCCGCGCTCAAGACAGGGCGCCTCCCGGTCGCGGAGGTTACGTTCCGCACCCCAGCGGCGCTCGCGGCACTGGGCCTGCTCGCCGAAGACGGGGATATCGTCGTCGGGGCCGGCACGGTCACGCGGCCGGAGCAGGTCGATCTTGCGCGCGACGCGGGCGCGCGATTCGTCGTGCTCCCCGGGTTCAGCGCGCGCGTCGTGGACCGCTGCCGCGAGCTTGGCATGCCGGTGGTTCCGGGCATCTCGACCGCGACTGACGTGATTTCGGCGCTCGACCACGGATGCGAGCTGCTCAAGTTCTTCCCGGCAGAGGCGAGCGGCGGCTTGGAGATGATCCGCGCACTTCAGGGGCCGTTCCCGCAGGTTCGCTTCATCCCCACCGGCGGCGTGAACGCCGCCAATGCCGGCGCCTATCTGCGACTGCCGTCGGTGGTCGCCGTGGGCGGGAGTTGGATGGTGGCGCCCGCGCTCCTGCGCGACCGGGACTTCGCCAGCGTGTCGCGCCTCGCCGCGGAGGCTGTCAGCATCGCCGCAGAGGCAAGGTCGTGAGCGCGCTGACGATCCGCAGCGCCGAGGCCTGCGAATACGACCTCGTTGCGCTGGGTGAGGTCATGCTGCGCCTGGACCCGGGCGAGGGACGGGTGCGGACAGCCCGCGTGTTTCGCGTCTGGGAGGGCGGCGGAGAGTACAACGTCGCCCGTGGCCTGCGGCGATGCTTCGGGCTGCGCACGGCAATCGTGACGGCGATCGTCGACAACGACGTCGGCCGGCTGCTCGAGGACCTCATGCTCCAAGGCGGCGTCGACACATCGCTCGTGCGCTGGGTCCCACACGACGGCGTCGGTCGCGCCGTGCGCAACGGACTGAACTTCACCGAACGCGGTTTCGGCATCCGCGGGGCGCTCGGCGTGTCCGATCGCGGGCACTCGGCGGCGTCGCAGCTCGCGCCAGGCCAGATCGACTGGGACCACCTCTTCGGTGTGAGCGGCGTGCGCTGGCTGCACACCGGGGGGATCTTCGCCGCGCTTTCGGAAACGACGCCCGACGTTGTCGAGGAAGCGGTCGTGGCGGCCTCACGTCACGGCACCGTCGTCTCCTATGACCTCAACTACCGTCCGTCGCTGTGGAAAGCAAACGGGGGAGTCGAGCGAGCCCGCGAGGTCAACCGCCGGCTCGCCCGTCACGTGGACGTAATGATCGGCAACGAGGAAGACTTCACAGCCTGCCTGGGCCTAGAGGTCGAGGATCTCGATGACAGCCTCAGCGAGCTGGACACCGGAGCATTTCGGGCGATGATCGAGCGAGCCTCGGTGGAGTTCCCCAACCTCCGCGTGATCGCGACCACGCTGCGCACCGTGAGGACCGCGACGGTCAACGACTGGGGGGCGATCGCCTGGTCGCGCGAGACGGGCTTCGTCGAGGCGACGCCGCGCAGCCGGCTCGAGATTCTCGACCGGGTCGGCGGCGGCGACAGCTTCGCGGCAGGCCTGATCTACGGGCTCATGCAGCGTGGCGATCTGCAGCTGGCCACGGAGTACGGCGCTGCGCACGGAGCGCTCGCGATGACGACGCCCGGAGACACTTCAACCGCGACGCTCGCCGAGGTCGAGGCGCTGGTCCGCGGCGCGGGCGCCCGGGTCCAGCGCTAGCGGTCGCCGCGGCGGTGAGAGGTATATCGGGTCGATGCGCCGCTCGAATGGATTTCAAAGTTCATCCGCGATGCCCCCAAAGCGCGACTTCGGGCAGCTGCTCGGCTGACCCCCGGCCCGGCGCCAGGACCCTGTCGATCGACAACCACGACACCATCCACGACCGGCACGGCAGCAAGCACGCGCGGCTGCACGATCTCCTCCCCCGCGCAGGGAAGCGCTCGACCGCGGGCCGCAATGATGATCGAGACCGCGCGGGCGAGCGTGCGCAAGCTTCCGCGTCCACCGACCGTCACGCAGGGTTGAGCGATGCGCGTCGGCCTGTTCACGACGTGCCTGGTTGACGGACTGTTCCCGGATGCCGGTCGGGCGACGGTGGCGCTGCTGGAGAGGCTCGGGCAGCCGGTGGAGTCCCCGCTCGAGCAGACGTGTTGCGGTCAGATGCACACCAACAGCGGCTACTTCGAAGTGGAACTCGTACGCCGCTATGTGGACGTGTTCTCCTGCTATGACGCGGTGGTTGTGCCGTCGGGTTCGTGCGCGGGCAGCATCCGTCACCAGCATCCGATGGTCGCGCGCGCGGCAGGCGACGAGGCCCTTGCCCAGCGTGCGGAGGCGGTGGCGGCCCAGACCTACGAGCTTTCTCAGTTCGTGGTCGATGTGTTGGGGACCGACCAGGTGAGGGCGTACTTTCCCCACAGCGTGACGTATCACCCGACCTGTCACTCGATGCGGCTGCTGGGCGTCGGTGACGGCCGCTGCGGCTCCTGCGAAACGTGCGCGGGATCGGTCTGGTCGAGCTGCCGCGCTGGGATGAGTGCTGCGGGTTTGCGGCACGTTCTCGAGTTAGTGCGAGTCGGCGGCGTACACGGGCCGCGCCGGCTCGAGGTCGTCATCGCCGAGTGACATGCCGCCCTCCGTCTGTGACGCAGCTCGCGCTGTGCGTTCGGCAAGCCGTGGCAGCGGGCTCGCGAGCTCTTCTCAAACTGGCGCACCGGCCCCAGGTCCTTGACGGTCTCTCGGCAGCCCTTGCAGGCAGAGCGGGCGTACTCAGGGGATTCCCACTATCGCCTTGTAAGCGGTAGGTCAGGGGTTCGAGTCCCCTTGAGCCAGGCCGGCTTTGACGGAGGCTCTGAAGCCAGGATTCTGTCCTGGCGAGAGGAGACCCGACTTCAATGTTGCATGCTGGCTTGGATTTGAGTCGTAGCGGCGACGTTGGGCCGAGGAGGGACCGCGAGAGGGCGGCGGCCGCTATGCAGACGCGGCTGCGGTGTGGCGAAGCTGCTCGAGGCCGTCGAGGATGAGATCGAGCCCCCATGCAAACTCGAGAGCGTTGTCGTATCCGGTCTCTGGGAGCTTCGTGACGACCTCGGCGAGGTAGGGGTAGTCCTCGAGGGCGCCGATCGTCTTCGCCCTCCTTTGCGCGGCTTCTCCGGCTGACCGCGGTGTCTCGAAGCCGAGATCGCTCTCCTGCAGGGCGAAGCCGTAGATGTAGGCGTCCTGGGCCGAGTAGGCGTGGACCGCCATCTCGAACGAGAACCCCGCCTCGCGCAGGCAGCCCATCACCGCATCGTGGTTTCGCAGGTTCGCCGGCCCCGGGTGCCGCGACTCCATCAGCCCTATCGCCCAAGTGTGGCGTTTCAGCGTTTCGCGTGTCGAGATCGCCCGGCGGCGCATGGCGGAGCGCCAGTCGAGATCCCCGGAAGGAAGCTCAATCTCGCCGAAAACGATGTCGACCATGCCGTCGAGGAGCGCATCCTTGTTGGCGACGTGCTTGTAGAGCGCCATCGGCACGACGCCAAGCTCCTGTGCGAGCCCGCGCATGCTAAACGCCTCAAGCCCGGCCTCATCGGCCAGCGCAACGGCGGCCGCCAGCACGCGAGCTCTGCTCAACGGTGTCCGGCGGGTGTTTGACGGTTTTGGCATGGGATGCGCTTCGTCCAGGACGGCCACGCGGATAGGGCTGTGGGTGGATCGTTGGTTTTGGGTATTTGCGAGGGCCGTGATCAGGCCCGGTTGGGCATGATCACGGCTCTCGCGTCCGTGCAGACGGCCGCGGAAGCTAGGGGGCGAGGCGGAACGGCGGGTAGCGGTCGGTGGTGAGCACGTGGGCGTATGCGATCACGCGGTTGGTCCAGCGGCCGACGCCGACGAGGTAGTCGAACATGCCGCGCGGGTAGCGGCCGGTGAAGAGGATCGCGAACCAGGCGGCGATCACGACGAAGAACGCGGCGATGTAGAGGAAGAACAGCACCACGTAGTGCG
>OBLU010001351.1_pt1 | contig 22874 bp, 24 predicted proteins | sample 1518681 | NCBI WGS metagenome assembly OBLU01 (sample SAMEA3539304, study PRJEB22396) | soil metagenome | biome: tundra; feature: field; material: soil | place: USA | collected 2010-05 | depth 0.15 m
AATCGACCTGTGCCTCGACGCCCCAGTCGTAGCTCTGCGGAACGAACACCTCGTGTTCGGCCAGACCCAGAGCCTGCTTGCGCCGCTCCACATACTGCCGAACCGTCCGCTCCGCTGGCGTGCATCCCGGAACCTCGGCGCGGATCCGATCGTAGATCCGCCGCGCCGTATGACGCTGCTTCCGGGGAGCCTTGCGGTCCGACTCCAGAATCAAGTCGATCAACGACACCGCCGGTGCCATCTTCACCGCCGGACGTTCCGTCTTCTTGCGCTGCGCAGGAACTGCGTTCCGCACCGCCTCCCGCACCATGCGCCGATGCACACCCAGCTTCCGCGCCACACCGATCACCGACCCAACGCCAAACTCGTACTCCCGACGTATCTGCTCGTATAACTCCACCTTGGCTCTCCAATCCAACTCGCCCTCCGCCTCTCATATCACTGAGAAACAGGGTAGAGTTCGTGATGCCCAAGGGTGGGCCAACTTAAACCGCCATACTGGGCCAGATCAGAGTGCCAGAATCATCCCGCCATCTTTTGCGTCTTGATTGCCCCCGTAAGTGACTGCAATCGGCGACAGATTCATCTTCTGCACTTCGGCTTCACATAGCCGCCCAATAAGCTCTCGAAGATCCTTATCATCCAGAAGAATGATGTCCTCGCCAGTAATGTCGAACATTTGAACTCCACGGTGCAACTCGCGTCAGTCGGGACCATGCCTTCAGCTTTATTGCTGCTGGCCACTTGTGGCTGGCGGGTAAGGGTGGGGAGCTTGGAGTGTTTCGACCAGGATGGAACCCTCCTCGGAGACGGGAAGTTCTTGGTAGAAGTTGGCTCCTCGTGCTGCGCAAAGAAGGGGATCGGTGAGTCAATCGGGCGAGATGACGCTAGAAGCAGCGGATCCCATCAGAAGAGGTGTTGATTCGCTATTGCACGTAACTCCGGGTGGCCATCGTCGCAAATGAGGGCACTCGAAACAGCATCTTTTTCATCCGATCTCACTTGCCTTCGAATCCTTCACCGCGACTACTAACAGGCAAAATGATTGGCGGTACGTGCATTCTTGCAGTCGCGTTGTTTACAAGTTCCCGGAAATAGGGCCAGATCACAATGCGAAGCTCGCTTGCTATAAATCTCTTGACGTTCGCATCGGTGATCCCATTCCCGTGAAAATGAAGTTCATAGACTGCGCGAAAGTCAACTAGCGGCTTTTCTTTAGGCGAACTTGTGACTGTCAAAACCAGAGACGTTCGCACGTCAAAGGCCTCTTTGCCAAGTTTGCTCAGCTTCGATTCGATTCTCGCGCTGAGTAACTCGGACTCCGACTTTAGATAGCGTCCTCGGTCGATTCGGAATGTTTCTTGGACCAGTGCGATGATGATCGGATCTATGCTGGTCAGAAAGCGAGAATAGCTGTCAATTTTCGACTCTACTTTAACCGACTCCAACGCCTTAGTAGCCAATGTGGGCCTCACGATAATTTTTCTTGCTCGACGCTGTCAGAGACTTGGTACTGCACCTGACGAAGTCCCGAGGTCTGCCTAACAGGCCGATCTTCTCAAAATTGCTTGGGAGAGCTTGCAGGTGGAAATGTCTTTCGGCTTCTTGAGCATGGCCTGAGTATTTCCTCTTGAGCGACACAAGGTCACGAAGTCTAGATAGCAATTCTTCAGTGATCTTGGTGTAGTCCACATCGACGTTGGCTCGTGTCGAGTGCCGGTTGGCAAGGGTATAGATGACATACTGGTTTAGGCTGACACCTTGTTGACCCGCCTCCAAATTGAGAAGACGGTGCAGGTTCTTCGGGATACGAATGACAAACTTCCCGCTAAATTTATCTTCGTAGGAAGACGGCAATGGGATGGAGTTGCCGCTTTCGAGTTGGCCTTGGACCCACAAGGATTTGACCGTCGCCAACTCTGAGACTGCTTCGTCGGGAGTGTCGCCGAAGCTAACACACCCCGGCAAGTCGGGATAAGACGCCGTGTACTGATCACCCTCTTTGATGAGTTCTATTGGGTAATCCAGCTTCATTATCTCTGCGCACCTCTGCTCCACTAGGTCGTCGACCGTGGGTGAAGCTGTAGCTGTAATCGGATCGTCCAAGACAATCGGCATATCTAACCTCTCTCGTTTTCTTCGCCGGAGTCGACGTCTTTCGTTGATGGAGCTTTTGACTCTATATAGGCGACAAGTGAATCAAGACCATCGAGAGCAAAAGTCTTATAGCGGGGCGGAAGGAACTCCCGCCTTCCATGTTCTTTCTCAAGCGAGATCGGCATGATCCCCGGAACATTGAAGTGGTGCACCGTTTTCGAGCCGGACTGCGTTCGCTTATATTTCGGGAACAACTTGCCGTATCGAGCAACGATTCGCTTGACAATCTTGTCAAGATCGTCGAATCGGGTGTTTTTTTGTCTACGAGCATTTTCGATCCACTCTGTTATTCGATGCACGCGACCCTCCATGGTCGCGGACGTCGACCTCTGTGTCTTGTGAGTAGTACCGCAGGTAGTATCACTGTGTCAATGTTCCGAAGATGTGACCCCGCCAGAGTGCGCCATTGCAATCAATAGGGTCCGCTAAGGATCGGCTTCTCGGACCCTCCAATTTCAGGGACTCTCCATCCAACAAACCGACCTCACGGCTACCGACCTGCCCCCCCCCAAAAAGTCGCGCGTAGTGTCGCTAACCCCCGCAAAATAAGCCGCGTATCTGAACTAAACGACCCCGATCAGCAGTAGGAGGAAGTGCGGCCTCTTTCGGCATCCGAAGGCGTCAGGGCAACCTACAACCCGCGCTATGTTGCTCAGCAATAAAGGAAGTGGCGACTTGAAGAGAGCTTTTTGCCGCCTTTCAAACGCCGCCCGCCATCGAAGGAATTTCTCTTTCGCTCCGGCAGACCGATCGATATCAGATTCGGACTTGGCAGTTAGCAGACGTGAAATAGCTTCCGCTTGCAATTCTAAATCCGAAAGCACGGACCGACATTTCCAACAGCTCTTTAGATGATTCCGGAGCCTATGTATCCGCGTCGCCGACACTTCCCCATCCAGATAAGCGACCAGCATATCGTCGTCAGGATGCTCGGGTGATCTGTTTATCCGCATGTTCCTTTACCCTCTTTTTGTTCGCCTGCGTTGTCGCTTCTTGGAGTTTTCGTAGTGCACGTGCCAGAAGTGTGTTGACGGAGTTTATGCTGATGCCCAACTGATCGGCGATCTCCCGGTATTTCAGTGCTTCGAGTCTCAGCAGTAGCACCTCCTCTTCCCGAGGTGAGAGCACTGAAAGAAGGTTGCGGATATCCGCAATACCAGGTGCGTCTGTCACAATCTCCTGTGCAATATCCAATTCGTCGAGCGACTCCTGGAGCGCCCGACCTTTCATTTGTCTGCTCATGGTTCGACGCAGAACGCAGATTGTCCAAGCTTTTGGGTGTTGGACGCTCTTGTCGGCTCTCAGCGCCTGGTAGAGCTGCATGAATGTGTCTTGCGCGAGGTCTTCTGCGAGTTCATAGTTTACCGTCGTCCGGAGCGCATAACGGACGAGCGACATGTACCAGCGATCAAAGAGCGCCGTTACCAGTTCGGTTGCGTCATTTTCGTTCACAGCCCCCGCCAGCCGACAAGAAGTAGCTGTCTAGGTAGTGTCCGAATTTGGCGATTTTAGCGACAAGCTTCGTGGTTTTTCGTACGATTGTGGGAGTCTCATGCCTGTGCAGGCGACTCGCAGCCGGGGGCTAGTCGCGGTCGTCTTGCCTGTAGACGGCTGCGCGAACGGTGATAAGCGAATAAAGACAAGCGGACTTGGTCCGTTAGCGATGGCCGTTCCCGGAGACTGCGGCTGTTAGCCCCTTGTCGGACAGAAGATTCTGCAGGGCCTGAAGAATATCCACATGATGCCGGGCCAAATAACGCTCGATCATGGAATTCTTGAGCAGACGGTCAAGATAGCCGCAAGCTACAGTCATCGTAAGAACGTCTGTGCCGTATGATTCTTCCACCGATTTCAGGTCTCTAAGGAGGAACTCATTTTCCTCTTCCAACATCGATCGGGCAGCCATGGATGTCGCCTGGAGCTTTTTGGAGGAGGCGGCAGATCCTTCCAGCATCTCCGGCTTAGTGACGGCCAGAAGCGCTTTCACGAAGGGAATGGTGTACGTTCCACCGGCTACCATGTGCTCGGCTGCCTCGATTTGACGAATCGGTTTCATCTTGCGCAGGACGCCGAACACCTGCGGACTGACGGACTTGTCGATCAATATCTGCACAACTTCTGGACAAATGCCGTTCAACAAGTCTCGTCTGACGCGTATCGATTCAAGGCTGACATCCAACGCAGCAGCGATCCGTTCTTCTGTTAATCCAGTCTTCAGCGCTTCAAGCAGCATGAAGTGCTGCGCGATAGGGGGTATGTGATTGACGTGACGGTTGTAGGTATAGGCTTCATCGTCGGTGGACAGTAGACATTTTGCTTCCCGGACCCCCATCGACTTCAAGATTTCAAGACGGACGTGGCCATCGAGCAGGAGGTAGTCGCCGGGACCACGCGGATAAACCACTAAAGGTTCGATCAATCCGATGTGCTTTAACGAGGCGGTTAGCTGTTTATAGAATTCCAAACTTCGATGACCTTTAGTGACTTCCTTTTGCGGCACGATGATGTCGAGTGGCAGCACAACGATCTGCTTTTCGAAGGCTGCCTTTATTGCGTTGGTCGACATATTTCAACCTCCTAATCGAGCCGAGCCTTGAGTTGTTTGGGCATATCGATGATGCCTTCTGCCCGTAGCAGTGTGACGAAGTTCTCGTCGCCAATGAGTTGTCGCATCGCCGATGTGACTAACACAAGCCGCTCCTTCACCAGTTCCGCTTTCGCGATGAGTGCCTTCTGTTCACGAACCCGCTGTTTATATACCTGGACCAGCATGTTCCCGTTGACCTTCCCCCGGATTTCTTCCGCCTTGCCTTCCTTTTGTCTCTTTTCAACCCGTTTCGCGATGAGACGCCTAGCGGCGGTCAATTTACTCCCTCTCAACTGGCCTGTCTCGTATGCCTCCGAAAGGGCCTTGGAAACCTCGGCACCCTTCCCATTTGCAATCTCAACTGCAACGCTGATTGGCAATCTACCGGCCTCCACAGCCTCGATGAGGGCCACCTCCTTGTGTTCGACCAGGTGAACGATGCCGGAAATGTAGATGCGCTCCATGCCAATTTTTCTGGCGACTTCCGCAACGTTATATCCCCGCTCGCGAAGGCTGCGTACTTCGCGGAGGATGTCCCGATTGGACGACGGTTTCCTGGCGATGTTCTCGACCAGGCTCATCAGAAACTGGTCCTCTCGTGAAGCTTCCGCGATGACCGCTGGAATGGTCGATTCACCTAGCGCGAGGAATGCTTCAATTCTCCCTTGGCCGCAAACGAGATCGAATCGCTTTCCATCGGCATCGGATTCGCTCCTGCGGACTACCGTGATGGGTTTCTTCAATCCAACTTCTCGGATGTTGGCGACGATCATCTGCCATCGTCCTTGGCTACGTAGTCTCGGATTTGCAATGTGGATCTCAGCAATTGGAATACGTTCAATAAGCTGCTCGCTCATATGCCCCTTCCAAACGCACACGTCGCGCGATTTCCATGAAGAAATTTAGGTTATTGAAGCGATAGACATCCATGATCAGGCCGTTCTCAGGGCGGAGACTAAGCCGCTCAGTCAATACATCCAGGCGTGGCAAGAGGTAGTAATCCAGGATCTCTTCATTCCCAGGTTGCAGACGGGCCGCAATTACTATGTCTGCACTCAGACTCTCGTCGAACCGAAGATGCCAACGGCGATTTCCTGCATGCGATTCACGGCATCTGGCGAGGATCAAGGATGCCGTGTATTCGGAGTTGACTGTAAGCAGATCGTTATGTTCGTTGACGCTGACTGTCGCCCCCAACCCGAGAAGTTGGTCAAGGATCGAACCAATGAGATCGGCGTGTTTCCGCCTCAGGTTGCGATTGATCTCGATATACGCATAGTCCCGATCGGGCGTCCATCCAATGAGTGCATACGCTCGTGTTAAGCTCCCGAAGCGTGAGGAGTAGCAGGAACTCGATGGCATCTCCTCCATTTCGTCAATGAGAATGCCTGAGAGCCTGCCTTGGGCGCGTAGTAGCTCTCGTAACCGCTCAAGTAGTTCTTGATCGGAGAGATGGCGATGGCGCGACTCGATGATTGCCGCAGCCCGCTCAAAGAGACTAGCCGTGACGATCGGTTCGAACGCCCCGTCCCTCCAAATCCACATTTGCATTGGGTTCTTGACGTGTTTGTGCTTCAATTTGAAGGAGCGCCGGTTGTAGATATTCGCGCCAATGTATTTGGGATTGGTCAGCACTTGATGGACCGTTGCGCGTGTCCATGGGCATTCATGCTCCCCCAGTACTCCGCGCCCGTTTAGCGCTTCCATGATCTCGCGTTCCGTTTTGCCTTCAGCGACGAACAGGTCGTAAATTTGCCGAACGGTCTGAACTTCGGACTCTGGCCCAGGAACTAGGATGACTCGATCGGTCTGCAGGCTCTTTCGCTCGCCCCGACCCAAAAGACTCTTTGGATTCCCGTCGCGGTCGATTAGCTGCCTTCGCAGACCATATCCTGCCGGTCCCCCCTGTCGGAAGCCCAGCTCAATAAGGCGGCATTGCCCGGCGAATACCTTTACCGATAGCTCTCGGCTGTATTCGGCAACCATCGACCGTTTTAGCGTTTTGAGGACGGACGACGACATGCTACCGTCGTTCTCGAATTGTTCCGCGCAATAGTGGACGTGAATACCCGCTCTTTTGAGCACGTATTCGTAGTAGGCACTCTCGTCAACGTCCTGAAAGCGTCCCCACCGGCTGATGTCGTAGACAAGCAGCGCGGAGAAGTCGGTCCGCTTGCTCTCCACATCCGACATCAATTTACTGAGGCCCTCGCGCCCGGCGATGTTCAAGCCGCTACGCCCGTGATCCGAGTATTCGTAGACGATTTCCATCGCGTGCGAGGCCGCGTATTGACGGATCACGTCCAGTTGATTCTCGGGGGAATACTGCTGGTGCTCGGTCGACATGCGCACGTAATGCGCTGCGCGAATGGGAACGAGCGCGTTTGTGGACGTAGTAGACGTCGTCTCCATTCGTATGCCACCAACCCTTGCGGACTCTGAAAATCCCCCATGACGTTCGGCAAACCTGGCTGACCTTTAAAGGACTCTATATAGGTAGTGGCGGAACGACGCTCTTTTCGCGACAAGAGAGCCCAAAATATTTGTGGATAATGTGCCAACGATGGCGGCGTACAACGTGTTGAAGCACACGGCGCGGATGCCCTAACACCAGAGGCTCATCTCAAGAAATAGTAATGGGGAAGGATCGCGGGATCAGCGAACAGCAGTCCCGGTCACTTCTGAAGCCATCGCCACAGCCCGGTCCAGCCCCGCCTGCACCGTCGCCGTGGTAACTTCACCCGCAGGAATATGTCGCGGCCAGGTCAGCACTACGCGCGAGAACGGCTTGGGAATCAGGAACCTGTCCCACGACTTCAGCTCCCACGCCCGGTCCGGCAGCGCGTAGAAGCAGCCGACCCATGTCCCCAGCGGCTGAGGATCGCGAGGATCGCTAGAACCGTCCGGTCTGCCGCCGACCGAATTCGCCAGTTGCGCCGCCCCCGGCTTGGCCACGAACACTGGCCCGCGCGGCCCGTCCGCTGTGAAAGCGCACCGGTGCCCCGCCGCGTATGCCAGTTGCATGTTGCGCAGGCCAGCCGCTCCGCCCCGCGAGCTCGACCCCTGGATCGCAGCGAACCCCAGCAGTTCCACCGTCCGAGCGATCAGTTGGCCGTCGAAGCTGCCGCTGATCAGGATCGCGATGTCTAGGTTGCGAAAGCGGTACGCACACGCCAGCAGGCTGCGGTGCCAGAACGCGAACACCACCGGCCCCGGAACGTCATAACCGGGAGTCGCGCCCGGCTCTACGCGGTCCTCGTATCGCAGCGTCATACCCAGCAGCCGGATGACGAGCGCAGCCAGCGGCGGCACCAGCGTCAACGCGATCCGCTGCCCCACCGGCAATTTCGGCGTTGTGGCGGGTTGCAGCGGCGGCTTAGTCGCTTGAGGCATCGCACCAGTGTAGCCGGAAGATTCCCACGCGTTGACCAGACGGGATGCGCGAAGGTGCGAACCAACTCTTACTCCGTAGCCCGTGCAGCAATCGACCGTAATGCTGGTTGGGCGCTCTGGACCAATTTCCGACATGCTGTCCACTAAGTAAGCACACTCGAATCAAGTGTTCCATAATCAGTTATATAGGGTGCCCGTTGGGGCGACATGCCAGTTCCGTTCTTCAACTTGCAGGTATGGTGGCGTTCCCGGCAGATAGTGGAGCGGGGTAAGGGATTCGAACCCTTGTCATCAGGTTGGAAGCCTGAGGCCCAAGCCCCTAGACCAACCCCGCAATGTGGTGTACCCGCTCAGATTCGAACTGAGGTCTGCCGCTAATCGGGCGGCGGTCCTGGCCACTGGACGACAGGTACAAAACTGGTGCTCCGGGAGGGACTCGAACCCCCGATTTCTTGTTTGTAGGACAAGAGCCTTAGCCGCTAGACGACCGGAGCAAACATGGTGCGCGTGCGAGGAATCGAACCTCGATTTCAACCTTCGGAGGGTAGTGCCTTGAATCCGTTAGACGACACGCGCAAGACTGGAACGATGGTCAGCCCGGCAGGAATCCAACCTGCGTGATCCCGTTTAGGAAACGGGTGCCTCTGTGCGCTCGACCACGGGCTGCCTGGTGCCGCGACGGAGAATTGAACTCCGATTTCATGTGTGAGAAACATGGTGCCTACCTTTGACAGATCGCGGCGGTAAAGTGGTGACGTGTACGGGATTCGAACCCGTGATCTTCTGCTTGAAAGACAGAGGACTTGGCCATCTAGTCGAACACGTCATAGTTTGAAAACATGGCGCAGCCAGCAGGAATCGAACCTGCATTCCGGAGTTAGAAGCTCCGCGTCCTGATCCGTTGGACGATAGCTGCGTGGTGGAAGCGGTCAGGGTCGAACTGACATCTCTTCGCTTAAAAGGCGAGTACTCTACCGTTGAGTTACGCTTCCGAAATTGGTGCGTTCGCCCGGATTCGAACCGAGGTTGGGATCGCTCCCTCTGATTAAGAGTCAGGTGCATAGCCTCTCTGCCACGAACGCATTGGTAGAGGAAGAGGGAATCGAACCCGTCTGGCATCGGTCATCTACCGACTACAGAGCTTATAAGGCTCCGCCGCGCCCTGCGCTTTCCTCCAAAGATGGTGCCTCGCCTGAGAATCGAACTCAGCCCCACCGCCTTATGAGAGCGGGGGTTCCCCTGGTACGAGGCATGGCGAGGGAGGCAGGACTCGAACCTGCGGGTTCGGTTTTGGAGACCGACAGTGTAGCCACTTCGCTTACTCCCTCGTATTTCGACTATCGAATTTCAAAGAGCACATAAAAATCCCCGCACTGGGCGGGGTTCTGTGAGTACGGCACGAGTCACAGACCCCTAAGACATGACCCACCCCATCCGCTTTTCGCGGATTCCGGTGATGACGTTTTTGGTTATGCTTCTCATGACGGTTTAACTCCTTGATGATGCAGCCTTGCGATTGAAACATGGTGCAGGCGGAAGGAATTGAACCTTCGTCTCAGAGTTCGTAGCTCTGTGCCCTGATCCGTTGGACGACGCCTGCAATGTATGGTCGGAGAGGTGAGATTCGAACTCACGTCATCTCGCTCCCAGGGCGAGTGCCTGAAGCCTCTAGGCTACCCTCCGACATTTTGGTGCTGCCTCGCAGAATCGAACTGCGTTCTCTGGCTTTTCAGACCAGCGTAATCACCAGACCTACGCAAGCAGCAAATAGGTAAAATTGGTGCGCGGACGGTCGTCTTGAGGCTCGTCCGGCTGATCACCTCGCGCGAACCGTGCTTCCCGACTTCGACCCTGTAGACGACAGGCCAGGCGGTTTCGCGCTGAGGTACTTGGTGGAGACGGAGGGAGTCGAACCCCCAACTTCGGAGTGCAAAACCGATGTGTTACCACTAGCACCACGTCCCCGAATTGTTGGGGCGGGATAGGAGAATTGAACTCCTGTATCGTGTGCCACAGACACGCGCCTAAGCCTCTCGGCCAATCCCGCCATGAAATTGTTGGAGCACCTCCAGTGAGTCGAACACTGTTGTCCGGGGTACAAACCCGGTGCATCGCCGTCAATGCTTGAAGTGCTACTGGAGCCGCCTGCGGGAGTCGAACCCACTGCCTTTCGCATACCAGGCGAATGCACTTCCACTCGTGCTACGACGGCCCTACAGTAACTCCCTCTCGGCAACCAGCATTGTCGAAGTAGAGATACTTCTGCCAGACTTTGTCCGTGTCAGCCTGCGCTCGCAAGATCCCGCGAGCCGTATGCAACGTGACAGGCCGGGGACGTCTTAGCAACGGCATTGCAGCTTCCTCGGGCGTGCGGTCTGCTTTGCGACGGTTATCAGTCACGCAGCAAGCCACAAGGTTTTCCCAGGTCGAGAGTCCGCCCCTTGACCGAGGAATTACATGGTCGAGGGTCAACTCCAATGCAGAAAATGTCTTTCCGCAATACTGACATTGGTGGCCGTCACGAACCAGGATGTTCTTGCGTGTGAGCACCCGGATTCTGTGTGGCACCCTGCGATACGCCTTGAGCCGGATCACAGTGGGGAACATGATTCCAGCATGAACTTCGCGGCCAGCATGCTCCTGAATATGCGCCGCATCTTTGACGACCAGAACGAGAGCACGACGCGCCGCGCAGATATGAAGCGGCTCATAGCTGGCATTGAGAACCAGTACCGGATTGTGTATGACGTTGCGCATCGTGTTTCCTTTCTATACATCTGGAGCAGGAACCCGGAATTGAGCCGGGGACTTCGGTGTACGAAACCGATGCGTTGCCAACTACGCCATCCCTGCCTGGAGCGGAGAACGGGACTCGAACCCGTGTGACCAGAGTGGCACTCTGACGTACTAGCCGCTGTACGATCCCCGCTTACTGCGTGGCTCCGTCGCAGGGATTCGAACCCCGATAGATGGCTCCAAAGACCACCGTCCTGCCATTGGACGACAACGGATCAAACACTGGTTCCCCGCGACGGACTCGAACCGCCATGACAACATTCAGAGCGTTGCGTCCTGCCATTGGACGAACGGGGAACAACTAAATCTGGCCGGTCAGGAAGGAGTCGAACCTTCATCTTTCTCGTTAACAGCGAGGCGCATTGCCTTTATGCTACCGACCGTAAAAAAGCCTCCGACCTAAGGCCGGAGGCTCTACTTCAAAAGGTGTTGAAGAAGGTCCGGCTACATGGGGCTACCCTGACGCGGTTCGACCGCGATCGTTATGGCTTGGGTAAAATTGCGAATTGTAGTCAGATGTTTCATATCGAGACTGGATATTCTCAAATTACGCGTTACTTGTCAACCACTAATTACGACTTAATTATCGACCACTAATTACGACTTACTCGTCAATTACTAAGATGGCGGTCCCAGAGAGAATCGAACTCTCGCGTCCCGCGCGACAAGCGGGCATCATGGCCACTAGATCATGGGACCAACTGGTGCAAGCGGTGGGGATCGAACCCACTGGCTCCGCAGAGCCCCGGTTTTACGGACCGGTGCCATACCTTCACGGCGGCGCTTGCAAAATGGCGGAAGAGACAGGAGTCGAACCCGCTTGTGCCAGGATCTCTGACACTGACTGGTTTTCAGGACCAGCGTCCCACCGTGGAACACCTCTTCCATTCTGGCGGAGAGTGAGAGATTTGAACTCTCGGCACCTTGCGGTGCTCCTCGTTAGCAGTGAGGTGGTTTAAGCCGCTCACCCAACTCTCCGAACCTGGTGCGACCGACAGAAATCGAACCTGTATGCACGAAGGTTTGAGCTTCGCCGCTTTGCCTGTTTTGCGTACAGTCGCATGGTACGGGTGGAGAGATTCGAACTCCCAATCTGCTGGTTCTAAGCCAGCCGCCTTTGCCATTTTGGCCACACCCGCACATCTTAATTTTTCAAAGAACTCTCCCGATCGCGCGGCAACGCAGCGCAATTGGGCAAAACAAAACCCGCTCAATTTGAGCGGGTCGGTGTGCTACGGATCATCCTTTGGTTATGGTTGATCGAGAACACGCCGACGCGCACTCGGATTATCGAGTGACGAGAGATACAAGCGCGAACTGGAGAACATAACCTTCATGATGATCCTCAAATAGTCGCTGGAGCAGAGTGGAACAGCATCCGGCTCAAGTACCTTCTCATACTTTTAGATATTCTGCAATATATTTTGTAGAAACTACTTGCATTTTTTCACTACCTATGGGAAAGTAACGTCTGCGTAGGAGTAAGCCCGATGAAATCGACATTTCAAAATTCGATGCGTAGGTTGCCGGAGATGATTTATCTCTGCGGTGATCGCCGGGCGCTTCTGGTCACCTGGGCATTACTGTAAGCGGACGATCCTACGCATATCCAACCGCACAATAAGTAATCGCTGAGTGGCGAAGAGGACAGGTACTTCGACTGTAACTCGATCAATACTCCTGTTTTCGCTTGATCCCTCAGCTAACTGTCTGTCAGTGGCGTACTGCATGGATACTTCTGGAAAACCCGCAAGGGTTGGGTTCGACTCCCAAATGCCATGCGGGCTTGTTCCCTGACAGGATGCGCTCTCTCGCGCAATCGCAAACCTGCGGCTGCGGAGGAGAAATTCAGTGGTGATAGAGACGAGTTACTTCCGCCTGACGTGCCTGGCAGAGAAGGAAACTCTGCCGGAGCAGAGGCTTTGCGGGACGGGGGCGTTGCCCCGATATACAAGGTTCCGTAAATCCCTCGCTCTGAAACTCGCTTCGAATGTTCCCTGATTTGCTGCAAGTGTGACTTATTTAGTTTGGCCGGTGGCGTAGATAACAGTTACTTCGCCTTGTAAGCGGGTGGTCGCAGGTTCGAGTCCTGCTGCGAACGCAAGTTCGTGTAGCTCAGTGGTAGAGCACCTCAACGTTCTGTTATCGCTTTTTCCCCGGCCAATAACCCTCCAGCTTCGGGCTGGTTAGAAAGTAAGACTGCTATGAGCAAAGGATATGTGAAGGGCGGAACGCCGATCGGCTCGGAGTCGTTGTGCCGGACGTGCACGAGCGCCCACATTATGACGGGCTATCGCGAGTCGGAGATGGTGACGATCTGCAATGACGTTCATCCGAACATCGTGGTGCCATTCAATATCTATGAGTGCAGCGGGTACTACGACAAGAACAGACCGAACTGGGAGCAGATGGAGAAGTTGGCGATTCACGTATCTGCGGACAATCCGAAGCCGGTCGGGTTCAAGGTCGGCGCTGGATTCGGTCAGACTACGGTTCGAGTCGTTGAGGATGCCGACGAGGACCAGAATAGCTGCAATGAGGATGATGACTAACAAGCAAGCGCCGGTGGCGCAGAGTACGGATACTTCGGTAGAGCGCCGTCAGTGATGACGGAGGTCGTGGGTTCGAAGCCTGCCATCAACTGAAAAGCTGATGTAGCTCAGACTGTTTTACCTTCCGCATTCGAATATTCCCCGGCGACTAAGTAAGTGCACTTGAAAGGAGGTGCGTGATGAAGCTGAACGTATTGAAGCTGAGCCACCTGGTGCGGCCACGGACGCATGAGGGAGCACCGGCGGTTGCCGTCTCTCCGGAGTTGGCGCTGCGCCGCAGCGTGCTGGCGTGCATGCTGTGGGAGGACGAGTTCTACGAGGACGGGGTCGCGATTGCCGGGCGCATTCGCGAACTGGTGCCTAAGGTTGACGCCGCAAAGGTCGCCGCGTTGGCGGTCGAGGCGCGGACTGCGATGAAGCTGCGGCACGCCCCTCTATTGCTGGTGCGCGAGATGGCGCGTCACGCGACCCACCGTGCCTTGGTTGCCGAAACGATGACCCGCGTGATCCAGCGTGCAGATGAGTTGGCCGAGTTTGTCGCGATCTACTGGAAGGACGGACGTGCGCCCCTGTCGGGACAGGTGAAGAAGGGTCTCGCGGCTGCGTTCCCGAAGTTCGATGAGTATGCGCTGGCCAAGTACGATCGCGCAGGCGCGGTTCGCCTGCGGGACGTGCTGTTCCTCTGCCACGCAAAGCCCCGTGACGCAGAGCAAGCGGCGGTGTGGAAGCGGCTGGTCGATGGCGAGCTGGCGACTCCCGACACCTGGGAGGTGGCACTCTCCTCGGGCGGGGACAAGCGAGAGCACTGGGAGCGGCTGCTCTCTGAGCGCAAGCTTGGAGCGCTGGCGCTGCTGCGCAACCTTCGCAACATGAAGGATGCGGGCGTAAGCGACGAGCTAGTCGTTGCTGTTCTGGGAGAGATGAAGACAGAACGGGTGCTGCCGTTCCGGTTCATCTCCGCCGCCAAGCATGCACCGCAACTGGAAGCGGAACTGGAGCGGGCAATGTTCGGGTGCCTATCGGCGCAGAAGCTGTTGCCAGGGAAGACCATCCTGATCGTGGACTGCTCGGGGTCGATGCACGGGCAGATCTCGGCAAGGTCGGAACTCGACCGGCTAAGCGCAGCGGCTGCGCTGGCGATGTTGCTGCGTGAAGTCTGCGATAAGGTGTCGATCTATGCGACGGCGGGGAGCGATTCGGCTCGTAAGCACGCAACCATGTTGATTCCCTCGCGCCGGGGATTCGCGCTACGCGATCTCCTGTCGTATGGGCAGACTTCGCCGAAGCTTGGCGGGGGAGGAATCTTTCTGACTCAAGTGATGGACTATGTCCGCAAGGAAGAGCACGGAACGGCTGACCGGATCATTGTGATCACCGACGAGCAGGATTGCGATCTGGTTAACAAGCCGTCGAGTGCGCACCCCTTCGGGAAGAGGAACTACCTGATCAACGTAGCCAGCTACAAGAACGGCATCGGCTACGGTGAGTGGGTGCACATCGACGGTTGGAGTGAGGCGGTTGTGGAATACATCCGCGAGCTGGAGCGGTCGAAGGCGGAGTAGGGTTGGCGGGCCGGGAAAGTATTCCGGCCCGCCGCCCGCATCCCCACCCATTGATTATGCACAGCGAATCAACGTAATATCCTGCGCTCCTACCACTGAGAGATATCTTGGTGGATCAATGCTATGGCCATCAACTCTGTGAACGAGCTTAGTCATACCCCGCGCGTGTATGAGATTCGAGAGTATGCTTCTGTAGGGAGTGCAGGAATGACCGATCTGTGGCTGGTACTTCTGGTGACAAGTGCGATTTGTGGCGTAGTTGGTTACCTCTATGCGAAAAAGACAGGGCGCAACCCTGGTCTCTGGGCGGCTCTGGGGGTCGTTTTGAACGTGGTTGTGGTCGCAATTTTGGCGAGCAAGGACGCGCAAAAAGGGAGGCCCCCGAGCAGGCGGAACTGATTTTTCACCGGGCTTAGGCGTCTCTGCGGCCTCGATTTGATCGCTACCGCAAGATAGGAATATTCCGCAACTGGAACTCAGAGGTATACCATCCCCCGCCTGCTGGTCGCACTTCCGCCTGAAACTTTAGCAATGTCACCTTCGTTGACGAACTACTAAACCGATTGAATTTCACAACTAGCTGAGCAGGCACATCAGAGACAAGCAGGTTGTTTATTTCAGTGCTCGGGTAGCTGGTTTTTCCGGCAAACACAATAGAGTCGGAGCCATATTCCACGCCAGAATCGTCGAAAGCCGCAGTGTAGGCCCATCGGCCAGAAACCCATACGCCAGCTCCCACAGTCAATTGTCGGTCTTGCTGTTGACTGATGACCCTCACTGTGCAAACCACTGTTTGGCCATCTCCGCTACAACTATCAATCGTAGCAACTACTCCCATTACCTCAATCGAAGCTTGGGGCGACTTCGGACGCATGGGAGCGCCGTTTGACGTTTGAGAATGCAACCCACTGCCAGGGCCGCTGATTCCTTGGCCTAACAATTCCTCAATCGCCTTCGTTTTCGGAATGTCGCCCTCTGTAGCGCCTACGATCCTTGCAGTAGTAGTGTCTAGTACCTTGATTGAAAGATGAACTGTGTCACCAAAAGGTGTGAGAGTCCCGCTGATTAACGAGTCGACTCCTGCAACCTGGCCAATTTTTCGAGCAGTTGCCAGATTAATCACTCCAGTGTCAGCGAGCTTATTCTCTTGAAGAATTACCTTCAGATTGGTGCGATCAATCACCTCGACACCTTTGGAGCTTTCAGCAAGACTGACCGAGAATTCTTCGGCAAGGAAACGGCCCAGTTCGGTGACGTTACCTTGCAGGTCGGTAAAATCGACGACTGCGACGCTTTTCTTGCCAGTTGCAGTGAGTCCAGCAGAGAGTCTATCCGAGATGTCGCGGATCTCCTTTTGCTGGGCCGTGGCTGACGTCCCTAGGCAGCAGGCCAGAACTAATATGCATGCGACGTACTTCATGCTTTCCTCTTTCCGATCCCGAAGATCACGAAACAGACATGAATTGATTCAGTTAACTTGTAGCGACTGTGCAAAAGCCTGAAGTTGAGGCTTCGCCCTGTCAATGCTATTGTCAAGCGCAATACTCTGATTGAAACCTGCCCCAACGATGTCGATGATTTGGCGACCACAAGTCTGCTTCTTTACGGGGTTCAGACAATTCAAATCTAGCCGGACATGCGCGGAAACCAAATTGTCTAGCTCCGGAGACGAGCCGAACGTGACGCTTGCCGTGCCGATAACAATAAGGTTAACGCGGTTCCTAACATCCAGATCGTCGAGAGGACGCCAATCGCCTGCCAGCAACTCTCTTGCCTTTCCGTCCTGAACAAACGCTGGTCTAAAAAGTGCGACTGGAGTCAAACCTCGGGCGACGAGGGCCTTCCCGACAGCATCTTCGGCGATACCAAATGACTCAGCACCATCGGAATAGAGAAGCAGGGCAACTTGCTGGCTGCCTGGGCGGCGCGAAATGCCCACATTCACGTACTTACCGGCTTGGGACTCTCGCGCCTGTCCCACGCGGCTCGCCTCCGCCGAATCCTGAGAATGAATCATCGCGGTGACCGTATCCTGATCGACCGGACGAAGGGGCTCGTTCGTCGTAGGATCTGACCCCATACGGTCGTAAAAAACATATTGTCCGTTGTCGGATTTTGAATACCAGACCGTCGGCCTCCCGTACGAAAAGAACGGATAATGCCGTGCATCCGAGATCTGAATGGTCTTTGGCCCATCGCCGCGAAGAAAGCCAATGTCCTGAGCTGGGCAGGGCGTCGCATCGATGCCGTAAATTGGATCCTTCCCGGGGCTGTCTCGAACGAAGATCCGCCCATCGGGGGTATGTGCGCACCAGTTATAGTAACGAGGTCCCTGAGAGACCCAGTAAATCGCAAAGTTGTAAAAGCCGATATATAGGACGATGATGATCCCCCAACCGCTCGTATAGAGCCAGAGCCTCGGCTTCCATATTCCTCCTATCCAAAAGAGCGGAATCCGCCGCCCAAATTTTACGATCGCGATGAAGAAGGGGATAGTGACAACGATGACGATGCCCCTCACCAGATACACGCTCAATCCTGAGCGGTTGGCCAAGTTGTCGGTCACATCTTCAACGATATTTGGACCAAGTCGGAGCCTGGCGGAGAAGTATCGCTTGATCGTCACAAAGGCGAGTCCAGCGAGGACTACGAGCACAGCAATCAATGCAATTCGAACCGCGCGAACGCTATTTGAACGAAGGTCGGAAGCCATGGTCTATCTCCCTTGAAGCTTGATATCGTGCAGGATCGTCCGATGGCCGTTCGCGAGGAAGATGACCGTGACCGAAGTTACCTCGTCAGAGAAGCCGCGAGCATCAAACCAAAACTGTAACGGAAGGTCAGGATCCATAGTGGCTGCTGCACAGCAGTGATCTCCCCTGCCGCCCCCAATGCTGAGCCAATTCACTCCGGTCTGGTGGCCAAGATTGTCGACCACATAAGATTCGCTGCTAATGGCCAACTCTTCCCTCTGGGTGCCTCTATTCGTAATTCTGCCGGAGCATATCAGTTGATCGGCCAAATCCGCTCCGCTGCCCTTTCTGCATCCTTCGATTGAGAAATAGAAATCGCCAAGTTGAAATTTCGCCGACTGCACTGTGGCGGATGAACCGGGATTCGGTTCGCCTCCTCTGTCGGGGGGAAGCTGACTTGCGCCAGCAATACCCCTCCCGAGCAATTCGTCCACGGCTTTTGTTCTAGGAATTTCCACGGTGAAGCCGCCGACCATTTTGGCGGTTTCGGTATCCAAGACCTTTAGCGTAACGTGCACACTATCGCCCAAAGGAGTGAGTGTTCCTGTCACAAGCGTGTCTACGCCTGCGATCTGGCCGAGTTTGCGGGCTGTGGCCGGATCAATGAGACCCTGGGACGTAAGCTTATGTTCTTGCAGAATCACTCGAATACTGGTTCGATCGATCACATCGAAACCCTTCGCATCTCCGACAAGCGCAACGGACAATTCCTCCGCCAAAAATCTTCCGAGCTCCGTCACGTTTCCTTGCAGGTCTGTGAAGTCAACAACGGCAACAGTCTTCCTGTTTGACGAGGCGATTCTCGCAGCAAGAGCAGCGGAAGATGGACGCATATCCTGTCCTACAGCCGCCATAATGGGGATCGAGCAGATAGTGACCAGGACGGCAACCAAACGCTTACGCACAGGGTGACTTTTCATCCGCGAACTTCCCTTCATCTCGGAATTAGGGGGAGGGAAGCAATTATAGGGGTAAATCTAACTGACACTTATACTTGAAAAAAACAAAAGAGGGCTGCATGGGGAAGCATCTGCGTGGGTTGTAGATCGGGAATGGGGAGGATAGCAAACTTGCCGAGGACAGCTTCGCGTTGAGGCTATATAAAGCTTTGCAAATCAATTACATGTGCAACCTCTGACTTTGGCACAGAACCAGGATGACTTCGATCGGTCTGCACACTCTTCGCTCGCTCCGGTCGAAAAGACTCTTTGGGTTCCGGTCGCGGTCGGTTAGCGTAGACCATGTCCTGCAGGTCCTCCCTTTCGCAAGCCCAGTTCGTATCCCACCGACCCTTGCTGACCCTGAAAACCGTTCGGCATTCTGGTTGACGTTTAAAGGACTCCATATTAGTAGTGCCGGGCCGATGCTCTTTTTCGCGACAAGAGGGGCGAAATTCATTTGTGGATCATGCTGCCGATGATGGCGACAAACGAGGTGCCGCAGCGGTCAGCGCGGATACCCCGGTGATGGCGACTGGTCTTCCCAGCCACGTGTGGAACTACGAGGAAGTCGCGGCTTCACCTGTGGTATAATGAAGATACACTCCGGTGTCGTCTAGTGGCTCAGGACAGGGGTTTCTTCAAACGGGGGCGGCGTAGAGACATCCCTCAAACGCGGGTTCGAATCCCGTTACCGGAACCAGATTAAACGCCGCCCCAACGAAAGCCCACCATCTCGGTGGGCTTTCTCCTTTTCTGGAGATTTCAAACTGAGACACTACCGGATCAGCGTATGGATTGGGGCCTAAAGTAAATCCCGTAAACTATTGAATATAAAGTGCAAGTTAACCGGTAAGGCCAGCAAATGAGCGCGTCAAAGAGACAGTTTCAGGTTATGCGTCAATTCATGGCTACAGTTTCATCATATGGGGGAAGCCAGTTCCAAGTTATGCTGTCAGCTTCTCCGCAAGTTGTTGATCCGTCGCGAGGCGGAGTTTCACCTTATGCGTAAACCTACAGCGATTGTAGATCCCGGGAGTATTCGTCTTCCAGTACAGGATGTACTTGCCGTCCACGCTCTCCCGCGCTAGCGCTCCCTCCCACAGCCGTTGCATCGGCCCCCCGGTCGCCGGAAAGCGGTACGTCATGCCGATCCCGCCCACCAGTGTCGACGCATACAGAAACCGCCCATCGTTCGACCACGTCGCCAGGGCCAGCCCTGGATTCTCGTGCGTAATCTGCCGCGGCACGCCCTGATCCGGGTCCACTACGTACACCTCCGCCACATCCGGCACCCGCGCATGAAACGCAATCTTCGTCCCATCCGGAGACCACTTCGGATAGCTTGCCACCCGCGCGCCCAGATGGGTAAGCTGCCGCGGATTGCTGCCATCCGCATTGGCCACCCACACCTCTGCAGCCCCGCTGCGGGCGCTGATGAGCGTCATTAACCGGCCATCGGGCGAGTAGTCGGGATGGCTGTCCGACTCCGATTTGGGCAGGGACCGCGGCGGCCCGGTCGCTTTCATCCCCGTCGCGTCCAGCGGAATCTCCCATATCCGGTGGTCTAGTTTTTCCACCGCAGCCACCAGCTGCAGCGCATTCCCCATCCTTGGCCCCAGCGCGAGCCCTCCCAGTGCTCCGTTCGCTGCGTAAATCGGCGTCGTCCCCTTGTGCTGGTCCCATTCGAATATCTGCGCCGAATCCGCAAACAGCAGCCGCTTGCCGTCCACCAGCCACATCGGCGAGCGCGGATCTAAGCCCGCCGCATTAACTGCCATCGGATCGCCCAGCGGCACCATGCCCGAGTCCAGCGCCTGGACCATCACCTGCCCATTGCGCGGCGCCAGGTATCGCACAAACGCCAGGAATCTCCCGTCGCTCGAAAACGCCGGCGAAGAATCGCCCACTCCATTCGCATCCGGCGTGGACAACACCTGCACCGCGCCGGACTCCACCGAGAGCAGGAACAGCCGAAACTTCTCGCCCGGCCCCGACTGCCCGCTGTACACAATCGCCTTCCCGTCCGGGCTCCAGCTCAGCACCGGGTGCTGGCTAAAATCCAGGTCCGCTCCAATTCGCGAAAACTGGTACAGCACCCGCTCCGGCCCGCCTAGCGGCGGCACCATCACAATCTCTGCGAACTCCCCTTTCCGCCGCACAAACGCAATCTGGCTCCCATCCGGAGACCAGGCAGGAAACGTGTCCGCCGCCGGATCGGTCGTCAGCCGCAGTGGCTGTTTCTCCCCTGGCTTCACCACGTAGATGTCGTAATTGTTCCCCTCCGCCCCCGACCACGAAAAGGCCACCGTCGAGCCGTCCGGAGACACCGCCGGCTCCCGCTCATCGCCCGGATAATCCGTCAGTTTCGCTGACCTCACCACGCGCAGCGGATACGGCTCGGCCGCCCGGCGTTCCTGCACCATCCACACCCCTACCCCTGCCAGCACTGCCAGCACCACTCCAACCCCCAGCGCCCACCCTCCCCGCCGCCTGGTGACTTTGGTCGAGGCCTCATCCGTCCCGGCCTCAACCCCAACCACCGACTGCTCCTGCTTGCACACCCCAATAAACCGGTAGCCCACCGTCGGTACCGTCTCAACGTAGCGCGGTGCCTTCGGATCGTCGTCCAGTGCCTTCCTAATCTGCGTAATCGCCCGCGCCAGCGAGTTGTCCGAGACAAACGCGCCCGGCCAAACCGCCGCCATAATCTCATCCTTGGTCAGCGCCCGCCCCGGATTCTCCACCAGAAACACCAGCAGGCGAAACGACTTCGGCTCAAGCGGGCGAATCTCCTTGCCAACCGTAACCCGCAGATTCTGAACGTCAATCCGCACATCGTCGAACTCGTAAAAACGATTTCTTACGTCCATCATGATTTCCTCAACCACCTTCAGGAAACCTTCCGCCCACCATCAAGACCCGAAGGAGCCACTCGTCGCACAGTGCTCCCATGCGACCCTCCAAACTCACCCGCAACGCTCTGATTTGGTGCCTGATTATAGCCGCCACCCCCGCCTTCGGCTCTGTTAAATTGATCGTCCGCGATGGCCGCCCCATCGTCGACGGCGTCTACGTCAACGGCCACGGCCCCTATCGCTTCCTGCTCGACACCGGCTCTAACGTCGACCTCATCGAGTCCAGCCTAGCCCGCAAGATCGGCATGACCGCGGGCTTCCAGGTCAGCCTCGCCTCCGCCGGCGGAAACACCTCCACCCCGGGCAGCGACGGAAACGAGGTCGCCCTCGATTCGGTCAAAGCCGCCGGCCAGAAGTTCCTCTTCGTCTCGCTGGACGCCATCCATAATTCGTCCCCCGACGTGCACGGCGTCCTCGGGGAGTGGTTTCTCGCCCAGTTCGACTACACCATTAACCTGCAAGCCCGCCAACTCAACTTTGGCAAGCAGGACCTCCCAGGCGTCCGCACTCCGTTCCACCTGGTCAATGCACGCCCGGTCATTTCCACCAGCCTCGGCGACCTGGCGCTCGACTCCGGCCAGGTACAACTCTTGCTCTTTGGCGTCCAGTCCGGCAACAACTCCGTGGGCCTACTGCGCACAGTCGCCGGCTCGCAGTTCGTCGGTAAGACCTCAGGCAGGCCGGTGCTCATTTCCGGCCACATGATCTCCAACGGAGAAGCCATAGCCATCCCCAACCATCCCGAGCCCGGTGTCGACGGCCTTCTGCCATTAGGCCTCTTCAAGACAATCTATTTCTGTAACTCAAAAGGATACGTCGTCTTCGAGTGAGTACGGACAGTCGGTGGACATTTCTCTTGCTAGACAACATTCTCTAAAGTCTTAGGATGTAACTTACAAACCGATGTTCGGCTGGTGACGGAGGAGAGTCTGTTGCCGCGCAAGCGACAGAGGATCAATGGACGTGACCGTCCCAATCACCGCAGCACTGTGAGCAGAACTTTCCCGTGCACACAGAATTCACGCGTGGTTCAATCCTTGGCAACAATGCAGGGCTAATTCATTAGTTCGGGTGTTAGTTATCCCTCGCGCTCGCTCTTTTCTTGCTCCGCGACGCAACGGCCCTGAGGAACCACAATTCAAAGGAGATTCTGTATGCGAATTACATTCGCGCAAAGAGCAATCCTGCTCGCGCCAGCGCTCTGTCTCGGCCTCGTAC